>OHMF01000011.1_pt1 | contig 105342 bp, 110 predicted proteins | sample 1569181 | NCBI WGS metagenome assembly OHMF01 (sample SAMEA3879559, study PRJEB24766) | human gut metagenome | biome: human-associated habitat; feature: feces | place: USA | collected 1985/1987
AGGATACTAATAATATTATGTCATACCTTTTTATACTTAATATTATTAAGTAAACAGACTGTTTTAATTATTTTTTATTGAAATGTACGATTTTCAGGCTTAAAATACAAGAATAAGGACAACCGGAGGTTCATTATGGCAGAAAATAAAAAGATACAGATTAAGTTCATTAATACACGGATATATATCATAATACTGGCATCGCTCCTTAGCTTTTGCGGATTGCTTAATATTATGTTTTTTTCCAGTGTGATATTTGCAACAAACTTTTATGAAAATATCTCAGTAAAATTAAAGTATCTCCTGTCGGCATTTTCTGCTAAATTCAATTTTTCCGTAGCGGATATTGTTGTTTTTATTCTCATCACATTATTATGTTTTTCATGCATAAGACTTGTTATTTACTTTATAAAGTCAAAAAAAGCAGGTAATATCTACCTGTTTACATATCGTCTCAAAAAGACCTTATTAAATTCCTGCTGTTTTCTCGCAACGGCATTTATGATATTTACGCTGACTTTCATGCCCGTGTATAACCGTCTCGGCTTTATGGGTTACAACAATATCCACTCTGCTTCAATAGATAACAACTACCTTAACAGGCTTGCAGAAAGTGCCAATACCTTAAGTGAAGGTGTTACCGATCCGGATAAAGCCGGAATTAATGAAAACACTTTCATTGTTACAATGAACAAACTTGCTTTACATTATCCCTGCCTTGGAGATTTTTATACAGCTCCTAAAAAATCAATGTTTTTCGCAGGATATGTCCCTTTTACCAATGAAGCATGTTATAAATCCAAAACTTTAAGTCCATCTGAAATTATTGACATTATGGAAGGTTATGCCTGTTCATCCGGTTTTGTATCGGCTTCCGACAGACAATACATAGCCGTAAGTGCCTGTCTTAAGAGTGATAATACCTATCTCAAATACTGTGGCGTACTTGCGTTAATTAATACTATTAATAAAAATTATCCGGACAAAAATATAACTGCTCTTCTTAACCGGAATGTAATCAAGGATATTGAGTCCTTGTCATCCGTCTGCAAGAGCAGTTATCTTCCTGAATTAAATTCTATCCTTTAATAATATTAATTGCTTTGGGACATACATCAATTTCCACCAGCTGGTGGTCATCCGCATATTCACCGTCAAGAGTCCAGCTTATTGACTTATCGCTTTCAAAAATTACTTTTGACGCTTTAAATCTGTCTACCATGGGACTGTCCTGGTTTTTTGAAAAAAGTCCGGCAACAATCTGCTGCAATTCCAATGGATTCTTGGCTTCTCTGACAAGAATTACTTCAAACAATCCGTCATCCAGCAATATATTTTTACCGGTAATGCCCTTCATGCCACCTACGGACTTTGAATTAGCAACCATTCCGTAGATATAATTTCCCGTAATGGTTATATCATTACAGGTAACTTTCATATTGTATGCTTTTATCTTACTAAGACTCTTCAGGCTTTCAACTATATAAGCCTGATGTCCGAGAACATTTTTCATACTCTGTGGTGTCTTATATGACACATCGGTAAAAGCTCCGAATGCAGCAACATAATTAAAAAATCTTTCATTCATTACACCGACATCACACAAGAAAGAATTATCATTTGATATTAGTTTTGCGGCTTTAACCATATCTTTGGGAATACCCAGACTTTTTGCAAAATCATTAGTTGAGCCTGCCGGAATGTACCCTATCTTAGGCTTTGCCATACGGTGTGTCATAACGGCTGAGATAACTTCATTGAGTGTTCCGTCACCGCCGCTGCATACAATAAGATCATATCTGCCATCTGCCTCACATACCTTGTCATATCCATCCATAGCATGCTGCGTAGGGCAAACTGTCATCTCATAACCTGCTTTAGCAAATATATCAAGTATATCACATAATTTATTTTTAATAAGTCCTTTCCCAGAATGTGGGTTATAAACAAAAAGTAATTTTTTCATGATATCCGTATCATCCTCTCCCGGTTAACTTCTTCGTTCTCCCTTTCCATCTCCAAAATCGAGAATATATGGAAAATGTGTCTTTCTTTTGTTGACAGGAGGCAGCGTCATATAATCTTCTCCATATCCGCTGACAAGAAGCTCATGCGTATGATTTGGGAAATTCATCTCAAATTCTTCAAACTTCATCTTTCTGCAAGGGAATATGTCTTTGACATAATTCTCCTCCATATGAGGCGTTGTATCACATATATATCCAATTTTCTTAGTAGGTCTGTCATTATATTTTATACAGGTCTTTATGCACTTTTTGTAAAGTTTCTTTCTGTCAACACCAAAAAACTTCATTACGCGGTGGACATTCCTGCATACAAAAAGAATTATCTTCTTAAGAAGCCCCTGCTGTGCAAGATATGGCTCCGGTATAGCCCTTAATATCATAAGTTTACTAAGATACCATGCTCTCCACTGTTGGAAAAATCTAGCAATCCTGTTATCTGCCAGATTGTCATAAGGAAAGATATCAAGGAAAATACCAAGCGGACAATTCTTAAGATTCATAAAAGCATACTCAACAAATTTTGTATTCTTAATGCACCATCTTGTTGACATAAGCGGATATGTGCTGAACTCATCCGCATTAAGCAGATAATATTTGTCGGAATATTTTTCCGCCGCTATTTTAAGGAATCTGTTATAGTCTTTTCGTGGCATTCCTACATCAATATCATCATCCCATGGAATATATCCTCCGTGTCTTACTGCGCCGAGGCATGTACCGCCCATCCCGAAATATCTTAAATTATTCTCTTCACAGAGCTCAATAAAATCCTTCAATATTCCTTTTTCAAGTTCTTTTATCTTAGATAATTCCTCATCATTATAGAATCTGGTCATTCTTTTCACCTGTCCCACTTGTCACACATTGAATTAATCTGGTCAGCAAATTTTGCTAAATCCTTATTGGCACCGCCCTCGTTATGCTTAATAACGGTAAGAAGGCGTCTTCCTGCGGCAAGAAGACGTTCAAATACGTCATTTGCCTTTCTTTGTACAGGTTTCTTGGCTTTAGGGATTCTTTCTCCTTCCTTTACAAACCTGCCGCTTATCATATCAAACTCTGCTCCGGAATAAGGTGCAACAGCACTAAGTCCGTATTCATCACAAAGGCACTTCGCAAATCCTGTGCTTACTTCATCTTCACCATGTACTACAAACACCTGTTTAAGTCTGTTATCAAATGAAGTAATCCATTTTATAAGACCTGCCTTATCTGCATGACCGCTGACACCTTCCAGTTTAACTATTTCAGCCATAACTTCAATAGTCTCTCCGAAAAGCTTGACTTCACTTGCGCCTTCAAGCAACATTCTTCCCAATGTTCCGTTGGCCTGATAACCTACAAAAACAACGGTACATTCTTTTCTCCAGAGATTGTGCTTAAGATGGTGTCTTATACGTCCGGCTTCACACATTCCCGACGCAGAGATTATTACTTTAGGCTTATTATCAGAGTTAATTGCAATAGAATCATTACTTGTAATGGAAAGCGTAAGTCCCGGAAAACGTAAAGGATTAATTCCATTTCTTACAAGTTCCATTGCTTCCTGATCGAAGCACTCTGCCATATTTTCATTAAAAATCTGTGTAGCCTCAACCGCAAGAGGGCTATCTACATATACTTCAAATGAATGTCCTTTTACAAGGCCCTCTTCTTTGATTTTACGGAAGTAATAAAGCATCTCCTGTGTTCTGCCTACCGCAAATGCCGGAATCACAACATTGCCTCCTCTGTCAAAAGTCCTCTGGCATATTCCGGCTAATTCACTTACATAATCTACATCCGCATTATGATATCTGTCCCCATAAGTGGATTCCATAACAACATAATCGGCATCATTAATATACGAAGGATCCTTAATAATCGGTCTGTTAAGATTACCGATATCTCCCGAAAAAACTATCTTGCGTTCTTCTCCGTCTTCATTAATCCATACTTCGATACTTGCTGACCCAAGAAGATGTCCCGCATCGGAAAATTTAACTTTGACTCCTTCACATAGATCCATTACTTTATCATAATCGCAGGATACAAAATGTTCCAGAACGCCTTCTGCATCATTCATATCATAAATAGGCACCACAGGCTCTTTACCTGCTCTTTGTCCTTTTCTGTTCTTCCATTCTGCTTCTGTCATCTGGATATGCGCCGAATCTTTTAACATTATATCGCATAAATCCACAGTAGCCGGAGTCGCTATTACATCTCCTCTGAAGCCTCTGGCATACAATAAAGGCAACATTCCAGAATGGTCAATATGTGCATGTGTAAGCAGTACATAATCTATATCTGCAATATTCATGGGAAGTTCCGCTGTCTCAAAATCGTCCGTTCCCTGTTCCATCCCGCAATCAACAAGAATATACCTGCCACAAACTTCCAATACATGACAGCTTCCTGTAACTTCATGGTCTGCCCCAATAAAAATAAGTCTCATATATTAAGCCACCTTTCCCCGTTTATATTTCTATTATAACAGTATTTTCCTTTTAAGCCAACTTTTATTTATCTGTTGTTTGCAATTATCCCCACTTAATGATATAATTCACGATACTATATCTGGTAGAAAGGACATTTAAAATGAATTGGGAATTATCCGTATTACACTGGTTTGAATCGCTTCATAATCCCGTACTTGACCCGGTTATGAAAGGTCTTACTTTCCTTGGCAACGCAGGCTGCTTCTGGATAGCTCTTGCAGTTGTGCTTTTATTCTTCAAGCGTACAAGAAAGATTGGAATTACAATGGCCGTTTCCCTTGTGTTATCGCTTATATTTACTAATCTTATAATAAAAAATCTTGTAAACCGCACACGGCCATTTGTGGCTGACCCTGCACTTTTACAGACGATGCTTGTAAAACTGCCTTCGGATTCGTCATTTCCTTCGGGACATACCTCAGCAAGTGTTGCTGCAGCCGTTGCCATATTCACCCTGAACAAAAAATGGGGTATTCCGGCAGTCGTGCTTGCCGTGCTTATCGGAGTTTCAAGATTATATCTTACCGTACATTTTCCTACCGACGTTATTGCCGGTCTCTTACTCGGTATTATATATGGAATCGGTGCATACTTTATCACATCAAAATTAATTTATAAGAACAAAACATCAGAGTGATATATTTTTTTCAACCGGCAGTTCGCAGTCTTTCAATATGACTGCCCTGCCGTTTGTTATTTCAGTAACCGTATCTATAAGTAATTTTTCCCGTTCTTTTTCAATCACTACCTTCATTGTTACCTTATCCGTATATTCCGTATCGTCTATTATTGCGTTAAGAGAAGCCATCCCATACTGTATTTTGCCGGCCCCGTTATAATCTGTTGTAATAACATACCTTACTCCCTGTACCTGTGTTGCAAGCCGGCTGTTATTAAGCGCTGCTACGGAAGCATCGGTATATGCTCTTACAAGTCCACCCGTTCCAAGCAGAGTTCCTCCGAAATATCTTGTTACAATTATGAGGCAGTTATGTACTCCCATTCTTGTAATTACTTCAAGTATAGGTTTCCCCGCTGTACCTGATGGTTCTCCGTCATCACTGCATCTGGTAATCTCATTATTATTTCCTATTACGTATGCATAACAATTATGCCTTGCATCCCAATATTTTTTTCTTGCTTCTTCTATGTATGAACCGGCTTCGCTTTCGTTATCCGTTTTATATACCTTGGCAATAAATCTTGACTTTTTCTCTTCATAGATGCCCTCTGCGCCTTCTTTAACTACGATAAAATCCTTCATACAAACTCCTATGGTTATTAATAGTCTGATTCTACCATATTTTTCTCTGTTAAGAAAGTGTTACAGATTTCTTATATTTACTGTTTTTTCTTTATTTATCTGAAAAGATTTGGTATAATCCATTAAAATACTTTAAATAATAAAGAAACATTATTCCGGGAGAGACTATATGGATTTTTCTAATAATAATATCAAAAAGGCAAGGCAGGATCTTTCTTCCTCCAAGAAAAAGGTTACATCCAAAATCCTTGTAAACGTTTTCAAGGTATTTATCGTACTTGTTGTATTTGCCGCGGTCACAATGTCATCAATGGTATTCGGGGCAATCAACGGAATTATCAAAACAGCACCTAAGATAACAATTAACGATGTTACACCATCCCAGTACAAAACCATTGTATATGACTGTAACAACGTTGAGACAGAGACTCTTGTTGCGTCCGGTGCCAACAGAATATACGTTACTTACGATGAAATTCCCGATAACCTGAAAAATGCTTTTATCGCAATTGAGGATGAGCGTTTCCTTTCCCACAACGGAATTGATGCAAAAGGAATTATAAGAGCGGCTTATATAGGTATTACCAATAATCTCCGTTTTACCCAGGGTGCCAGCACTATTACGCAGCAGCTCATTAAGAACAGCGTATTTTCCGTTGAGAATGAAAACAGTCTTTCAGACAGACTTAAGCGTAAAATACAGGAACAATACCTTGCATTAAAACTTGAGGAAGTTGCTGATAAGAGCCAGATTCTTGAGAATTACCTTAATACAATTAATCTTGGCAACAATAACCTTGGTGTGCAGTCTGCATCTCTTAATTATTTTAATAAGGATGTATCGGAGCTTACTTTATCTGAGTGTGCCGTAATTGCCGCAATCACACAGAACCCTTCCAAATACAATCCTATACGTCATGCCGAATATAATGCTGAACGACGTAAGCTTGTACTTGATAATATGCTTAAAAATAACATGATATCCCAGGCACAGTATGATGAAGCCCTTAATGATGATGTATATTCAAGAATTGCCAATAACAATACTTCAAATTCATCATCAACCGCATATTCGTACTATACAGACGCACTCATACAGCAGATAATGGAAGATTTAATGACAACCAAGGGTTACACCTATACACAGGCATACAACCTTGTATACCGTGGCGGTCTTTCTATATACTCATGTGAAGATTCTGAGCTTCAGAAATATGCGGAGGCTATACTCAACAATCCTAACAGTTGGAACGGATATGAAGAATATACGGTCACATGCCGTTTCAGGGTAAAAGACGAGGACGGTAATGTAGGTAATTACACAGAATCCACATTACTTAAATATCTTCAGTCAAAGTACGGTTCAAATATAAGCCTTACTTTCCAGACCACGGAAGAAGCAGATAAATATGTTCAGGAATATAAAGAATATATTCTCGGACAGACCCATGGTGAAATAGTTAAAGGAAGCGAATCCACAACCTATACGGTAGGTTCACAGGCTTCATTGGTTGTTATAGAAAACAACACGGGTGAAGTTAAAGTTATCATCGGAGGCCGTGGTAACAAGACAGAAAGCCTTATACTTAACAGGGCAACCTCTTCTGCACGTCAGGCGGGTTCCTCAATCAAGCCTCTTGTTGCCTATGCACCTGCAATAGATACCGCAGGATATACCCTGGGTAAGATATATGATGATATTCCTTTTTATTACAGCACAGGTCAGGTAGTAAGAAATAATGATGATATTTATAAAGGATATATAACATTAAGGCAGTCCATCTCCGAATCAAGAAATACTCCTGCCCTTAACACCCTTAATGATATAGGTATTACAACAGGAATTAATTACCTTAAAAACTTTGGTATCACAACACTTACCGATAAAGATTACTATCTCCCTATTGCCCTCGGTTCATGCAGTGTTACCAACATGGAACTTACAACGGCTTATACCGTACTTGCAAACAACGGTGAACTTATTACACCTAAGCTTTATACCAAAATACTTGACCATGACGGAAATGTTATCCTTGATAATACAGAAACAACCAAGACACAGGTATTAAAAGAATCTACCGCATGGCTTATGGGCAATGTCCTTCACAATGTTCTTTTGGACGGTACTCTTCACGGACTTAATGTGGGAGATAACTATATTTCTGCAAAATCAGGTACAACACAGAGTGACCGTGATAAATGGATTGTGGGATATTCCAAATCCGTTACTGTCGGAATATGGGTAGGTAATGATAATAACAGAGAATTTAAGACCGAACAATACGGAACTCCTCACGTCGGTATATGGGCAGAGGTAATCAAAAAAGCCTGTGAAGGCAAGGATAATTCCGCACCTGAACGTCCGGATAATATAATCCCGGTACAGATATGCAAGGATTCGGGCCTTTTAGTAGCCGAAGGACTATGCGACCATGACGAGCGCGGAAACAGAACCACGACCGAATACTTTGTCAAAGGAACAGAACCTACGGACTATTGCAATATTCACCAGAAAGTAACTTATTGTAAAGATACGGGAAAAGTTGCCACGGACGAATGTCCTAATACAACAACCAAGATACAGATTTACAAGGATTTAAGTAAAGTTGACCTTTCAACTTATACAATACAGGATGCCGGATATTCTTTCTCATCAAAGACCATTGATGACCATTGTCTTAAGCATAAAGGAAATGTAATCAATCCTTCCAAATACACGGTAAAGCTTCCTGAAAATGCAGACTTTAACAATGAAAAAGAATCAGAGAGTGAAAGTTCAACAACCGAAACTGAAGAAGATTAAATAAAAGGGCTGTTTTACAGCCCTTTTTACTATGTAATACTTATTTTTCTTACGTCTATGCCATTCTCATTGAATGTGGTAAAGTATAAATTTCCTTTATCAGGTCCCATTAGATTCTCGTTATCTTCTATATCATATTCTCCTATGTACTTAAATCCATTCTCTTCAATGACATATACTTTACGTTTAGCATCTAAGATACATATATATGTGTCATCCGAATTTACCTGAACCGTGTCAACATTATCCATTAAAAGTTCTTTATTATTTCCATCAATTGACATAATATATAATTTTTCCTCATCAGCTTTTGAATATACTATTTTATCTTTCACAAGCCATATACGTTCAACATTTATAGCCGTAACCCCCAATGAGCAAAATTAACACATAAACGAGCAAAATTGACATAATTCATTTCAAAAAATGCAGCAAAAAACTCCGGCTGTAATACAGTCGGAGTCCTAAGATAAGATTCTTATATTTATATTTATTCGATTACTTTAATCCATCCTTCAGGAGCTTCAATTCTGCCCATCTGGATACCTGTTAAAGTATCATATAACTTCTTTGTTACAGGTCCCATATCAGTCATACCGCTTGGGAGACAGATTTCTTTGCCATGGTCTACAATCTTTCCTACAGGAGAGATAACTGCTGCTGTGCCGCAAAGACCACATTCAGCCATATCCTTCATCTCATCAAAGAATACTTCTCTTTCCTCAACTTTAAGTCCGAGATATTCCTTAGCAACATATACTAATGATCTTCTTGTGATTGATGGAAGAATACTGTCAGACTTAGGCGTAACAAGTGTACCATCCTTAGTTACAAATATAAAGTTTGCACCGCCTGTCTCTTCAACCTTGGTTCTTGTCTGAGGGTCAAGGTACATATTCTCGTCAAAGCCCTCCTTATGAGCTGTAACTATTGCATGAAGGCTCATTGCGTAGTTAAGACCTGCCTTGATATTACCTGTTCCATGAGGTGCGGCTCTGTCGAAATCAGAAACCCTGATTGTAATAGGCTTAGCGCCACCCTTAAAATAAGGTCCTACAGGTGTACAAAATACTCTGAACTGGTATTCATCAGCCGGCTTAACACCGATTACAGGATTACTTCCGAACATATATGGACGGATATATAATGTTGCACCTGTTCCGTAAGGTGGTACAAATCCATCGTTAGCTTTAACTGTCTCAACAATTGCGTCTACAAATCTATCTCTAGGAAATGCCGGCATCTCAAGTCTTAATGCAGACTGTTCAAGTCTCTCAGCATTAAGGTCGGGTCTGAATACAACGATGCTGCCTTTTTCTGTTGTGTATGCTTTAAGACCTTCAAATACAGTCTGTGCATACTGCAAAACTCCGGCACATTCGCTGATTACAACCTTATCGTCATCTGTAAGAACACCTTCATCCCATGCTCCGTCTTTAAAATTAGATACGTATCTCTTGTCAGTCTTGATATAACCGAATCCAAGATTTGACCAGTCAATATCTTTCTTTTCCATAGTAAATACTTCCTTTCTCCTTAACTGCCTTATAACTGCATGACAGTACTATTTATATATAATGGTACTATTTTCAATTTGATTTTTCAAGTGCTAATACAGTTATTTTTTAATCTTCGGGTCAAAAAACAGGGATGCAATATATCCGAATATCAATGCCGCACTTATTCCTGCTGCTCCTGCTTTGAGTCCTCCCGTAAAAATACCGAGAAAGCCCTCCATGTCAACCGCCTGTTTTACGCCTTGATAAAGCAGATTTCCAAACCCGGTAAGGGGTACGGTTGCTCCTGCTTTTGCCCACTTTGCAAATGGCTCATATACTCCGGCAGCTCCCAGAATTGCTCCGGCAACAACAAGTATAACCATTATCCTTCCCGGCATGAGTTTTGTTTTTTCCATTAAAATCTGTACAAAAGCACAGATTATACCTCCTACGACAAACGCAATAAGGTAATCCATTAATATACACCTCCATCAATTCTTTCAATAACAACACAATGTGCAATTCCGGGAACCGACTGCCCCTCGTTGTAGCTTATCGTTGACATAAGGGCACCTGTGGGCACAAAAAGAACCCTCTTATAAAATCCTTCTTCTATCTTCCTTAATATATGTGCACATAACGTTGCGGCACTGCACCCGCACCCGCTTCCCCCGGAATGGGTATCCTGATATCTGTCATCAAAAATTTCAATACCGCAGTCATGATGAATGGAAGATATATCAAAACCTTTTTCCTGCATAAGGTCAAGTAATATTGTCCTGCCCACTTTTCCTAAATCCCCCGTGTATATTGCATCATAATAATCCGGAGTAACGTCAAAATCCATAAAATTAGTATATATGCTGTCGCAGGCTGCCGGTGCCATTGCCGCACCCATATTCATTGAATCGGTTATTCCGTAATCAACGATTTTTCCTGTTGTTATTCCTGCTATTCTTATACCGCTTTTTATACAACTGCTTATTATGACTCCCCCTGAACCCGTCACCGTCCATGTAGCACAAAGAGGTCTCTGGGAGCCATATTCCAAAGGATATCGAAACTGTTTTTCCGCACTGGCGAAATGGCTTGATGTAAGGGCTATGACATTATCCGCATACCCTGCCGCCACATTCATTGCCGCAAGGCTCATGGATTCCCCCATGGTGGAGCAGGCTCCGTACAATCCGAAAAACGGTATTTCAAAATCCATGAGTCCAAAAGATGACGCAATTAACTGTCCTAACAAATCTCCCGCAAATATATACCTTATGTCCTTAGTCGTAAGACCTGATTTTTTTAAAAGAGTCTTCACAACGAGTTTCTGAAGTTCACTTTCTGCCTCTTCCCATGTATTTTTTCCTACGAACGGATCATTAACTATATTATCAAAATACTTTCCTAACGGGCCCTCTCCCTCTTTCTGCCCTACAACTGACGCTTTTTCAACAATATATATATCTTTGTCAAATATAATACTTGCTTTACCTGTTTTTCCCATTTACTGCCTCCGCAAAATCTTCTTTTGATTAGTATTAGCAATAAAAGGCAAAAAAAACCGGATATAAGAAAAAATCTTATACCCGGTAAACATTATTCTAATCTTTCCAACATTCTATGCTTTACATAGTCGGATATCTGGACGGTTGTCCAGCCTTTAAATTTTTCATAAGGCATTGTTTCAATAATTTCAAAATGAACAGGGGTTCTCTTAAACGGAAAATTCTTGTGCATCTCAACGGTGTTATGAAGAACACCAATTACTATAGGGGATTTTGCCCATACTGCGGATTTAAAACATCCGGGCTTAAATTCAATAAGTGTCTCATCAGTCTTATTTCTTGTGCCTTCAGGATATACACCGACACAGCTGTCACCTGATGAAATCATCTGTGAAGCAAGTCTTGTTATCTTCGCTCCGCTTCTTACGTCTTCCCTGTCGATTGCCATATAACGGCATCTTGTCATATATCTGTGGCCCATTGTTATTTTAAAATTCTCAGGCTTGGATATAAAAGCAAAAGGATATTTTCTGAAAGCTCCTACCTGGATAAATGTATCAAATACAGATTTATGATTAGATACAAACAGGAATCGTCCCTCCGATGGTTTAGGAAGCTTTTCCATTCCCGTAACAGTAATATCGGCTGTTGCAACCATTGCACCATATTCCATAATCAGGGCAAATAATTTACAATAAAACCTGCTCTGCTTCTCGTATGTCTTTTTAGTATTAATCGTAAGAGATACAAATGCACTAAAAATCCAGAACAAAAGAAACAGTACAAGATATGCAAGAAGCCACAATCCTGCCATAACAGGCAAAATAAGGTACAGATGTCTATACAAAAAACAGTTTACCGGTGGAAATACCGCCATCACAACTGCCGTAAATATTGAAGCCAGTACCACATTAATTTTATGCATCATATTGCATTACCTCTTTTTCTTCGTCATACCAACGCAAATTGTATCAAAGTATTGTTTAAAAAACAAGTACCTATATTATAATTTGCACACATCAACGAAGTTTTCTGCTCCCGATATTTCCGTAAGCTCATCAATTGTCAGCTCTATTGCCGAATTGGGCGAACCACAGGCAGGATATACAGTCTCAAAACGTTTAAGACTCTCATCAAGATATACCTTAACACCTTCTTTTAAGGCAAAAGGACATACACCGCCTACAGGGTGTCCCGTCAAAGCTTCCACATCTTCTGCCGGAACCATTTTGGCTTTCTGTGAAAATACTGTTTTGAATTTTTTGTTGTCAATCTTAGCATCTCCCGCAGTTACAACCACAATACATCCATCTTTTAATATAAAAGACATAGTTTTGGCGATTCTTCCCGGCTCGCAATGAAGTGCTTCCGCCGCAAGTGAAACCGTGGCACTTGATACGTCAAACTCCATTACCTTGTCATCCATATTGTATTTCTTAAGATATTCCTTTACTTTGTCTATTGCCATTTTCTTACTTTCCTTTAATATGGTTGCTCTGTCTGTTATTTTTTTTAATTCCCTGGGATTAACGGGCTTTTCAAGATATGCAGAAGCATACTCTTCCCAGTCCCCGCAAAATACTTCGGGATATCCGGACACAATAACCACTTTTTCCTTTTCAACCTGCCTTGCAGCAGTCTCTCCATCCATATCCGGCAGCTCCATATCAAGAAAAACAACGTCAAGGTCATCTTTCCTTTTAATCATGCTGTCGGCATTGGCGAACTCGGTAAAACAAATTTCTTTTTCATTAATAGTATTAATGATTTGTTGTTTTAAAATATCACGACATCTTTTGTCGTCATCACATATTCCTATATTAATCATAAATTACCTGTTTTATTTTCCCCTGCTTGTGTTTCTGTACTGGACAGGTGTCATATCAAATGTCTTTTTAAATAATCTGTTAAAATGCTCCACATTCTGATATCCCACAGCAAAGGCAATATGCTCAACTGTCATATTACCATTCTTAAGGAGCGACTTGGCTTTTTTCATCCTGATATTGGCAACATGCTCGCCAAAGGTCTTTCCGGATTTGTCCTTAATGTATTTTGATATATATGGTTCTGACAAATGGAATTTAACCGCCATTTCTTCAAGAGTTACATTTTGGTAATTTGCCTGTATAAAGTTAAGCATTGTAAGAAGTCTGTCATCACCGCTGTTTTCGTTGCCCTGTATCTCGGGTAATTTATTAACAGCTACAACAAGAGCGTGGATTGATGCTTTAATAATATCTTCATCCATTCCTGCTCCCCAGTACATCTTACCATTGCATGTTATTCCTACATAAGCCATTGCCTTAGATGACGAACCGTTTGAAAGCGCGTGTTCTTCATAAACAGTAAGTTCATAAGATATGCCGAAGAACTGCTTAATTGTATTACTTACCGCATCAAGACGTCCGTTTCCGTTAGCATCAACGATTGTTCTCTTGTCTCCGCACTGGATTGTTACCTCAGCCATAATGCCGTCATTCTGTTTAAAATGGCTTTCGACAATCTGGAAGTTAGGACTATAATCAATATATTTTCCTTCAAAAATTTCATATACCCACTGTGGAGAAAGTTCCTTGTGTTCTTCATCTGATACCTGTTTTACTGCATATCCCACTTCTTCTCTCATCTGTTCAGGAAGTGAAATACTGAAATTCTGTTTAAGGATGTAGCTTATTCCGCCTTTACCTGACTGGCTGTTAATTCTGATAACATCGGAGTCATATGTACGTCCTACGTCAACAGGGTCAATTGGAAGATATGGTACTGTCCATTTATCGCAGTTCTTTTCTTTTCTCCATGCCATTCCCTTGGCAATAGCATCCTGATGTGAACCTGAAAATGCTGAGAATACAAGATCACCCGCGTATGGCTGACGCTCATACACTCTCATTCTTGTAAGTATCTCGTATTTTTCCCTTATAGTTGACATATCTGAGAAATCAAGCACAGGGTCAATACCGTGTGAATACATGTTCATGGCAACGGAAATTATATCCACATTACCCGTTCTTTCACCGTTACCGAAAAGTGTACCTTCAATCCTGTCTGCCCCCGCAAGGAGTCCAAGTTCCGCATCACTCACGGCACAGCCTCTGTCGTTATGAGGATGAAGGCTTAATATTACGTTATCTCTGTATTTTAAGTGTTTGCTGACATATTCAATCTGTGTGGCAAAAACATGTGACATAGCGGTCTCTACAGTTGCAGGTATGTTAATTATTGCCTTATTTCCTGTTTCCGGCTTCCACACATCAAGAACCGCGTTACATACATCCACCGCATAATCAACTTCTGTTCCGTGAAAGCTTTCAGGGCTGTACTCAAATGAAAAATTACCTTCTGTCTCATCGGCAAGTTTTTTCAAAAGCTTTGCTCCGTCAATGGCAAGCTGCTTAATCTGCTCCTTATCCTTACGGAATACCTGTTCACGCTGTGCCACTGAGGTTGAATTATAAAGATGTATTACTGCATGAGGTGCTCCCTTTACAGCCTCAAAGGTCTTTCTTATAATATGTTCTCTTGCCTGTGTAAGCACCTGGACAGTTACATCATCCGGAATCATATTTCTTTCAATAAGAGTTCTCATAAAAATATATTCTGTTTCAGATGCTGCAGGGAATCCTACTTCAATTTCTTTAAAACCTATATCTACAAGCATCTGGAAAAACTCTAACTTCTCATCAAGACTCATCGGCTCGATAAGTGCCTGGTTACCATCTCTTAAATCAACTGAACACCAGATTGGAGCCTTATCTATATACTCCTTCTTAACCCAGTCGTACTCACATACAGGTGGCATAAAATATTGTCTTTCATATTTAGATGCATTTTTCATTATATGTCCTTCTTTCGCAATAAAATATTTCAATAGTCTTGATATATATTATCACTTTTTATAATTATATCAATGATTAAATTTAATCATCTTGCTTGATGTATTTTAATATATAAAACCTCCGGCTGCTCTATACAACCGGAGGTCAAATTATATTCTGTTCATTATGTAATCTGATTAGTTGTTCTTGATAACAAACTGCTTAAGAGCCATTAAAGCTGCATTGATTATAGCTGTAACTAATAACCATACGCGTGCCCATCTGATGATTCTCATTCCGCCGCTTATAAGTGCTTTAGAAGCACCCATACCGCCTACACCTGCGATAATTACAACAAGAAGTGCTAATACAACTGCTGCAATACTTGGTATAAGTTCATTCTTCTTAACGGCAATGAAAATGATTGCAGCACAGAAAAGGATGATGAAGATTGCTCTTGCAGGACCACCGCTTAAAGCATTCTTACCCATACTAAAATAATTTCCTGCTGAAAAACCAAAAACCTTTGTTGGTATCAATACGCCAAGAATTGATATGAACGCAAATACGCACATAACATACTTGAAATAATTAGCTACCCTGTTAAATACCACATCAATAATTTTGTTCATTCCTAAAATTCCTCCATTTAGACTTTATATTACACAGACACTATAGCAGAATTTTAGACAATATGCAACAACTTTTATACGGGAGTTTCCACGGCGTTTCCACGGGATGGGGCTTCATTTCTCTACCTAAATAGCGGAAAATTGCCGAAAAGGGTAGAGGTTCCAGTAGCCGTCGGCCGCATTTCTCTACCCAAATAGCGAAAAACTGCCGAAAGGGGTAGAGAAGTCAAGTACCGCCGGTCGCATTTCTCTACCCAAACCGCCTATATTTCTCATATAGGTAGAGATTCCAGTAGCCGTCCGGCCGCATTTCTCTACCCAAATGGCGGAAAATTGCCGAAAAGGGTAGAGATTCCAACTTCCGCCGGCCGCATTTCTCTACCCCAAACCGTCTATATTTCTCATATAGGTAGAGATTCCAACTTCCGCCGGTCGCGTTTCTCTACCCAAATAGCGAAAAACTGCCGAAAAGGGTAGAGATTCCAACTTCCGCCGGTCGCATTTCTCTACCCAAATAGCGAAAAAATGCCGAAAAGGGTAGAGATTCCAGTAGCCGTCCGGCCGCATTTCTCTACCCAAATAGCGAAAAAATGCCGAAAAGGGTAGAGATTCCAACTTCCGCCGGCCGCATTTCTCTACCCAAACCGCCTATATTTCTCATATAGGTAGAGATTTCCAGGGATGTGGCTGATACTAAACAAAGCCTTCATTTATCAGATATTGTTTCAGTTTTTTTCTGAAACGATATAATTTCATTTTGACTGCACCCTCCGTTTCTCCCATTACATCGGCAATCTCGTGTAGTGACAGTTTTTTTTCAAAATCAAGATATATTATCATCTGTACTTCGTTTTTCTGCATTTTTATAAAATCTAATATGTATTTTTCCAACTCGTATGAAGAAATTTCCGAAAAAACATCTGATGATGAAGGATAATCTTCACCTATTACGGTTAATGGCACATATCTTTTTTTTGCAAGTCTTTTTCTTAACTTACTACATGCAATAAATTTTGCTATTGTAAATATATAATTTTCAAGGTGTCCCGGTTTTTCCTCTGCCACCTTTTCCCATAAAGTAAAATATGTGTCCTGAAGACATTCTTCCGCATCCTCAATATTATTTAAGATATACATAACCCTGCCATGCAGCCTGGAATTATATTTACGAATCGTTTCCGTTATTGCCCTTTCATCCCTTGCTATAAAAAGTTCAATAATGTCTTTATCCTCAAGGTATTCCATTAAAATCCCCCTTAAACACTTCTTACATAATGTAAGTAGTATTTAAGGGGGAAAAGTAACGTATTATTTTTTAAATATTTCCTGTAATTTTATATTTAACCAGAGCAAAAAATTCTCTGAACATATAATTGACAAGTAATTTATTATCTGACTTTGCAGGTATTCCTTTTATGTCATAACCCATGTTTCTACATACCAGTTCCGCTCTGAATACATGAAAATTATTGGTTATAAATCCAACTTCCACTGTGTCATTCTGACTGTTTTTTTCTATTATTTTCATAGAATACTCAATATTCTCAACAGTGCTTGTGGACTTATCCTCTAATAAAAGTCTTGATTTGTCCACACCTTTCTGTACAAGATAGTCATACATTGCCTGTGCTTCCGAAACATCCTCACCGTTTCCCTGTCCTCCTGAAAGAACAAGAATGGTATTATCATTTTTTTCAATATATTCGAAAGCCTTATCAAGTCTTTTTCGCAATGACTTTGTAACGGTTGTTCCTCTTACTCTTGCTCCGAGAACTATTACATAATCATACTGTTCATTAGTCTTTTCTTTCATTCCCGATATAATCATACCTTCAACAACTGCAAACAATATAATTATTGCGGCAGCCAATACACTTATAACAACCTTTACGGCAGGTGGTAAACTGACATTTCTTTTTCCCAGGATAAAAACCGCCGCACCGCATACGGCAAAAAACAATGCCATGCCTAACCACACAAAAGCAAAGGATGTCCCAATTCCAGCATATCTTACCATTACGATAAAATAAGAAAAGCTCAATATCGCAATAATCTCAAATATTACTGTCAGTACTATCTTTCTTGTGCTCATTATATCCTCCGTTTTTAGATAATCATATTGTGAATATAATAACAATTCAGGCAGCAACTACTGATTATATTTTCATTGCATTTTTGAATGGAGTTACAAAACTTCTCGGTATAGCAAATTCTCTTCCATCCGCCATAATAAGTTTTCTGCTTTTAAAGAATTTAACGTAATTTTTATTAATGCAATATTTTCTTCCCGGTTTAATAAAGTAATCCGGAAAATCCTTCACAAATCCAACAAGCCTGCTGCGCACTCTCAAGACTTCGTCTTTCTGCCAAAGGTAAACAGTAGCAAAATTATCTTCTGCCACCACATACATAATGTCAGAATAATTGACTGTATATCTTATTCCTGTATAATCCCTGATTGTAATAGTCTTATCCTGACTGTGTTCTGCAATAACTTTCTGTACATACTCATAATTTTCCCTGCCATCCTGGGAAGAAAAAAGTTTATCATCATCCTTGGTATTAAAAATATTAGAGATATGAATATGTGTTATCAGAAGTTGTGCCTCATCGTCTTTCTTTACTCTTTCCCATATAAAGGTAACTCTCTGCTTCTCCGACAATATAACTCCGGAATCCTGTTTTGTAAATGCTCTGTATCTTCCCACTACAACACTTATATTGGCTTCACTCCTTAGTCCTTCATATTGCTGGTCATCAAGATATACAAGGGGTCTCTCTTCATTATTTTTCATAATTTTGTCAACCATGGCTTTTTTCCCATGAACATACTCATCTTCCAGAGGGCCTATCCAGAGAACATTATCACATACATGCTCTATAAGCGGCTCATAATTCTTTTGCCAATACTGTTCCATTATATATTGTGTAAGTTTAATTGTTTCAACCTTTTGTTTTAGTAACATAACACACCTCCGTAATTATTTTAATAATATTATATCTGATTTATAGTGTAAAGACCATTCGGGATATTATTTGTTTAAATCCGCTGATGTTCTCAGATCATGATTTATCTTCCATCTTGCTTAACTTCGCAGCCTGGTCGGCAGCTATACATGCATCAATGATTTCCTGTATGTCTCCGTTAAGTATCTTATCAAGTTTGTATAATGTAAGACCGATTCTATGGTCGGTCACACGACCCTGTGGGAAGTTGTAAGTTCTGATTTTTTCTGACCTGTCACCTGTACCAATCTGGCTTCTTCTGGCATCAGCCTCTGCATCATGGGCTTTCTGACATTCCATATCATATAATTTGGCACGCAATAATGCGAAAGCCTTTTCTTTGTTCTGAATCTGTGATTTTTCTGTCTGGCTGTAGATAACAATACCTGTTGGATAATGGGTAAGACGTACTGCCGAGTCCGTTGTATTTACACACTGTCCACCGTTACCGGAAGCACGCATAACGTCGATTCTTATATCCTTTTCATCAATCTGTACTTCTACCTCCTCTGCTTCAGGCATAACCGCTACAGAAGCTGTAGATGTATGGATTCTTCCGCCTGATTCTGTCTCAGGGACACGCTGTACACGATGGACACCGCTTTCGTACTTCAATACGGAATATGCGCCCTGTCCGGTAACCATGAATTCAACTTCCTTCATACCTCCGATTCCCGTTTCATCAGAGTTAACGACTTCGACTTTCCATCTTCTGGCTTCTGCGTAGTGGGTATACATTCTGAAAAGTTCTGCCGCAAAAAGTGCTGCTTCGTCACCACCTGCGCCGGCTCTTATTTCCACAATTACGTTTTTATCATCATTAGGGTCCTTAGGGAGTAAAAGAATCTTAATCTTTTCTTCAAGCTCTGCTACCTTATCCTTGGCAGATGAGAGTTCTTCCTTAAGCATTTCCCTCATCTCTTCATCATTTTCCTCTTCAAGCATTTCAAGACTGTCTTTTATATCCTGATTAGCTTTCTTATAAGCTGTATATGCTTCTACAAGAGGTGTAAGGTCGCTTTGTTCCTTCATAAGATTACGAAATCTGCGCTGGTCCGACGTAACATCGGGACTTGCAAGTTCCATATTGATATCTTCATACTTAATTAAAATTTCTTCAAGATTTTCAAACATTATTTCCTCCAGCCACAGACTACCCTGTCAAGACCTGCAAGGTCCTTGATAACAGAAATATCTGTAAAATTATTTTTTATTAATAAATTTCTGACATCTTCTGCCTGATTATATCCTATTTCCATAAATATCCCACCATTATGTCTGAGATATTTTGCAGACTCTTCTGCCAGTATCCTGTAAAAAAACAGACCGTCATCATGTCCGTCAAGTGCAAGCATAGGCTCCTCGTTCTTAACTTCATGCTCCAACTCAAAAATATCTTTCGTTGGTATATACGGCGGATTAGATACAATCAAATTAAAAGTACCATCTATATTTTCAAACATATTGCTTTTCACAAATGTAACTTTGTCCGCTTTATTTATGACCTTATTATAATCGGCAACCGCAAGTGCCTTTTCTGAAATATCAACTCCGGTTACCTCTGCCCCGCTTAACAATGACAAGCTTATGGCTATGCATCCGGAGCCTGTACACATGTCAAGAATTTTAAAATCATCCTGTGTATATTTAAGGACCTCGGACACAAGAACCTCCGTATCAAATCTCGGAATAAGCACATTATTATTAACTTCAAACTCATATCCCATAAAGTACGCTTTCCCGAGAATGTACTGGACAGGAATATGGGCAAGCCTCTTTTCAATACAGCTGTCAAAAAAAGGTATATGTCCCGCATTACATTCTGCATTTTTATCTATAAGATAATCCGTTCTTGTCATCCCGAAAGCTTCGGAAAATAGCAGCCATGCATCATTGCCTGCCTCTGCTATTCCCGCTTTGTCAAGGCGTTTTATTGCGTTCTCAAGAATTTCCCTGTTGGTCATCTTCACTACCTTCGTCATATCCGAAATTCTCTTTCAGATAACTTTTCCAGTCAAATACAGCCTCAACAGATGCGATTCCCACTTCTATCATGGAATCATCAGGTTCTTTTGTAGTAAGCCTCTGTAAAAGAAGGCCGGGTTTGCTTATTATATTAGTAAAAACATTTTCTTTTGTTCCTGCAAGTCTCAAAAGTTCAAAAGATATGCCGGCAATAACAGGTATAAGCACTATTCTCGCAACAAGTCTCAAAATTCTCGAATCAAATCTTACAAGCATAAGTATAAGAATTGAAATACACATAACAAGAAGCATAAAACTTGTGCCGCATCTTTTATGTTCCTTGGAACTTATCCTTACATTATCAACAGTAAGCGGCATACCGTGTTCAATACAATTAATGCACTTATGTTCTGCTCCGTGATACATGTACACTCTCTTAATATCTTTCATAAATGATATAAGTACAATATAAATAATAAAAATCAAAAGCCTTATTACACCCTCCAGAAAAATTACAAGTGTCTTAGAGCTTATAACCTTTTCGAGCAGCTGTGATAAATAAAATGGTACAACCATGAATATCCCTACAGCAAGAATAACTGAAATCATTATTGTAATGACGTTAAAAACCGTATCTGATTTTTTCTTTTCCTGCTCTGTCTTCTTAGTGTCTTCTTCCTCTTCATAAAAAGATGCCGAATATGTGAGCGTTGACATTCCAAGTGTCAGCGAATCTATAAAACTAAATATACCTCTTATAAAAGGAACTCTGAAAAGTTTGCATTTAGATGATATGCCTTTAAATTCTTCTTTTTTAACTTCTATATTTCCGTCAGGCTTACGAACCGCTACGGCATAATGATCTTTATTCTTCATCATAACGCCTTCCATGACCGCCTGACCACCAATTCCTGAATATTTCATATATTACTCCTGTGTGTAAAATACCTCAATAGCAAAATAGGTTGAGATTCTAAAACCTCAACCCTATAATTCTGCTTAATAGTCAAGTATACAATTACTTGCTCTGTACGCCATATTTTTTATTGAACTTATCAATACGTCCACGAGCAGCAGCAGCTTTCTGCTGGCCTGTGTAAAATGGATGGCACTTTGAACAAATTTCAACATGGATATCTTCCTTAGTTGATCCTGTTACGAATTCGTTACCACAGTTGCAAACAACCTTAGCCTGATAATAATCTGGATGTATTCCTTCTCTCATAATTTCACCTCTCTAATATAAAACTCACTATAGCTTACCTCTCGGTCTCTGCTATAATAACAATTTTAACATAACTGTTAATCCAAAACAGCTTTCTTACTATACCATATTATTTTTAATAATGCAATAGTTGTTTTTAAGACTTTGAAAGAATATCTTCAAGGGAATTATCTTCCACGTAGGAATTCACATTGTACATAAACAATACATCACTGATTCCGTACGCCTCAATAAGTGTATATATGTCATCATAAAAATATCTTGGATCAATTACAATAATTTTGTCATAATACGGTGTCAGTAACGGGATAAAACAATTTGCATACGAATCTTTAATTATCATAAGGTTACGTCCTGTACCTGCTGTTGTTGTAATATCCACTTGTGCAAAGTTTCCGCCAAGAAACACCTGATACTTATCTTTTTCTTTTAGTTTGCTGTCATCAAAAAGTGAAGTTGTCTTTTTACCTTCATTAACATATTCAACTGTATATGTTCCGATAGAATTATCAGGAACCCCAATGGTTACGGTCTCATAAGTTGAATAAACACCTGAATTGGATGACTGTGTTCCCTGAAAGTTTCCTGTAACATCATAAAAATTATAATTCACAGGTGTTATGCCCTTATATGCGGCATACTGTCTGAATGTATAATAAGCTGCTTTAGTTTTCCAATGGTGGTCTGTTTTATAATACAATCCTTCATTTGCTTTGGCTATAAGGACATCTGTTACATCTATCGTATTAACCTTATCGGAAACTGTCTTGTTAATGTGGCTTATAACTTCTTTTTCATTGGATTTGGCACCATAAGGAAGTTTGTCTTCATATACGAGTGAAGTATTTGGAATAAGCAAAAAATCCACCGATACATTCTTAACATTATCGGCAAATTTATTTATGGATTCCGTAAGTCTGTCAACGCGGTTATAGTCTGCAACGGACTCCTTTGCTATCAGATACCCTTCTTTGCCTATATACACATCATTGATATATCTTCTGCCTGTTCCTCTCAGTACTGCAGTTTTGATTGAAACGCAGAGATTACGGAGTGGAAACTGATCTGTAAGATATGTTTCAAAATCATCCATAAACCTGCCTCCGGTTATTGAGCTCCATGTAAGTTTGGGAACCGATGCCAGATTTCTGTTCTCCTTTTCGGAGAATTTAACATCCTTGCAGGCAAACATCCATACAGGCACAAAACACAAAAAGGCAATTGTCAAATTTCTTACAAAAGTTTTATTCATCATATGCCTCCTTAAAATCTAAAATACAGGAATGGATTGTAGCTCTCGCTTACAAGGAATGCTATTGTTATCAGAAATACCATAATACATAACACCCATTTAAGAGGGCTTTTTTTCTTTCCTTCTTTAAAGTCAAATACTGAAGGAATCCACGCAAGAATAATCATAACCAGATTATTAAGCAGTAAAAATCCTCCCATTCCATCATGGCTGCATCCGCTTTGTCCAAACATCGCTTTAAGGTATGATACAGCTTCAGTCATATTGTTGCTGAAAAAGAAAACCCATCCGATAATCACAACAATAAATGTAATGACCACATTAAGAAATTTCGGTAATCTTTTCTGCAGATGAACATATACGAATTTTTCAAAAATAAGGAGAATGCCATAATAAAGTCCCCATATAACAAAATTCCATGCCGCACCATGCCATAATCCGGTAAGTGCCCATACAATGAGGAGATTAATTATCTGCCTTTTAACACCTTTTCTGTTGCCGCCAAGGGGGATATACACATATTCCCTGAACCACGTTCCCAGTGAAATGTGCCATCTTCTCCAGAATTCCGTAACACTGCCTGATGCGTAAGGTCTGTCAAAGTTCTTAGGAAATTCAAATCCCAGCATTCTTCCAAGTCCGATTGCCATATCCGAATAGCCGGAAAAATCATTAAAAATCTGCAATGTATATGCCAACGCACCAAGCCATGCCGTCATTGCGGATATATTGGACATACCCATCGCCAATATCTGGGTATGTAGTGAGCCTATTACATTTGCTAATACAACCTTCTTAAAAAAGCCCTTAACAAACATAGGGATGCCTTCCCTGAAATCGTCTGCATCAGGAGTCCTTCCGTTAAGCTGGTTTTCAATATCCTGATATCTTACAATCGGTCCTGCAATAAGCTGCGGAAACATTGTAATATATACAGCAAAGGTAAGTACGTTCTTTTGTCCTTTACTGTCTCCTCTGTATACATCGATAAGATATGACATTGCCTGAAAAGTATAGAAAGAAATACCTATAGGAAGTGCAAGTCTTTTATTTACAAAGGATGTTCCGAATATACTGTTTACAGTATCCACAAGGAATCCCGAATATTTAAAATATCCAAGTATAAGCAGATTAACTATTACCGCAAATGCCAACGAGCTTTTCTTATGTGCAGCTTCAATTTCCCTGCCTGCATAATAATTAAATAGAATACTGAGAATCATTAATATTACATAAACAGGTTCGCCCCATGCGTAGAACAAAAGGCTCGCAATAAGTAAAATCACATTTTTCCATACAATACTTCTGCAAACATAATACAGCAGAAGAACTACCGGTAAAAAACAAAATAAAAAAGTAATACTACTGAATACCATTATCTTCTATCCTTTTAAACACTTAATAACTGTCTTTTCTATTTTTTCTGCCTTATCAGATACAATATATATTATATAACTGCCTTTTTGTGAAAGAATACAGTTATTCAACATAGTATATTGATCCGGTGCATAAGACTGGAACAGCTTCTTTAATTCATCATTTTTCTTATCAATCATGGAGATTATGCTTTCTCCCGTACTTTCATCATTAAGTCTTATAATAAGAACTTTATCACAATCCATAATAGACTCATATCCATAATAAAACGCTTCTCCATAGTCGTTTATATTAAATCCGTAGTCCTTTTTTATATCCGTAGGTGACATTTTAATCATATCACCTAACACTTTGCTTTCTTCAACACTTTCCATTACGGTTTCCAAAGCAGGATTTCTGTAGGAATCCTTATTGGATATATACAAAATAAATGCGATAAGTCCCGCTATTACAAGCATCTGTTTTATTCTAAGTGACATTTAATAAACACCCACTTTTCTGATAATATCTTTTACCCACTTCTGGTAAAGTTCTTTACTGAAATGAATGCCATCTTTTGAATAAAGTGAAGCATTGCTTATAAATAATTCTGAATTTTCATAGTAAGCAACACCTATTTCCTGACAGAAAGCCTTAATTCTTGTATTGTATTCGCTTACCATTCCGAATCTGGTTTCTTTGGCAACCGCAACATTTCCTACGGGAGATATTCCGAGGACAACTATTTTTGCATCAGGCAGATCGTTCTTTAATTTCTGGATATAGCCTTTATATCTTGATGCAAAAGCATCTGCCTCTACTGTGGTTGTACCCATTTCATTAATGCCATATCTGATAAATACATACTTTGGATATCTGGCAATCACGCTGTCAATAACAGTAGGAAGGTGCTTATCCATAAATGCTCCTACTCCCGCAAATACATTGACATTATTAGGAAGTCCCATATACACATCAAAACCTGTCATTACGGAATCCCCTACAAATGCTGCATTACCAAATACAGTTCTGTAGCTTGCACGGCTTCCGTCAAAGCTGTCTGCAGCGGCATTTGCCTTATCGGCATCCACACTGTAAGGTATATAACATCCTATATTACTGTAACTGAAATCACCGGTACTTGCCGGCTTTGTCTCCGGTGGATTCGTTGGAGCTGTTGTTGCAGAATCTGTTACCGGTTCTGTCGGAGCTGTTGTCGCTGAATCTGTTACCGGTTCTGTCGGAGCTGTTGTCACAGGTTCTGTTGATGATCCTGTCTGTCTGTTTTCATTTATCTTATGTTCTATTTTATTAATGTCTGCATCCTTCAATGCCGCCATGTATGACTCGCCGTCCGCTACATTGGCATTATCAGCCTTAACGCCTGCAAGTAAAAATACTATCAACGTAATAATTGGTACAGATATAATCAAAGCAAGAAAAAACGGTAACTTTTTCTTCATAACTGTATTCCTTTCGTTCTAAAGTCCCATTGTCAGAATCAAATCCTTAAGCCAGTAATCTTTATAAAAACCCGGCGTAAGGTGGAGTCCGTCAGCAGAAAATAATTCCTGATGTCCGGAAATATACTGGTTATTTGAATAATATTCTATATCAAGATTGATACACATCTTCAGTAATTCATAATTATACTGGTTAATATAAGCAAATGATAACTTATTATTATAAATAGTATCACTTACCGGAAATACTCCGCTTACAATTATTCTTGTATCCGGTACTTCAGCCTTAAGACGGCTTAAAAGCTCTGTATACTGGCTAATTCTCCTTTCACGTTCTTCTGCCGATGCTGACAAAGAATTAATACCATAATGTACAACAATGGCATCCTTTCCTGTTGCCTTTGCAACGATAAGTCTGAATTTTTCTTCCATATAGTCGGCAGATGCCCCTACAAGTGCTTCAACATTGCTCTGTTCAAGAATATTATATGAAATGAGGGCTGCAATCTGTGAATCTCCAGTAAATGCCACATTATCAAGTGCCTCAGCATACGAAAGATTACCATTCTCAATCTTGTCCACCTTGGCTACTGATTTATCCTTATTGGCTGCCTTATATTCGTATGTAGGTGCATACAGTCCGAGATACATCGGATTAACGGCTTCAACTTCTACAGAAGCTGTATTCTCACCGTAGGAAAAAACAATTTCATTATTTCCTTCCTTAAGTCTGTAATCTCCATCAAAAGCAGCACATTTGTAATCATTAATTTCTGCTTTTCTGCCGTTGTTTTCGGTAACTTCAACAACGAAGTCCGCCTTTCTAAGTCTTCCGCCCGCAAAAGCCTTATCTCCTTTGTATGTTACTGTTATTTTACTAACATCTTCAAGCTTGATATTGTCTTTTATTCCGGCATCTGCAACGGTCTGATTTTTAAAAATTATATTAGTTCTCAAAAGAATATATATAAATGCAAGACAACCTATAAGTGTAATACTAAGGCTTGTTACAGCTATGACTTTTACTGTTTTTCTCATTTTATCCTCATGTCTCCTAAATCAATCTCGTCTTCTTAATATACTGACAGAATTCCTTGTTATTGCGTGTCTTTGAGAACATGTCTATAATTCTCTCAACAGCTTCGTCAGAACGTATGCCATTAAGTGCTTTTCTCATAATATCAACAGCTTCCTGTTCTTCTTCGGAAAGAAGCAGATCTTCTCTTCTGGTTCCTGACTTAACAATATCTATTGCAGGAAAAATACGCTTCTCTGACAGTTTTCTGTCAAGAACAAGTTCCATATTACCTGTACCTTTAAATTCCTCGTATACAACATCATCCATCTTGCTTCCGGTATCTACAAGTGCTGTTGCAAGAATTGTAAGTGAACCACCCTCCCTCATATTTCTTGCCGCTCCGAAAAATCTCTTTGGCATATAAAGTGATGAAGGATCAAGACCTCCCGACAATGTTCTTCCACTTGGTGCAACCACAATATTATAGGCTCTTGTAAGTCTTGTAATACTGTCTAAAAGTATACATACATCCTGCTTATGCTCAACAAGTCTCTTGGCTCTTTCTATAACCATTTCGGAAACTCTCTTATGATGCTCAGGCAATTCGTCAAATGTTGAATATATTACTTCTACATTGTCACCCTGTATTGATTCCTTAATATCGGTTACTTCCTCAGGTCGTTCATCTATAAGAAGTATAATAAGGTGCATTTCTTTATTATTGGTGGTAATTGATTTGGCTATCTGCTTAAGCAATGTGGTCTTACCTGCCTTAGGCTGGGAAACAATCATTCCTCGCTGTCCCTTTCCTATTGGTGAAATCAGATCAACAATCCTCATAGCCGTACTGCTTGAAGATATTTCCATATGAAGACGTTCATTAGGAAATATAGGTGTAAGCTTCTCAAAAGAAGGTCTTCTCATCACCTCAGCAACGGAATAACCGTTGACTGATTTTATATAAAGAAGAGCACTGAACTTTTCTCCCTGGTTCTTAATCTTCTTATTACCTATAATAACGTCACCTGTCTTAAGTCCGAATCTCTTAATCTGAGCAGGTGACACATATACGTCATTTTCTCCCGGAAGATAATTGGCACATCTTATAAATCCATAACCTTCCGCAAGTACCTCAAGTATTCCGTTAGCTTCCGATGAAGTGTCCACAAGTTCGGGATCATATTCCTGTTTCACAGTATCATCGCTTGTACCGGTCTTAACTGTATGCTTATCGCTTCTGTCATTCCTGTCATTTCCTGACTCATTCTCAGGAAGTGCAAGCAATGCTTCAATAAGTTCTGCCTTCTTCATCGTGCTGGTCCCCTTAATATTCTTATCTTTAGCAATTTCCCTCAATGTTGTAAGTGGTAAAGTCTGAAGCTTTTCTTTCATTATCATCAAATAATCAGTATGTACATATTATCCATAAATATGTATCATGCCATTCCTTTCCATTATTGTCATTACCCTATAATATTCATCTTAATTGTTGGGGGTATTCAGAATAATCAGATCATCCAGATAGAAATGATTATACAACCAGATAAACATCAATGTAAAGTCTTTATTTACTTAAAAAAAATTGCGTGATACAATAAGTTATAAATTGATTAAAATGTAATAAGAAAAGGATGAATAAAATGACAAACAATGAAAAAGCTCTTATGCTTCACGAAAAATGGCATGGCAAACTCGAAACAGTAAGCAAGTGTGCAATCCGCACAAGGGAAGATCTTGCCCTTGCATATACTCCGGGTGTTGCAGAACCATGTAAAGTCATAGCAAAAGATAAAGAACAGGCATATAAATACACAATCAAATCTAACACCGTTGCCGTTGTTTCAGATGGAAGTGCCGTACTGGGGCTCGGTAATATAGGACCATACGCAGCCATGCCTGTTATGGAGGGCAAGGCAGTTCTTTTTAAAGAATTCGGTAATGTAAACGCAGTTCCAATCTGCCTTGATACTCAGGACACGGAAGAAATTATCAAAACAGTTATCAATATAGCGCCTGCATTCGGCGGCATTAACCTTGAGGATATTTCAGCTCCAAGGTGTTTTGAAATTGAGGAAAGACTTAAAGCATTACTTGATATACCTGTTTTCCATGATGACCAGCACGGTACCGCAATTGTTGTTCTGGCAGGTATCATTAATGCCCTTAAAGTTACAGGCAAGAAAAAAGAAGAATGTAAAGTCGTTGTCAATGGTGCAGGTTCCGCAGGCGTTGCAATCACAAAGCTTCTGCTTACATATGGTTTTAAACATATTACCATGTGTGACAAATCAGGTATTCTTTCCTCTGACTCTGAAGGTCTTAACTGGATGCAGAAAAAAATGACAGAGGTTACCAACCTTGAAAAGAAACACGGTTCCCTTGCTGATGCACTTAAAGGTGCAGATATTTTTGTTGGTGTTTCCGCACCTAACATTGTTACGGAAGAAATGGTTGCTTCCATGAATAAGGATTCCATTCTTTTTGCCATGGCTAACCCTGTTCCTGAAATCATGCCTGACAAAGCTAAGGCTGCCGGTGCTAAAATCGTCGGAACAGGCAGAAGTGATTTTCCTAACCAGGTTAATAACGTTGTTGCTTTTCCGGGAATCTTTAAAGGTGCTTTGGAAGGAAGAGCTGCACAGATAACAGAAGATATGAAGTTAGCTGCCGCTAACGCCATCGCAAGTCTTGTTGATGAAAAAGACCTTAATGAGAACAACATTCTCCCTGAGGCATTTGACCCAAGAGTCGCAGACGTTGTAAGCAAAGCAGTAAAAGACAATATCCGCTAAAATGAACGGCTATTATTATTCAGTCAATGATTATTACAAAGAATTATTTGGCCATAAAGTATACAAAATATCCCTCAATGCCGGTATGTCCTGTCCTAACAGGGACGGGCGTATCGGCACCGGAGGATGCATTTTTTGCAGTGAAGGAGGCTCCGGTGATTTCGCCTCCTCTTCTTTGCTGTCTGTTAAAAATCAGATAGATTATGAAATTGAAAAGATTTCAAAAAAATACGCAGGAGACAGTTATATCGCATATTTTCAAGCCTTTACCAATACGTATGCTCCCGTTGACAGACTAAAAAAAATATTTACGGAAGCCATACAGGATAACAGAATATGTGGTTTATCCATTGCAACAAGACCTGACTGTCTTGAAGATGATAAAATTGAACTGTTAGCAGAACTTAACCGCATAAAGCCGGTATGGATTGAGCTTGGTCTTCAGACAATTAACGAAACCACTGCCCGATATATAAGGCGGGGTTACCCGCTTGCTGTTTTTGAGGATGCCGTTGCAAGGCTTAACGCCGTGGATATTCCTGTTGTAGTCCATGTTATAGTGGGACTGCCGGGTGAAAATGCGAACGATAACCTTGCCTGTGCAAAATATCTTTCCCACCTTAATATTAATGGTGTTAAGATACAGCTTCTACATATATTAAAAAATACTGACCTTGCAGATGATTATTATTCTTCAAAGTTCAAAGAGCTGTCTTTGGCGGAATATGTAAAGACCGTTGTTGATATGATTGAAATACTTCCACCCCATTTTGTTATCCACAGAGTCACAGGTGACGGTCCCAAAAATCTGCTTATTGCTCCGACGTGGAGTGCTGATAAAAAAAATGTTCTTAATAATATATCCCATGAATTCAAGAACAGAAATACATACCAAGGAAAGGAATACAGACATGGCAGTTGAAGCAGCTATATTATACAAATTAATGACTTTATATATGTTGAATAAGGTAGATTTTTCTTTAACAAATGCCACAATAATGGATTTTTTTACCAATAATGGTTATACCGATTATCCTACGGTACTTACTATAATAAGTAATCTTCAGGAGGATGAACTGATTAATGTATCTGTAACAAGCAGTAATACAAGTTATTCCATAACTCCGAAAGGTAAAGAAATGCTAGACTTCTTCGGCAGTAAAATATCAGATGACATAAAAAACGAAATTGACTCTTTTCTCCGTGATAACAGATATGAACTTAAACAGACTGCCAATACAACTGCGGACTATTACAAAACTACAAACGGTGATTATGCCGTACATTGTATTGTTAAAGAAAACAACGCCCCTTTAATAGAACTCACTCTTGCCGTTCCCGACGAGGGCTTAGCCGAATCCATGTGCAACAAATGGAAAACAGAATGTCAGAATATATATGAGTATACATTTAAAACCCTTATGTAATTCGACAATTTACTAAATTTTGATGTTCGTTATTGTCGATAAATAAACATTGAAAAATATTCAGATTAAGATTAAACTCTATTTATAAAGAGTTGAGATAATTCTCAACATTTTGTCCCCTCTTATTTAGAGTTTTAACTCTGAGATAACCACATATATCCTTATTACAAACAGGTGTCTATGACACCTGTTTGTTTTTGTACTATTCTTTTCTTTTTATTCTGACATTAACCTTTTTCCCCCTTCCGCATAATCTGTAATATAATATATTTGAAAGGTTATAATCATGCAAATGTACAATACCGGTCATAACATGTCTGACAAATGTGATTATCTTGCAATTGCATTCGTTCACAATCAGCCGTTTAACTGTCCTACCTATGATATCTGTACTGCATTAACAAAGGGAACTATTTACCCTGCGCTTGATAAACCTTACATCGGAAAGTGTGGGTGTAAAAAATGAATAATAAAATTATGGACAGCAAAGAGCTTATGAAAAAAATCATGGAATATGGTTTTGCAATTACAGACCTTGGTCTATATCTGGATACCCACCCAAAAGATACCGATTCCCTTATGACATATTCTTCCCTCAGGGACACTTACAATTCTTTAATAATCGAATATACCAGACGATACGGACCTCTTACCATTACTCAGGTAACCTCTGATAATTACTGGACATGGATTTCGACTCCATGGCCTTGGGAAGGAGCGTGCTGATATGTGGATTTATGAAAAAAGACTTGAATTTCCGATTAACATCAAAACTCCTGATGCCAATACCGCAGCTTTGATCATAAGCCAGTACGGTGGTCCATACTTCTGTAAGGTATAGTGTTCAAAAAATCAGGTTTTATCAGGCTTTATAGATAGTCTGGTTGGTTTTTCTATCTACAATTTCACCTTTTATTTTGTCGGCATTTCTAACAGCATATTTATATGTTGTATATGCGCCATACTGTTTACCTTTTTTGAGGACTCTGAATCTATTCGCTATTGTATTAGACTCATAATCTTCAATGTTGTCTTTTGGAGTATTGGATGGAAATATAGTTACATTTGTTACACTGTCATATATAGTTCCATGCTTCTCATCTGCTGCCCTTACCGCATTTTCTATATATGTGTAAGCGCCTGTCTGTCTACCATCAACAATTACTTTATATCGGTTTTCAATCAATGAAGGTTTTGGAAGATCTGCTTCAAGGTACGGTGTGGGATTAATAAAATCAAAACACTTCTTATTATGAAGTCCGGCTATAGGTTCAGCAATATTATATTGCCTTACCTCAAAATGAAGATGTGCACCACAACTTATACCTGTGTTACCCATATAGCCTAATATTGTACCTTTCTTGATTTCCTGTCCTTCTTTGACTTTAACGCTGTTGAGATGAGCATACAACGTCACATAACGATTTTCATGTTCTATCATAACATAATTTCCGTAGCCCATTCCCTCTTTATCATGGCCGTAACCACGCATTTCAGACATTACTTTAATGACCTTGCCAGACGAATGAGCTTTAATGCTATCAGTCAGATACTTATCTTTAACAATATCAATTCCTTCAGCCCACGCATTGCCTAAACCAACCTTCGCTGCGTGTTCCTCGTATGTCTGTGTTATCTGGTTGTCTCCTGTTGCTAAAAGTCTACTCATCTGCATCATCCTCTTTCTTACAGCCTGCTGCCTTTCCGTCTACCCATGCCTCGCAAAACGCATAAATAGCGGTTGCAGCAATGGTACATACTGTTCCAATTCCGGCAATTACTGTGTTAGTTGATGCAAGACCAGCAATGCTCACTCCTATTGAGGCAAGACCGGCGGCTGTGCATACCCAAAACTTTCTACTCTTTAATTTTTTCCTGTGTCATTCTCCTTTCAAAGGTAAATCATTGAATTTTTTCTTTATATCATCCATGACGCCATTGGCACCAAGGTTATGATACTGTTTCCATATGTTGTTAAAATCATCTTTCTCATCAAGCGTTACTTCTTTTACTATATTACATTTTGAATACATCTGATAAAGTATGTTTCTAAGTACAGCCTGAAGCCCTAATTTTATTGCAGTAAACTCAATCGTATTTTGTTCCTGTTTCAGTTTTGCTTTCCTGCCTCTGTTTATTACTGCTGTGACAACTGCCGTTATTACTGCCGTAACTGCTGCCTGTCCACCACAAAGGCATATGATCTGATATGTCTGCCTTGCTGTCTATCTCCTTTTTTATTTAGCATAGCATGGTCAAAGTACTATAACAACTAAATTATCCTACTTTTACTACTAAAATATTATAGGTCTGATATGATGGTACTGTCACTGTTGTTCCAAGATCCTGTCCTTCTGCTACCAGTCGAAAATCAAATGATTGTGTACCACTAACACCAAAATTTCCAACCGCCATTGTTCTTACCGTTTCAGTTTGTGAGTTTGTAACACCGGATGCGATTACACTAGCATCACCATAAAATCTAAGTGTGCTTGTATATCTGGACGTTTTTATTACCGCAGAAACAATAACAATGTAAAAACCATGCGATAATTTCTTCCCGCCAAGGCTCCATATTGTAACTTTATTTCCACTTTGACCTGTTTGAAGCCTGTCATTTACACTAATTACAGCTTGTCCTCGGATTTTATTAATATTATTATTAACATCTGTTAAGCTTAATTGAGAAGAAGTTCCGTATTTTGAATATACTTCTCCTGCGGCCTGAACATCATTATCAGTTCTAATCCCCTCTCCTATATAATTATTACCGACGCTGAGATATGAATCAACATTAACTCCATTACAAAATAATGTATCTATTTTTGACTGTCCCGCACCTACATAAGTATCGACTAACGAGCCCCACGCATTTATTCCATATATGCGAACAACCTTACTCACATTTCCCGGATTTATTTCAATGGTCACATCACTCAGTTTTTTACGAGTACAATTTTTATATTCTCCTTTTCCTAATATTATCTTGCGGATCCATGCGTAATCCATAAAATCAGTTTTGCCATTTCCATCTAGATCCCACCATTCATTCTTGCTATATAATGAATCCGCTTGTCCATTCATTAGAGCAGTTCTGAAAGTATTCATATCATCTATTGTAGGTGGCAGATACATTTGTCCTTTTGCCGTAAATTTATCAGTTAATTCAAATCCACCAATCTTACCTGATATCGAATTAAGATTATCCACATTAAGCCAGTCAGAATTAATACCATGTGCTGTGATAACATCAAACAAAGCATTGCCATTACTATCAACAGCCCATGAAGTACATCCATCCTTTGACACCATTAACCCATTGCTTGTCAGCTTCCATATAACTGAACTTTCCCCGATAGTAGGCTTATTGTGCATATAGTTTATGTAGGAACCATCACTTAACTGTTCTCTTGATGTATACATTCCAAACCCCTGCGATATCAGCTCTGTCATATTAGTCAGAATTTTATCATAGGTACTTATTATCTGCTGTGCAGCATTGGTTGTTTTACTTATTATCCTGGTTAAAAGGTCCGTTCCGGAATTTTCTTTTTCTTCCTCACTTACAGCAACTCCTGATATTGTCTCATTCTGATTGATTGCGTAAGTCAGTGACATTACCATAACAGGATATTCATTGCCTCGGTAATCAATAATATTCAGCATATCTCCAAGCTCAATTTTTACATTTGAATGTATTCTTGCATTAAATGCATAAAATGTCATTAGTACAACAGCATCAGCAAGAGTATTCAGCACTTTATCTACATTATCTTCTGTTACAAACGGATTATCTGAAAGTTCCAATACATAATCATCTGACCCGATCAAATGTCTTGAATCATCAATAACATAAGCAACACCTGTTACTGTTGTTATATTTTCCGCCGGTTCAAAATACTTTGTATTATCAATAGTCATATCCGGATTGGCTGCATTTTTTTTATAATCCTTAAACTCCAATTCTCCGGCTTCATTAAACTCTGCAAAATAACCACCTGCCTGAGCTATGTAATTAATTATGTTTCTATGTGTCACTTTCTCCGGTATGGCGGCTACCGTCATATCACTGTTTCTAAACTCCTTAAACCCAAGCGTAAATAAACAATCCTGTGCGACTATCCTCATAAGTGTTCCAAATGTAGCCGGAAGTGTTACTGAAGAATTAAATTTCTTTTCGGTTCTTTGCATATAGTCCCTAAGTTCAAACTTAATTCTTCCGTTACTCCTGGTAGAGCTGTAATATATATATTTACCTTTGTGATATGTAGTATCATCATTAATTATATCAATGTTAAATACTGCTTTGCGAAAATCAGTATTTTTATACTTGCCTGCAATGTCAATTATATTAAGGCTTGCAACTTTCATTACTGTAGCTCCAATCTGTATTGACCTGCTGCCGGCTATACTCCCTTTAATTGTTAATCCATTTTCTTCTATGTTTTCTCCATCAAATATGATTTCTGTATTGTCTGATAACGTACATTTAATTATTGCATTATCAGCTCCATTAATTTCTCCATTAAGCATATTACACCTCTATTTCATTAAATTTAACAGACCAGTATACTTTACCGTCTGTGTCAAAATCAGCGACTTCAAAGCTTCTGTCACCTATATACACTTCTTTATCTGTCATTTTGTATGGATTTCGCACATCCATATAAGATACCATTACGCTTGTTTTTCCATCCACAGCCTTAGCAAGAGCTGCCGCTATATTCCATTCCATTTCGCTCCATTCAAATGGTATCGTTGTTTTTACAGCTATAACATCCTTTGTCATTTTCCCATTCAGATTACGGCCAGCCTCACTTGTAGACAAATCACTTATTGTCTGGCCATAATTGTCAGGTATCGGTACCGAAATTCCATTAATTTTAAAAAGTGGTCTCCACGTTGCCCTCTGTCATTCCTCCTATATTCCGATTATCGGGTCTACATCGGTTATTGATGTCTCTTTCTTGTATTCATCAAGAAATATTTTAAAAAGCGTCTGTCCACTTATCTGTACATTTACCACTGTCTGTCCGCTTCGACCTGCATTGGCTTTTTCTACCGCTTCAACAATTGTATCAAGCGGTGCTTCAATATTAGTTCCATGTTTCTGGTCTCCTAACATAGCTAAAAATTGTCTGTTTGGTGGAATAACAGCACCATTTGCCAGCATAGGAACACGGGAGACAGGACTCAATCCCAGATTTACAAGATTACCGAGTGTAGAAGACTTATATTTTGATTCTACCCTTACCATTCCAACCGCATCGGATACAACCTTTGCCAGATATGAACCTATTACTTTTTTATGCGGATAATTATTAAAATTAGTTCCGAATTGATTTGCGAGTTTATTATTATATTCTTCTACCGCTTTAGCAACTAATGACCAGTCACCGGAATCTTTTGCTTCCAAAATTGAATTTGTTATTCCTATAGTTGCAGGATCTGACAGGTCAATACCTTCAAGAGATACCCCTGCTGCCTTTTCTATTACACATTTTATTTTGTCCCAAAATGGCGAAGCCTGCAGTTTTGCCCATGCTTCATTAGCTTTTGCCACACGATCAAAACCATCTCCGAGACCATCTGTTAAATCCACAACTTCTGATTGTACTATACTGTTCCAGCCATTCTCAACCTTGTCCCAGAATGTCTCCAGTGCATTACTGACACTCCACGCTGCTTCTCCTACCCATGTTCCGGAAAGCCAGTCAGTAAACGCTGTCCATGACGTTCCAAAACCTTCCGCCATATCATCCCAAAGCATTGAAAAGCCTTCTTTAAGACTATCCATATCTTCAAATAAATAATCTATTGTGTCCATCAATCCCATATCGGTTATCCATTCATCACCATCTTCACCAATATATTTTTTCCAAAAGCCTTTTCCTGCCTGAAAGCCACCAACAGCAGCACCTATTGCTGCCATTAATGTATTTGCGAATCTTCCTCCGACACTTTTCATTGCACTTGACTTAGAATCAAACTTAAGTAATTTAAGAGGTCCTGCAATAGCTAATGCAAGTGCGGCGAGCGGAGCTTCCTCAGCAAATCCTGAAAACGCATCTATCAGTGCACTTATAATAGTCCGGGCAAGTTCTAACATATTAATGGCTATCTCGCCCCACTTGATACCTGATATAAAAGCACCAATATTTTTTCCTAACTTTTTCCAGTTTACCTTTTTGAGAAAACTGTTTATATTTGAGAGGGCGGTGCTGATGAGGTCACTCATACTTGATGCAATTGCTCTCCAGTCTCCGTCTTTTATTGCTGCTGCCATGTTGTCAATAAAACCGTTGCTGTTCATCTGCCAGTTATTTATTGCATCTGTAACACCTGTGTCTCCGGTTTCTATGTCTATTGCATTTATTTCATCTATGCTTGCAAGAGCCTTTTGTACTTTATTTGCACTTGTGGCTGTGGATGCCATATTGGAAGCAAGTTTCTTAGAAGCATCTGCTCCACCGAACAACTTACTTACAAAAGCCGCAAGATAACTTGTGAGTTTTACAACATATTGTAATACTACTTTTAGTGCAGGGAGTATAGCATCATAAAGCGGAGCAAATGCTAACGTAAGGTTAGCTTTAATCTGGTTCATGTAGCCTTTTACTTCTTTATCCGAGCCAAGCAGAGATTGTAAACTGTCTTTAACTTTCCTTAAACCTGAAGCTATTATTCCAAAAATAAAAACTCGCTTAGCAAGACCTTTAAACCTGTCATTGAATTTTTTCATAGGATTAACTGTTGAAGATAGTGACTTTCTTACACCAGAAAAAGTATTTTTAAGCTGTGTTCCAATATTTACTTTCTTTTTCTCTTTACCTTCAAGTTCATCAAGCTTCTGGGAATACAGTTCTAATTGGTTTCTTGCTTCCCTAAGGCTTTCTGATGTATCCTTTACCGCTTCGTTGTCAACCTGAAATGCTTTTCCTGAGTCCTGCATATCCTGCATTTTGCTTTTATTGCTATCAAGGCTTTCACTCATTTGTGCCAGCTTACTCTCTGCCTCTGCTATCTCAGCTGTAACATCTTCCCATTCTCTGTCATATTCTTTCTTTTCTTCAAGCTTTTGCAAATATATATTTAATTGATTTTGGGCTTCTCGAAGCTTTTCTGACGTATTCTTTATTGCTTCATCATCAATTTGAAACGCCTTACCGGAAGTCTGCATATACTGTAAGCTGTACTTATCGTTATCAAGTTGTTCACCCATCCTTGCCAGCTTGTTATCTGCTTCTGCTATCTTATCTGTAACATCTTCCCATTCTTTACCATAGGCATGATTACTATTCTGCAACTCTGTCTGTTTAGCAATGAGTTCGTTATACTTCTCAATCTGCTTATCATACTGTGCAGACTGTTTTTTTACAGAATCTTCAAGCTGTTTGTAAGCATCTGTTTTTACAGTTCCCTTTTTCAGATTTTCAAGCTTGCTTTCAAGACTGGCTACTTTAGTAGATGTTTTATCTATGTTATTGATTAATGTATTTACGGAAGAATTAACTTCTTTAATACCTTTAATCATTCCGGATGTGTCGAGCTTTGTATCTATTACAACATTCTCATTTGCTTCCATTTTTTTTCGATTTTCTATCATTTCATCCTGTTTAGCAATGAGTTCGTTGTACTTTTCCACCTGCTTATCATATTCGGCAGACTGTCTTTTCACAGAATCTTCAAGTTCTTTGTAAGCATCTGTCTTTACAGTACCCTTTTTTAGATTTTCAAGCTTACTTTCAAGACTGGCTACTTTGGTAGATGTTTTATCTATGTTATTGATTAATGTGTTTACGGAAGAATTAACTTCTTTGAAGCCTTTAGTCATTCCGTCTGTATCAAGTTGTGTGTCTATTACTACTCTTCCGTCTGACCTTTATCATTTCTCCTTTACATATACATTTCATTGATTCGTGACATCTGTTCTTTTTCTTCATCCGACATCTTACGTTTGATATCAATAATGTTTCTGTTTTCTCTGTAAAATTCCATTTCTTCTTTTTCCAGTTTCTGATGTTTTGCACGCTTACGCCTTATCCGTATGACCTGTGCAAACATTCCGTCTCCTATTTCATTAAACAGTCCCATAAACGTCCACCAGTGCATTTCTTTGTCATTTCTCACATCATGCCCAGCATTTTTATTTATTGAAGAAAATATCATCTGTTCGTCCTGCTCCCAGTCATATAGCTTTGTATGACTGCGTGACGGATCCGTATTTCCTGCATCAAGGAACTTTATACATTCATCTACCGCTGTTTCTGTATCAACAATTTCATCAAAATCTATTACCAGAAGCTTAAGCATTACCATCCATTTTTCATACGGCTTAAGCTCCGGGTCCTGAAATGCTACCATGATGCGTAATGCGATACGAAAGTCTGTGCGAATAGAATATTGTCTGTTGTCACATGTTATTGTGTCAGGAAGCTCACCTATCATTTAATAATGCCTTTCGTGTACTTGTTTATATGGTCTTCGCTTTTCTTCATTTCTTCCACTATTGTCTTTGACACAATAGGAATCAACGTTTCAAGTGCTTTTCTGAAAAGTGGTTTTCCTCCACTAAAGGATACACTATTAACATTCCCGAATATGACTTCCGATACATTGCTGCTAAAGAGTTCATCTATCTTATCCCTGACTGTCTTATCTATCTTTACAAGGGTCTCTTCTGACGCATCCTCCGGGATTGTATCGGCATATTTGATAATATCCTGCTGTACCTTCTTCGCACGCTCAATAAAGCCAAAATCGGACGGATTAAAGCTTATCACACCTCTCACATTTCCTTCATTGTCTGCTATTTCAAAACTTTTTAAACCATTATCTATTGATATTCTTTCCATGTGTTTTCTCCTTTACAAAAATAGGACGGTTAATAAACCGTCCCGTATTTACTCTGTTGCTTCTTTAAATGTTTTGGTATTGTTATCCCAAGTGCCGGCAACACGGCCGCCGTCGTAGTAGATATTGAACGGTATATTATAGCCTTCCGTGTCTACTTTCTGTGCCGAAGGTATTACTTTGACATTTTCACGGTAAGCATTTACAACTGTTCCGTCATTGTCTAAGAGTACCTCAACAATAGTTGTGTCACAGCTTGAACCTCTGCTGTATGTGTTAGCTACTTCGTCAAGATGTTCATATAACGCATCACCTTCGTATGCGTAGTAAGTATCTACACTTGACTGTGGCTCATATCCTTTGTGGTGTACGCTTGTCTCTCCCAAGATATTTTTCTTTGTCTCAATATCCGGGTTCAAATCTTTTGAATATTCTTCAAGGTCCTTACCAAGTCTAACATACGTCGGAGAACCACTGTTAAAGGAAGCATCTATAAATACTGCCTTCCACTTTCCTTCAATCTGTTCGCCTGCTGCTCTTTTCCTTATATCACCTTCCTGTAATTAATTTTAATTGTCATGTTATAGACTGCTGTATGTTCATCAGTAACACCAACATAGAACGGTGTACTTACGCTGATTCCGGTACATGTATATCCCTTTAAATCAGGATAATTATTTTCCCTGTCCCGGTCTTCTATCCAGTCACACAAGCCTTGCAAATAGTCCTGATTGCTAATCATATTATCATCTGTTATCGTGTCAAGACGCACCATGAACGTATAATAATCGCTGTACCTTGCATTGCCTAATATATCTTTCTTGACCTGCTGTGTTGGTGTTTTATATAAACCGTAAGAAACCGCTTCGGGGTTCAGACTATCTGTTGTGATAGTCTCCGGAACATATGTCTTGAGCCAGTCTATTATTGCCTGTCCGACATTAACCACCTTTTCCACCATTCCTTTTGATGTAATTTTCAATCGAGGATGTCAGCTTATCCATTCCTCCATCCTGCATTGCCCTGTCTACCCAGAAAGCACCTCGCATTGGTGCTCCCTGAAAATTCTGTTGTGGGTTATAGTAATGATACTTTGCGTATGGGGTATCATATACAACCTCACCACTTCCTATCACTGTAGAATAATACACACTGTCTCTTAATCTTCCCGGCTGTGCATACATTCCTGCTTCATCGAAAGGAACATACGGGTCAGACAGATTAATGACTTCACTGTCAATTATCTTCTGCACCGCACCGCCTTTATTAAGACCTAAACGCCTGATACACTGTTTTGTATCAAATCTAAATTTAACTTTAAAGTTGGCCCTATTTAGCCACCACCTTGATTATAGGCAACAGCCTTTTTCTTGAATCTGTTACTGATGTTACTATTCCACTGCTGCCGGCATACTTCTTAAGAAGCATACTGACCGTAAAATCTTTCGTTATCTCATCATCAACAATTCCTTCCACAACTATATCTTTAGCTGCCGGGTTGAGTGTAAAACCTTCTCCTTCGTAAGAAGTTGGAGGAACATAGTCACGGACTTTTGAACAGTCTATAGTAATATGCTCAGAGTTTTCTTTACTTATTACGTTGTTGGCTACAACAGTCTGTTCTCTTACATGCCGCCACATTATATGTTCTACAACGTGGCGGTTATAACCGTTGTTGTAATGGTTATATACTGTCATTTTGTCCGTAAACATTACTGCACCCCCTGTAATCCTGTTCCTGCAAGTCCTTCATAGATTATTGACCTTATCTCACCATTAACCGACTTGTTATCCATTGCAGCGTAACTTACGCTATAACCTTCGTTAGATACAGAGCTGACACCCATATTCACAGCCTTAAAACTATTAAGCCTGTGAATAAGTTCAGCCATTGTCAACGTTATCTGTTCTGCACACTGCTTTTCATATAACGTTGCATTGTCCTCTATGTATGCGTCAAGGAAACGACGTACCTGCAGGTGTGTAATTGAATCAAGTTTTACCTCTGCTTTCTTTTCCATTGCCGGAAACTCTGCTTCGGTTATATCGTCATACATCTTACTATACTGTTCCCATGTAATATACATAAATTACTCCTTCTTAGGCGGTGTGCTTTCTTACAAGCACCTGTTTTTCTGACGTTACCCTGAAGCCTGAGTTAATTTCAATCTGTGCCTTTGTACCGCTGAAGTTTTCGGAATCAACAATTCTCGCTGATTCAAAGTTGGTTACGATTGAAAGAGCCTCGTGGTTATACATAATAAAATCTACTTTTCCGAGGTCTGCTATTTCAACAGTCTTCTTTGTACCGCTATAATCGTAGTACGAAGGAGCTGTTACTCCTTCTGCAAGACCGGAAGCTTCGATAAACTTAAATCCTAACCAGGTACCAACCTGTCCGGTTGCGTTCATATAGTTATTCAGTTCAGGAGTATACTCTGAACCGGCAGCTTCGAGGATTGTTGCAAAAAATTCCGGTGAGCAGATAACCACATCCGCTTTACCCTTTGCTGTCACAATCTCTTTTCTTGCAGCTATAATCTTACTCTTTACGTTTGCTTTGCTGATTGCTGATGTATCAGCACTTTCTGTTCCTTCAGTGATGAGACATGCTATACCTGACTGGTTCCAACCCTCTCCACATTCCTGTGTGGCAATGGAAAGGCTCTCATTGGCAAGCTTAGTATTGACTGCTGCCGCCTGCACTCCATATACCTTCTTAGACTTCATATAGTTGTTATTTAATACGATAGGGATGAGAGTATCTGAACTGTTCTCATCTGTGAAGTCTCTGCCCGGTGTTCCCACTTCTACAGGAGTTGTTCCAAGTTTTCTTACGAAAATACCTCCTGCCGGTCCCTCTTCGTATTTTGAAGTAAATGAAACTCCATCTGCAAATACGCTGTTGTGATATAAGTTTGGTTCGAGTATACCACTGTATCTCTCATCTACATGTAATGATCCATATAATACTGACCTTTATTTGTCCTCCTTTAGTTTGGATGATAGTACGGATTGCCTTTGTACTGTTCATCCAGGTAATTCTTAGTTACTGGTTGTGAGCTGATTCTCGCAGGGAATGTCACTCTTGTTGCTGGCTCTGAAACGTTGAAAAGTCCCTTTAACATTTCATTTTTCGCAAGGTCATCAAGTGCTTTCTTAATGTCCTCTTTCTGATTCTTGCTTGCTTTCAAAGTCTCAATATCAAGATTTCTCTTAATGAGTGCTGCATCTTTACCTTTTGCAGCTGTTATTGCAGTATCAAGCAAACTGTTAAAAGTCATATCAGAAAGCTTTGCCTCATACTCTTTCTGCATAGTCGCCTGACTATTTTTCAGAGTCTCAATCTGAGTATTAAGTTCATCCGGATTAACCCCTTTGAACTTATCAAGGCTTTCTGTCAATGTCTTTACACTTTCCTCTGCTGTCTTCAGCTTAAGTGCCTGTTTGTCATAGTCGGCCACCGGTTTATAATTTGCCGCCATGGCTTCATTGATTGCTGTGAGCTGTTCGGGTGTTGTAGTCACACCGGTTTCACTCAGTATTGTCTCAATGTTTTTCATATTGTTTCTCCTTACACTTTATTATACTGAGCTGTCCTCAGTACGGGATAGTAGCAGGTGCGGGAATCGACCCCACATTTACGGCTTAGGAGACCGTCGAGTTTCCTTTACTCCAACCTGCATAATATGTTTTGCTTATTCATATTAAAACACACCGGACATTGCGTAACAATCAGATTTTTTTTAATAAATTTTAAAAGGAGGTTGTTGAGCGATACACTATTTCTTGAAGGTTGTATTAAAGTTCCATTATCAAAAAAATATAAAAAATTAACATTCCTATTGTATTTTTTTCAAATATGAGTAAAATAGTATATGAGATATCTTATGAGACCCCACGTGATCCACTTGGGTTGCGCGCGGTCTCATTTTTTATTTTCTTTTAACTATTTTCTTTATTTTACCATTTTCTATTATTGTTAGGGAATTAACAAATTTCGTGTTGTAAGCATTAAATATCGTATCTATCTGTTGTGTTACAGCATCATTGTCCAATTTATAATCACTAATATCAATGATAAAATTATCAGCTTGTTTTTCCTTTCGTTTTATAGCATTTCTAATTGCATCTTTCGATTCACCATTCAACTTCTTTAAATCAAATTTCTTTCCATCTATTTCAAAATCTGGTGCTGATATATTTTTATATTTTCCTGTTATTTCCGGAACAAGTGATACTTCCTTGTGAAGTGAACTACTAATCATATTAGCAATTCCTTTTTCATAGTCATCATGCCTCTGTATAACATTAATTCCATCAATCATATATTCTTTGTCTTCAACAATGTACCTGTCTAAAGTTTTTATGTTTGCCTCTTTTTCTTCTTTGTATTTTAATTTATCCGTTATATCAATATATGTTCTTGACTCTTCTCCAGCAGATATTACAGTATTACTATTATCCGAACTTAAAGCTCTTCCTTTTTCCTGTTTATATTCCCTATACGCCTTGGTCTTAGTCAGGTCTGCCGTTCCTGATTCATACCTGGTACGGGTTGTGTTCGGGGGGAACTTACATACTTTGCAGAACTGCTTATACTTTCTTCCTGCCTCAGACAGTTTCTTTTTTATCTCTGTAGTATCCTGTCCTGTTCGCTCTAATGCGTCTCTTTCCCTTTTTAACGCTCTTATATTTCTTTCCTGTTTTCTCGCTTCCTGTGTCTGTGCGTAAAAATCAAGTACCTTACCATTCCATACCACCGGTGGCTTAACAGGCTGTTTGGCCGGCAATGAAGATATTCCTTCAAACCATACGTTATACAAGTGTCGGCAGTTATAGCCAAACAATCCCGCCGGATCGTTTATGTGCATATTGTCTACGCTGTAACCTGTACACTCCCAGAGGTCTTCTATGTTCTGCTGCCCTACTCGTTTAGCTTCCTCACTGTAATCAGTACCCGGCTTAATGTAATACACCTTTCCCTGCCATTCCTCGTGATTGGCAACTCCTACACCCGTGTTTCTCGCTCCTGCGTGTTCCTGAACATATACGAGATTTTCACCCATCTCTTTTATATTGTTATTCTGTATTTCTCCTGCTATCTGATGTGCACCTGTTCGCAAGGCTCTTGAAACCGCCACGTCAAGGTTTTCAGCTCTGTTGCCGTATGTAACTGTCTTTATTCCGCTTTGTGCCAGATTGCGGACCGTATCATTAAATACCTGTTCCTGCGAGAAAGTCCCTGACATAAGTTTTATCATTGCTTTATCAAGTTCATTGCGATAAGCATTACCAACAGACGCAAAACCACTTTTTGTTTTAAAGCCTAATGTCCTGGTGAGGTTCTTCATCTCACCCTTTGTCTGTTTTTTTATGCCGTCTACAAGCATACTTAGAGTGCTTGCTGACGTGGTTAATAACTTCCCTGCCTGTTTCCAGACTGCAAGGTCGTCATACCATGCCATGTCTCCTGCTGCCGCTAATATCTTATCTCCTGCCTTATAGGCATCATTCTCTATCTTCTGTATCAGCTTTGATATTTCTTTCTTATATTCGACAGTATTCTTCGCTACTTCTTTTCGGAAATCCTTATCCGCATTAAGCTTTTTCATTGCTTCTTTTCTGATGTACGCCGGACTATAGCCTTTTCGATACATTGATACAGCCATATTCTCGGCTGTTCTTGTATACTTCATTGTCTTTGCTATTCTTCTTGCTATATCCGATATTACTTCCTGCTCCAAATACTGGAAAAGCGGAGACAATGCTCCGCCTATTACGTCTAACTGGTCATTACTTAGCCTTAGTCATACCTCCTGTTGCACCGGTGCAATTATTCATCTTCATCCGTTTCATCTTCCGGTGTATCTTTTTCTTTGTATATCCTCGTTGCTTCCTTTTCCGTGAGATTATATGCGTCCATCAGATACCATATTGTGAGCTGTGGGATGTCAAATGTCACTGCATCATTTCTTTTCCTTTCCAGGATACTCTCTTTATCGATTATCAGACTGTCATCATAATCGATCTTAATCTCCTGGTTTAAGTCATATCCTGCATTATTAAAGCGGTTTTCAAACCATTCTATAGCTTTGACTATTGTTTTGATATATTCGCTTGTCTGGTATCTCTGACGGTTAAGTGCCTGCATCTCATCCTGTTTGCTTCCGATATACTCGGTTGCTGTCTGTATCTGGGAATTTTCAAAAGTATACTTCTTAGAGCCATAACCGAAATTCAGGCTTAACAGCGACAGAAGAAACTCAAATGTATCTCTTACAGCATTTATTCGTACTTCTGGATTATACTCATGTATCATATTCTCCTGCTCCGGAAGCTTCTCCCCTGTCAGTACGAACAGCTTCTTGTTTTCGATTGACTGTGTGATGTTATGATTGGAGTCATATTTGCACAGCAGGTCATTTACAAGTATTATCTTCTCACCTTTATCGAGGTCGGAGAAAAGAATATTATAAGCGAGGTCGATTCCTTTAAGAACAGGTATACTGTTCCATATTTTTGGCAGCCCATAGCCTTCTCCCATCTGTTTGAGATTATTAACTTCTGCTGTTCTATAGACTGCAAATGGTTTTATGTCTCCAAGCGTTATAGAGCTGCTATCAATCTCCATTCCATTCTCATTAAGAACATAACTGTCTGCGTTATATATGCCGTTGTCATCCCTTGTGAAGATTACAAGTGTGTACTTATATTCGCTGTCTTTCATCTCTTTACTGCAAAAGGCAGCTTCTGTTACTTCGTCATTCACAACCGTCAGCGGTACATACTGTGTCGCCGATACATAGTTTAATTTAACATTTCCACCATGTACCTCTCCATCCTGTGTTACATTCGCATTTTCGATTGAAATGTACACCGCTTCCGTTCCCAGTGCGGAGGTTTTCTCTATCTGCCGGCGAATCATTGTATTCCACCTGTTAGCTTCAAGTATTTTGTTGATTGCTTTGTTTTCCTCTTCATTAACAAGAGTTATCTCTGTTATCTCACATAGATTTGCATCATCACTGCAACAACGCTTCGCCATATTGAGCCTGTTAAGCTCATATTTTACGCCATTAACGGTCACACGGCTGTGAAATTCTGATATGCTCTCGTTGTTATACCAGTCCTCACATGCTTTGATTATTGAGTCTGCATTATTCTTTACCCTGTATCCTTTGTTTGCTAAAAATTCACTTATTATCTTGTCCCTGTTAAAATTCTCCTTATCTTGCTAAATCAATATATTCTATGAAATTCAGGAATGTATAACAAAACGCATCCCATCTGTCATTGATGTTGCCTATATTCTTATCCTCCGGTATTCCCGGTTTATCTTTATCCCACCGAAGCTTTCTTAATGCCTTTCTTGTGTTTACACAGCTCCTGTTTATTTTAAGTCTGCCACATGTCAACAGATAGTCTATTGTTCTCGGTCTGTCTTCAACTTTATTTTTTCTGCAACCCGCTATTCTAGCCGTTGTGAGCCCATTTTCTTTAGCTGCACCTCTCAATGAATTAATGAGCGTAGGGGATGCACAATCAGGAAATACCCAATCAATTCTCCCATACCGTTCTTTGCAGCTCTTGTAGAATCTTATAAAGGTGTCACATATTGTCTTTGAATCTATATTATCGCCTAAAGGACAGGCATCCTCTTCAAGTCCACGGAATTCCTTATATCCGTTTATGTAGCCTGTCAGGAAGAACGTTGTCTGTGACCCGTCTCCACCAAAATCCACACCCATTACTATCTTGCTGAACTGCTGCTGCCCTTTTTCGTCATACAGATATTGTTCTTCATTTTCTGCGTAATAACGGAATATAAGACCTTCTGCAACGCTTCTCAGGCCTTTTATATCCCTGTCATACCAGACCGTACCTTTCTGATAGGTTTTTAACACTTTCCTTATGCGTTCGGATGATAGCGCCATATTGTCGACAATAGTAAAATGGCCGTAATTGTAACCATAAGACTTATCTGCTGCCTGCATTTTTTCATGATAAGCTAGGATATCTGTGTAATACCAATGCTCCGGTTCTTTGGGATTAAAATCGTGAAATACTTTTCTGTCTGATGAGCTTAATGTTCTGTCAAACACTTCTTTCAGGAACTTAGGATGACATTCGTTTGCTTCTGTCACATATGCCATTCCGTAGGTATTTCCTTTAATCAGTTTCTCATCTCCGTCTTTTCCTCCTCCGGAGATTAATACTATCTTTTCTCCAGTCTTGGTCTTGACATATACACAGTCTCGGTCTTTATACTTGCCTTCACGATATCTTCCTTCAAAGTAGTTAAGAAGGCCGTAACCGTCGCAGTCAAGTATATTAAGCTTGGCGGTTGCCATTGAAACTCCTGCAATAAGATGTATTTTATTCTTATGGTGTTCAAGCATACTGCAGAATATAAGGGTTGAAAGAACGTTTTTACCGCCTCTCTTACCACCTTCCGCAACAGAAAACCATGAGTTTAACGCTTTACAAAAATAATCAAATTGTCTCTCCGATAATGGTGCCGGTATATTCCTGATTCATCACTCCAAATCCTCTATATTTCTGTTTGGAGCGGTTTTCATTACTGCTTCTGCAAGCGTCTCAATGTTCTTTAACACGCTCTCGACTGCTGATTCTGCCTCAGGTTTATCTTTCTGTTCAAGATACTGTTTTCCTAAGAAAATTGCCATTCGTGAGTCTTTCTTGGCAAGTGCCCACTGTGCACGTCTTAAACTTGTTTTTCCTGCTTCTCTCTTTATACGAAAAACTTCGGAGAAACTCATATCATACTCTGCTTTACACCATGCGTTCAATGTTTTGTCTGAAACGTCCAATACTGCACATATTTCTGACTGTGTACATTGGAGCTCACATAGCTTCTCAAATGTCGATTTAGTTATTAATTTTTTCGGTCTTGCCCTTGTCTCATCACTCCTTTTGTTTTTATTAAAACACACCGGGCATTGCGTAACAATCAAAAAGAGCAGACAAACGCCTGCTCTGTATCATTTTTTTCTCTTAATTCTTCTTTCTTCTGCTGCCAGTTCCCTGCACCGCTCTATAACCATATCCCCATCCGCTAATGTAAACAGCTTCTTAAACCAATCGCCTCTGAAGAACATTTCACAAAGTGTTATTTCTTTTCGGCTTGTTTCAAGCTTTCTGATGAGTGTATATGTTTTGTTATATTTAGCCTTGGCAGCTTTCGAGTCTGTATTCATTTTGCTTAAATCCGCACGAAGCTTGTCTTCTTTCTTTCCAATCTCTTCAATGCACATGTACGCATTTTTAAGATCCTGTACTGCCTGCATCACAATAGCTTCTCTCAATGTGTCAACCTGTTCTTCTGTTGTTATCATTAACCCTGCTGCCACCTCCCTTCTTTCTGCGGCTTATCAGATTTCTACCTCTTCTGTGATTTTTTTTGATATATTGATTTTAAGACTTCCGTCTTTGGTGGTGCTTATATTCAGTGTCGACTTGGGTTCATCACGAATTCTAGGAGGTATTTCAAGCTTTGCCTTTAAAATCCTGTTATTCATCACATCTCTGGCAATAGCTTCTATGTGTTCTCCAAGTTCGCCTTCTTTACCCACAAGGTTTTCAAGAGTTTCAGCAACTCTTTCATTGTTCTTTTTTACTCTAGTATAACTCATTGCCTGCTGACAACTGCATGATTCCGTTGCCAGTTCTACTCTCTCTTCATCTGTCCTATAATCCTGGATATGTATGTTAATAAGTTGTCTGCAGAATTTACAACATGCAACCGCTTCTATTACCGGAAAGCCGTTTGCTTTGTCTTTTTTTACTTCGTCTGTTATCATATTTTTCTCCTACAATATTGATTTTCCAAATTCTTTTATAAAATAATCCCTGCTGCCGTAATGCTCTTCAAAATACCTCTGTGCCATCTGCTTCACAGAGTTATCAAGCTCTTTATCAAAATGTATTCCCTGTGAACTTAAATTGTGATGTGGTCCACAAAGGTATATTTTCAAGCCATATTGTTCCGATTTACGCCTGTTTGCTGTTCCTTCAAAGATATGATGCTCATGTATTCCTTTTACAGCTCCACACACATAGCATATCTTTCTTCTCTGAAATACTGATTTCATACCGCTTCCATTTCTTTCTTTGCGTCATATATTGTTTTATATGCGTGTGCCAGTTCTGAAGCTTTAAGCCACAATGATATAAGATTGTCCTGTCTTTCTTTAGATTTCCACATCTCTGTTATCTTAGTAAGCTCATTTTCCGCATACGCTTCCATTTTATCTACAAGTTCTTTATTTTTCTTAATCCTGTCATCCATTTCTTTCACCTCCGGCTATTTTCTTAAGTCTGAATACAAGCTTGTCTGTCTCTTCAAGCAATATTTTTACTTTATCCGTGTCTGTTTTATCTGATTCCCATACAGAAGACATTTTTTTGAGTGATGATGTTATTGCCGCTTTATATCCTCGTATTGTATTATCATCTTCATTATCTTCCTTAGGTGTTTCAATCTTCTTCTTTTTGGCCGGTACTACTTTCTTCTCCGGCTTTTTTACCTGTTTTACCGGGGCTTCTTTATGTTGCACCGGTGCAACTTCCTGCTTTTTAGTCTGTTCCTGTTCTTTTTTTGGTTCTTCTTTTTCCGGGAATGGCATATTGTAAGTTTTTTCCCACGATTCTCTTGGTTGTAGTGCATAATCAAATAACCGTTTTATACGTTCTGCGAACTCTGTCCATTCGTACATTTCCTTGTCATCTGTGTTACGGATATTAACAAGTGATACCTTTTCCGGTTTCATGCTTAGTAAGAATCTGCCGACTCCCTGCACTCTAACAGTGTAGATAGCTTCTGTCGCAGGTGCGAATATATCCTGTAAGTCCTTCTCATTCTTTGAACTGAATGCCATAACATATTTATCCGGCTGTTCATACATAAGCTGATGCAGAACCTTTTCAAAATTATCTTCTATCTTTTCCTGTTCTGCTGCCTGTCCTTCAAGATATACTTCCATAGGAGCAATATTATTTTCTTCATCAATTTCATCTTTAATTGTCTGGATTTCGCTCTTAGTAAAGGCAGGTGACAGTTCTTCACGGATTGTTTCAGGAATATTAAGCATAACCGCCAGCTTGGAATATCCATATCCCTGGTATTCCGACTTAAGTTTGTCTGAATATCCTCCTTCGCTAAATTCATCATTAATATTTATCCAGCGCGAAACTATTGTTTTATCAATACCGTATTCTTTATATGCCATTTCATTGATACTTGAATATCCGCTTCCTGCCAGAATATGTGGATTATCCCTTGCCAGCTTAAGGAGATACCCGATTCTTACAAAGCCTTCTGCTGCCCTGTTAAGCTCATTATCGAGATTCTGTTTGAATGTCTTATATGTTGTAAGTTCTTCCATGTTTTTCCTCCTATATCGCCTGTTTCAATGTTTTTTCTTTTATGAATTCATTTAAAAAATTATCTATTTCGGCCGCATCCGGAGTTTCATCATATGCCTGATGTCTTTGTATCACTTTAAAATCTTCCGCCAACTCAACTGTACAGTATGGTATATCCGGTTCTGATATTTTTCTGAGAAACATAATATATCTTTTACCATTATTGTGATTCTCCATATACACATTACTGCTGCCTACGCAATGATGAAGGGTTGCTCCTTCAGCCACAATCTCTCCGGCGGTTTTAGCAGGGCGTATGATAAACTTTTCAGTCTTATATCCATAGACGGAATTTAACTGCTTAAAAGCTTTTGCTATCTTAGTATACTTTTCATTCATTTCCTTCTGCCGTTGTTCTGACTTTTTCCGCTCTATTTCCAGAGTTATCTCTGTGTGTGCACGTTCCAGATCTTTAGGAAACAGTGTAATACTGTCATTCATGTTATATCCTGCCCTGTCTTTCATAGACAGATAATCCGAATAGGTAATGATATTCCACTTGTGCTTTTCCATATAGTTTGAGAACTTCTTATATGTCATATATTTAAGACATGTCTTTATATTTCCAATGTCTCGTGTGTTTTTTCTCAGCTTATCTATAAGCTCATTGTCAAAATGTTCATTAGTTGATTTCTCCATTTTGAGAACATCCCATAAGTTTTCTGCACCTTTTGCCTTAATGAGCATATTAAGTCTCTCCGGATATATTCCAAGCATCATATACGGCTTTTTCCCATCTACTATCTGTTTTCCTCTGCGGATTGTTGAATCAGCAATATATGTAAGTCCAAGTTTTGACAGCATTTCCAGTTCAGGTGACTTTAAATATGCGTCTGCATATTTGATAGGGCTTATTCTCATTCTCTTTTTTAAGAATTCTTCCATTCCACAATACCCGATCGGTGTATTTTTGAGTTTCCAAAACCCATACACCTGTTTAAACTCTACATCAGCTAAATCTATATGATCATAGTTCCAGCATCCATCCCAAGCCATTCTCCCATTCTGACTAACCCACTTGTTGCCGGGCTTATAGGCTTTATCTGATGTCCTTCTGCCGGCAGAATACACAGCTTTTACAAGTTCCTTGAATTCATATTTCTCGGCTTCGCCATTTTCATATATCTTTTTCACATTCATAAGAGTGATTACCGCCTTACCTTCACTGTTCTGAATGTCATATGCGTATATATTTTTTTCCCATGGTCCTTTGTAATGCCCTTCCTGCTTATATTCAGCAGGTGCATTACAAAACCTGCAAACACACTTGTTGCCCGGCTTTGGAACATCTATATATGTTTTTGCATAATCTTCTATTGTTACGGGCAGACCCGTGTAATATTTTTCCCTGCTGCCGCAATGTGTGCAGGTAAGAAAAGCCGTATTTTTTTTGCGAAGATAATACATGTAATTATCAGGAAGAAGTCCCTTGGCCCATTCGTAAAATGTTTTGCTATGTTCAGGAGCCAGTTTAAGCAAGTCTTTTATTTTCTTCTCTGCATTATCAACTTTTCTATCCTCTTTTTTTCTCTCAATATTCTCTTCTGCTTCGTTAATGGCGTATATTACATGCCTGTCCTCTCTTTTGCATTTCAGAAAACCATTTATTTTCTTTTTTGTCTCATCACTGAAGTGAACTTCAGACTTGAAGGTCTTTATTGTCTTATATTCTCCAAGGATTTCTGTATTCCAGCAGTAATCTACTGCAATTTTTTTCTTAGACCATCTGTCATCCGCCGGATAGTAGTTTTCATAATCATCCTTTGTCAAACATATCCTTACTACCGGTATACCAATCATATTCTTATGGTTATTGTATATTTCAAGAATAAGTACATCAGTATTATTGACCTGTTTTACATCTGCTGCCGTTACATACTTTAAACCGGCACCCTGTACGGTATGTGCTTTAAGATACTGTATTTTTTCAATAGCTTTTCTCTGCATAATACCGCCTACTTTCCAAGGTAATATTCTTTAATCAGCCGGTGTGCCGTTCCTGCTCCAGGTATTCCTAACGTTACCCTGCCTGCTGATATTCCGCTTGCTTTGATAATATCCGCCGGTACTTCGTACTGGTTGCTATACGACCACTTAAGCAACAATGCAATGCAGCCTTTAAGGGATTTTCCTTTTTTTCTGACTGCTGATGCCATTTCGCTATCATTAAAGCATTGGATCCTGATGTACTGCACCCAGTCCTCCATTATTTCCGTTATCTTAAGTTCTGCCATTTCTACATTAAGTTTGCCGTATGCGGCTGTAAGAGGCGTTGTAAGACTGTCAATCAGACCTAATTCATAATCTTCACAGTCATCTTTATCTATGCCATTTTCATCTGCAAGTATCTTAAGTGACTCTGTATCGCCTTCTTCAAGAAGTCCTTCTGCTGCCATATTTAGCTCTTTACATGAGTCAAATTCTCCGAATTTTTCAAACATTCTTTTTTCTCCTTTCAAGTTCTGACTGAATCCATGCACTATACGAGTGCGTTTCTTTTATGTGAAATTCATACTTGTTTCCTGTCAGCAATTCTGTAAGCTGTTGCCAGAGGTCACGGTTCTTAACTTCTGTTCCGTGTGAATTTCTCCACCCGTTTTCTGTCCATTTTTCAACCCAATCAGGAAATCCCATTGTCAGATACGAAGATTCCGTGTATATATTCAAATTGCATTTTTCTTTAAGTCTTTCCAAGGCTTTTGATAGTACAAAAAGCTCTGCCCGGTGGCATGATATTTTCTCTACTTCTATCACTTCTGTCCTTGTAACCGGACCTTTTGCAGTTATGTATTCAAGAATGTATATTACATACCCGTCTCTTGCCTGCGGTCCTTTTATCCCATTTCCAAGGTATATGTTTACGTCTTTCATATATTCATTCTCTCACTTCGTATCTCGGTATACCGGTACCAGCTCATCCCAGTGTAAGGGTTAGTCCCGGTATTTATGCTGTTTTTGTCTATGACATACCCTCTTGTCGGTTTTGGTCCTTCAATTACAAGGCTTCTAAGCGTTCTACGCTTATATTCCTTTATGACCGGCTGTGGCTTAATAAGATTTCTTGATGACTGAAATCTTACGAGGCTCTTGCGGTCATCTTCTGGAAAGAAGCTAAGCTGTCTCTCCTCTTCCTCCGGCAGTTTGGTTATATACTTTGCAAGATCATCAACCCTGTATTCACCTTCATAGGGTGTTACATTAAAACGTCCCGGTTTCCATGCCTGTCCGAGGATATCCATAGTATTTAGTTGTTTTCCCCGGTTAATGAGGATATGTATGTGTGGTGCTCCTTTTTTGCCAATCTCAAGACGATAGATATATTTGAGCTCTTCTCCGGCTTTCTTATAGACACTTCTCAGCTTTCGTATAAAAGCTTTTATGTCTTTTTTCATGACTTCGGAATCACTAAACCTCGTACCTGCAGGATATTTGAGCGTGATCCATAAATCACCTTTATCAAAGTTGGCCAGAATGAGACGTCTTACATATCTCCTACGGTTCGCCTGGTTCTGCTTCTGTATCTGCTCAGGTGTAGGCTTTAACTTTAATGACCTTTTCTCTCCCTTGGCTCCATAGTTCCCAACATATACATATTCGTGGTCTATGTTGTGAGGGAGATAGTATATCTTTTCTCTATATGCCATTTGTCCATCTTTTAATATATTTTAAGGATGTTATAAAAGGGCTTGTGCCCTCTGATAATCACCCTTGAAACCTATTGTTTCTCCTGCATCTTTTTCAGTTTAAATTTTTCAAGCTGCCTGATTTTTTCAATCTCGTTAATATCATTAGATGCCGTGGTCCTGAGACCAATATTGTCTTTTATAAAATCCTCCAATTCCTTTGAATACAAAGGAATCTTTCTTAATCCTTCGACTGTTGCTTCAAGCAATACAACGATAGCTTCTGCTTCCATAAGTCCTATTGAACCTATTGCCGCAGATATATCTATTGATTTTTCCTGCATAAAAACAGGTAACTCGTTTAATTTTTTGTTAATATCCATTTTTCTTCTCCTTAATCCATGCCATATTAGCGAATATGGCATCCGAATATGTACTACTGTTGTTATAAGCATTTAATGCCTGTATTAAGTCTCCCTGGTATTCTTCAAGGAACTCATTGAGGGCATATATGCCAAGTTGCACGTTTTCTGCAGGATCTGTTTTCCACTCTGCCAGTCCGAGAGCCATAGCGGCATCATCCCACCAGATATCCTGTACCTGCATTAGTCCATAGGCATGTCCATTATCACCTATTGCATCAACACAGAATGCTGATTCCTGTTTGATAATTGCAAGAATAAGGTCATAATTAAGACAATATTCTTTGCATGAATAGTATATCGATGTCTGTACTTCATTTGATAGCGGGATAAAATCATAAGGTATAAACTCCGTTGACTCTTCCGTGATGTCTACGGTTTCAGTATTTGCCTTAATTTCAAGTTCCACTTCTGCCGGTGACATAGTTCTTGTCCCGGTCTCCTGTGTCCGCCTGCTGCAGTTTACCTTTGCAACAAGCAAAGGAACAGAAATCAAAATACCAATGGCGGCATTAATTAATAATGTTGCCTTTTTCATTTGTTTCCTTCTTTCATATTCAATTTTCAGGCCTGAGTGCTCCATCAGGGAATCGAACCCTGCTTAATTCACCTTTGATATGGAGCGTGGCAGGTGCCTGTCGACACCTGCTGTCATTTATCTCGGAGGTCTGTGGCGGTGCTATATGCCGTTCCTGCTGCCGCCACACCTATTTTTTCTCTATGTATCCTAATGTTGTCAGACACTGTCTGTTTAGTGCTGATGATATTTCTTTCTGTTCTGAAGGGGAAATATCTTCCCACTTCCTTATTACATCATTTTCAACAATGTATACGTTTACCTGCATACGTCTTCCTCTTTCCTTTTGATGTATCCTTATGTTTTTCTAAATACTTTTATGTTGTTTAAATGTTTGCATAATGTTAAAATCAATCTGTCCATATAGGGCATGAAAGGAGCTGGTTGTTTTGACCAAACTTTTGACTATGCCCTGCTCTTTTAATTAAAGGTCGCAATAGTGGTACCAAAGCACTATAAACCGGTTAAATGTAATAATCTATGTAGCGTTAATCACTCAGAGAAGAGTATAAAACACCGAGCCGAACGCTCTCTAAAACGTTCCACTACATAAGATATTCCTTTTATTTCGTCAGCTAACGGGCAATCAATCCGCTGAACTAAAACAGCATAAGTGACGAAGTATCTCATAGAAACAGTCAGTGTCGTTGATTGTGGTGAAAACCTGCAAGATATATAAAGTATAAAAATTTAGCAAATAGCTGTTAGAAACGACACTTCTAACAGTTTTTTTGTTTTACAACAGGGCTAATATTCAATACTTCACAAATCTTCATGTATTCACCTATTCTTAATGGTCTTGCTCTTGACCTGCTAAGTAAACTGTCATAGAGAACCATATAATTAATTCCACATAACTCTGAGAGTCTCCTGACGCTTATTCCCTGTTCAATAAGATTCTCCATTATGTAAGAGCTGTAAATGTCCATTATCTTCACCTGCCTTTTTATTTATACAGTCATATTTACTCTATCAATGTCGAAAGGAGATAGAGTAATGCTTAACGTCTTAAAAACTACATATTATGTATTAGCTACTATATTTGTTTTTATTAAAATCGTTATTTTTCTCAAAAAAAATAGAAAATAACTGTTAAGTGTATTGTGACGGTGTGTCTGCATTGATGGGGGTATATGACGTCAATTAATCACTACACACCGTCACTCTCACTTAGCCTGTCTCATCAATGCCGGGAGGCTATCTCCGGCAGACACCCTTTCGGGTGTTTCGACTTGTAAATGTTTCAATTAGCATTTTCACTCTAATCACTACTTGTCGCTCTAAGCGATAACTTGTTTTATACCAATAAGATTTGGTATCATTGAATTATGGAGCGTGACTATTTATGCAAGGGAGGTGAAAATCCTAGGCATATTATTAACATTCTTATTGCGGTTACTGCTCTAGCCTGCAACATCTTAAATATCGTTAAAGTTATTCGTGAATTGAAACGATAGATTTCTATTACATAAAATTTGCTTTGCACGCCCCATTAACCTATCTATTCAGTGGCGGTGTATGACCTTACTATCTGTCGCACACCGTCACTGTATTTCTGGTCTGTCTCGTCAGTGCCGGACAACCACCTCCGGCAGACACCCTCTCGGGTGTTTCGATATTGGATTTATATAAAGGCATTTAAGCTGCGTACGGGTGTCGTGCATCGCTCCTCCCAGCAGGTGTGCCTTAACCTCGTTACTCAATAATCTCTGCGGTTTTTACATTTTTGTAAGAAATGCTCTATGTAAAATTCACTTCTTCCAGCTGCGAGATTGCTATGATAATCCACTCTTATAACTTTGTATTCGATAAAATTTGTCAACAGCATCAAAAATCGCATTTCTGGCATCTTCAAAACCTTTTACATATGCTTTCATTTCTGTTAGGTTCATTGGTTCATCCGGCTGCATTGTTATTCCATCAAAGTCATTAAAAATTGCATCTTTTTCTTCTTTTGTCACTCTATTCCACCTGCCTTTACTATCTCGATTGCCCTTTCTAGGTCAACAACTTTTGTTTCCTCTGACACATAGGTATCACAAAAACTTGCTTCTTCCAACCGTTTCACAACCTTATCCACATCATAGGCGGTCGGTTGTTCGTCAATCAATTCACACATCTTATTGACTTTTTGAGCTGAATAACCATTCACAATAGCCATTCCGGCAATCTGTTTTTTAAACTTATCTGCATCAATTATTCTCATTGTTTGTCCTCCTGTTCCATGCTTTAACAACTGATTTTATAGCACTTCCCATTGGTCTGCCTTGTGAATAACCATCAACAAGATTTTTAGTTTTCGCACCACATTCTGTACACACAACTCTTACGCCATCATTTACATGTACTACGGCTTTCCCACCGCAAAACGGACACGGTTTCAGTATTACCTGTTCGTATTCTTTATTTCCTATTACCACCTATTACACCTCCTTAAACAATTCCTCTGCTCCTATATTCAATAGTCTCATTATTAGAACAATGTCACTTACTTTGATTAATTTACGTCCCTGGAGCATTGCATTAAACTTGCTTACGGAATATCCTAATGATTCGGCAAACACGTTCTGCTTAATTTTTTTCTCTTTAAGAATTATCTTTATATTTTCTGCAACTGGCTCATTTGCTTATATCTATCATTCTGCTGCCCTTCCTATATTAAATTTACGGTTTTATTGTCATCCATTATGATTACCTCGCTACTCTATAATCTCTGCGGGTTTTACATTTTCAAAGTATTTTTTTACTTCGCAGTCCCACTGTTCCTGTGTATAGTAATCCGCACAGTTAAGCACCTCGTCTCCACTTGGATTAGGGTATTTTTTCTTGTACTTTCTAGCCGCCTCGTTAATATCCTGTGCTTTTACTATTAAGTATTGTCCTCTTTTGTACGGAAACTCCTCCGCACTACCAAAGGTAAAGTAAAATCTCTTCAAGTGCCACTCTATGCCTAACTCTTCCATGATGTTCGTTATCTCGTCTAGTGCCGCTTTCTTTGCTATTGCCAGCCTGCTATCTTCTCCTAGCTCTTCCTTTGCATCTTTGTAAATCTTAAGATTTTCTGCTGCATAGTTCCTTAATACTGCTGCCACATTGTCAAGCTCTGCCTGCAATTCCTTTACTTTGTTATCCATATTGCTACCTCTCTTTCGTTGTTATATAAAGGCGTTTAAGCTGGGCGCGGGTGTCGTGCCTCGCTCTTCCCAGCAGGTGCGCCTTAACCTCGCTATTTGTTTAAGTTCTTCTCTATTGTTTCCCACATTCCCAGCGCCCCCTGTAATGCGTATGGCAGGTCGTATGGTATTTCTACTTTACATATATCCAGCATCGCGTTTACTCCGTCTAGCTGCCATATTTCCAAATACTCTGCGTTTTCCTTTTTTCTTAAGTAGTCTATAACCTCATTTGTAGCCTTTAAGCAATTCTGCATACATTTTTTGTTATTTTCGCTTGTGCTTACTATAACTACCTGCTCGCCTTTTTCCTCTGCCTCTTTGCACTTTCTCTCAAACTCTTCTTTTTCCCCTATGTACTTAAGCATTTCATTTGAGAAAAAGTAACTAAGTTTGTAGAGTCTATCAAGTGCTCTTTTCTTCTTTTCGTTAATTTTTACTATTGTTTCATTATCCATATTGTTACCTCTCTTTCGTTATTGACTTACGCATACCCCGCTTTTGTACTTTGTAAAAATCCTACGATTTTCTGATGCGTAGCTTCTTAAAACGGTTGCAACATTATCAATCTTTGCCTGCAATTCATTTACTTTGTCATCCATTATGCTTACCTCGCTGCTCTGTAACCTCTGCATGTTCACTCATTGTGAACTTGGTGTTAAAAAAAATAGACTGAACCGTCATTGAATAATATTTTGCAATTGCTATCTTCTTTTCATCTGATGGCAACCTAGCACCAGTTTCATACATAGCATATGCCGATTGACATACACCTATTGCCTGTGCAACTTCAGCTTGAGTTTTTTTCCCTCTTAAAAGTGCTAACCTTTTTCCTATTTTAATTTTATCCATTGCTGCTTTTATTCACTCCTTGTGACTTTTTCTTGATACTATCACTCATTGTGAGTGTTGTCAATCACTTTTTGTGACTTTTTTGTATTGCTTTTTATCACTAATTGTGATATTGTCTAATTATAAGAATATTGAGGTGTTTAAAATGACTGCTTTTAAAGACATAATTTTGAAATTAAGAACAGAAAAAGGCTTAAGCCAAGAAGCATTGGCTTCTGAATTAGGAATGTCAAAAAGTACTGTTGCAATGTGGGAAACTGGAAAAAGATTTCCATCTCCTGATGTTTACGAAGAACTTGCTGACTTTTTTAACGTTGATATGGATTACATTTATGGTCGAACTAATTTACGTCAAAAAATACATTTTGACAATGATGGCAATGCTTATTATTCAAATAATGAAACGCGTGAAATAGCTCAGGAAATTTTTGACAATCCAGATTTGCGTTCTTTATTTGATGTCGCAAAAGATATTCCGGCAGATAGACTTAAAGCACATATCGAATTCATGAAATCACTTAAAGATAGTGAAAAATAAAAACTTTTAGAGAATATGAGGAGGTACATATTATGTCACTAATTATTTGTCCCGAATGTGGTAAAAATTTTTCGGACAAGGCTCCTGCCTGTCCAAACTGCGGGTATCCAACTAATTTAATTAATCCTGACAATAGTGAGGAAAATAACATTATTGAAGATACTATCAAGGAAGATACTCCAACCACGGATTCTGTAACATCTAATATAATTCAAGGAGAGTATTCAACTTCCCAAACAAACAGCCAACCAAATACTTCAAAAGCAAAAACGAAAAGTAAGAAAGAAGTTAATATTGACCCCAACAACATTCAACAGGTGTCAGCCAAAAAAGAATTAGATGATTTAAAGCGTAAAGGTGTAGGTTTATATATTTTTGCCAGTGTTTTATTTGCAGCTTTAGCAATATCCCTTTTTAGTTCCCCTGGAGCTCTTTTCTGCTTAATAATCTGCATAATATGTATATCTGCTACGGTAAAAAGGTTAAAGAGAATAAAAGAATTGCAAAAAATAGTCAATGGTCACAACAGAATCCTTATTTGTCCTTACTGTAAGAGTCCTGATATTTCTTCAAGTGTAGTCCAGACCGGAATTACAACAGGACCTCAAAAATCAAGAGTTTCTGTAAACCTTAATCCATTGCACCCATTTACCCATACAAATATTAAAACATCTGCTGCCAGCTCATATTTAGATTATGGCAGTAAATTTCAATGTAATAGTTGCGGTAAAATATTTGATACACCTGAGGAATACTGGCAGTAGAATATAATCAAATAGCGGAGGATAAAATATGAAGGTTCCTATAGATAAAAATGAAGTAATTCAGTTAAAAAAACAAAGTATAAGAGAATTAAATAATATGCTTGAATCTTATTTAGCCAAAAACGATGAAGAACACATAAAGAAAGTCAAAATTCTTTCTCATTGGATAAAACAATTTTCACAATATATTTCCTTTGAAGAAAATTATGACCCACTCAGGCAGATAAATTACAAACGTGGTAATGTAATAAGAGTTAATTTTGGTTTCAATGTTGGAAAAGAATTTGGTGGTTTACATTATGCAGTCGTACTTGACAATGACAGTAAGCATCACTCACAAGTCCTTACCGTCATTCCCTTATCTTCTACAGATGGTAAGTCAGATATACATTCAAACAATGTTAATTTGGGTACAGAATTGTTTGAAAAAGTAAATACTGTACAATCAAAACTAATTGACGAAAATAATGAGGCTTTAGCTGAAACTTCAAAACTTCATCATAGTTTTCACGAAACGCTTAATATGGTTCTTAGCCTTTACGATACAGAAACGTCTGAAGACATTAACAATTCTGAAGTTATAGATATGTTAAATAATATGTTAGACGAGATATCAGAGAAGAAAAAAATACTTGATAGTCAATCAGATATTCTTCAAAGAAATTCAAAAGAAATAGAAAAAATGAAACAGGGAAGCATGGCTGTTGTAAATCAGATTCGCACAATAAGCAAACAAAGAATATATACACCTAAAAAGTCAACTGACTTTCTCTACGACATTTCTCTTTCAGCTCCTGCTATGGACAAAATTAATGATAAACTTTTGGAAATGTATACACATAAATAATTAAGATTTCTTAAAAAATTTTTTAAAAATGCAAAATAATATATTGACTTGGGGCACATAATAACATATAATAAATAAACGAATTAAGGTTCGTAAATCTTGCCTATAGGGCATTATATAAGATCTAAGTTATTATGGGAAGGCCTCACAGAAATGTGAGGCCTTGTACGTTTCTAGAAATATATTTCCAATTATTTATTTTACTAATGAGGCAGGTGGTATTTTTTGATTAATAATATTCCTGATAACGTTGGTGTCCACATCATTAATATGGATACTGCCGTTCACGAACAGATTGTTTTAAATGATGATGGAAGCTTCTCTATCTTCCTTAACGCAAGACTTAACAGAGAAGCTCAGATTGTTGCTTACAATCATGCTCTGCATCATATACTTAATGATGATTTCTATAAATCAAATGTAGACAGCATTGAATATCAAGCTCATAAACATTAGTTGCACCGGTGCAACTTCTACAAAAAGGAGGAAAAATGAGTATACAAAAAACAACACAAGAACTTTTACAACACAAAGACGAATCAGTAAACAAGCTAAATACATACTTGTCAGACTTGATAAACTCTAATGACCCTGGTCTGATGGGTAAATCCGATAAATTATCTTATTGGATTAATGATTGGGTTAATTATCTTGATTTTGAGACAAAATTTGATCCACTTAAGTTAAAAAAATATAAACGTGGTGAAATAATAAAGGTTCATCTTGGTTTCAATATCGGTAGCGAAGAAGGTGGTTTACATTATGCCGTAGTTCTTGATGCCGATAACAATAAAAGTTCACCAACAATTACTGTAGTTCCACTCACATCCGTCAAATCTAAAACTGATTTGAATAGTTTAAGACCAGGAAATATTTATCTGGGTAATGAACTATTTGATAAATTGCGTACAAAGATAAAAGCATCCTTAGATAAGTCTGAAATGATGTTGAAACAACTTAGTGCATTGGATTCTACAGCAGCTAATGTTGTTGAATTAATGAATGCTACCTCAAAAGAAATTGAGTTATGTCGTGCAATGAATAATGAAATACAAAGGCTCAAATATGGCAGCATTGCATTAATTAATCAAATAACCACAATAAGCAAAATACGAATATATGATCCTAAGACCAATCATAATATTCTTAGTGGTATTAAATTATCTTCAGAAAAGCTTAATTTAATTGATTTAGCAATAATAAAAAAATATACAAAATTGTCCCCAATAAAGAATCCATCTGATGAATTTTAAGATTGACAAGTGAATATACTTAGGGTATAATGAGTTCATTGTAGAACACAGCCGTTTACCGGCCATATAAAAGACATTGCTCCTAGTCAACTAGCGAGCCGAACTCATTAAGCCCTATCTGTCGATAGGGCTTTTTGTTTTATCTAAATGAATTTTATTACCTAAAATAAAAAACTCCCGGGGCTAACCGGGAGCAACTGCGAAATACCGAATTAACGATACCACGCCCTGAACAAGCATATTGTATCATCTAGCTCGGTATTTTGCAAGTCGGGCTATTTTTATGCCCATTTTCATATAATTTGAAAGGGTGATACATAATGACACTGAAAAACGCATGTGCATATATCAGAGTCTCAACTGACAAGCAGGAAGAGCTTTCTCCTGATGCACAGAAAAGACTCATAATTGATTACTGTAAAAAGAATGGTTACACAATAACAAACGAAAATATATTTATTGAAAACGGCATATCAGGCAAAAAGGCTGACAAACGTCCGGAATTCAAGAGAATGATTGCATTGGCGAAATCAAAGGAACATCCATTTGACGTTATTCTTGTGTGGAAATTCAGCCGTTTTGCAAGAAATCAGGAGGAGTCAATAGTTTATAAATCCATGCTCAAAAAAGCCAATGTGGACGTTGTGAGTGTGTCAGAACCGGTTATTGACGGTCCGTTCGGCTCACTCATAGAACGTATCATAGAATGGATGGACGAATATTACTCTATACGTCTATCTGGAGAAGTTATTCGAGGTATGACAGAAAAAGCGCTTAGAGGAGGTTATAATGCGCAGCCACCCCTTGGTTACAGAAAAAACTCTGATACTGGTGTTCCAGAAATTTATGAACCGGAAGCGGTAATTGTTCGTAATATTTTTAGTTTTATATCACAAGGACTATCCCTTATTGATACAGCAAGATCAATCAACAACATGGGATTTCATACTCGGAGAGGTGGTATGTTTGAACAGCGTACTATCAGATATATAATAGAAAATCCTTTTTACTATGGATATGTGCGTTGGAACAGACAGAACCCTTCTGAACACACCATTAAAGATAAATCTGAATGGATAATTGCTCCAGGGGCTCATCCTGTACTTATAAATAAAGAGTCATGGGACTTTGCCAATGAACAGTTAATTAAAATATCACGTCCTTACAAAGAACGTGGGACATCCGGTATCAAGCATTGGCTCTCGGGGATTGTTAAATGTTCCTCATGCGGAAGTTCTCTTGTATCTAATTCACTTTGGAAAGGTCATTCAACAAGTTTTCAATGCAGTGGATATAACAAGTGCAAGTGTAAGGTAAGTCACTACATTAAAACAGAACGTCTTGAAGCGGGTATTTACGAAGGATTTCTTAAAGTATTATCATCCAAAAATGTTACTTACGAAAAAGTATCTGAACATTCCTATGAAGAAAAGGTCGATACTGCTGCACTTCTCAAAAACATAGAGGACAAGGAACGTCGAATCAAGCAGGCGTATCGTGATGGTATTGATACTTTAGAAGAATACAAAGACAATAAAGCTATTCTTCAAAAAGAACGTGAAAAGGTTATGGAAATAATATCAAGACAGCAGCCAGCAGTACAGGATGAAGATAACGAGACAATGTTAAGACAAATAAAAAATGCTTATGAAATCATTAAAAATGTGGCTCTTGATAAACTCACAAGAGCAAATGCAATACGTTCTGTTGTAAGCAAAGCTGTTTATGACAACGAAAAAGATACTCTTGATATATACTTTAGATTAATAGAAAAAAGCCCGTAAATACAGGCTTTTTAATGATTATACCTTACGGAAGTACGGTGGTCCGGATGGTGAGGCAGGTGCAAGTATGCGATATATGTCACAGCGTTATTCAATAGGTGACAGGCAGGTTGCAGGAGTCCTTACCGATATCGCTACAGAAGAATTGGCACACCTCGAGATGATTGCCACAATGATTCACCAGCTTACAAGGAATCTTACGCCTGAGCAGATACAGAACTCGGCTTTTGCCCCATATTATGTTGACCATACCCTTGGTGTATGGCCTCAGGCAGCAGGTGGTATTCCGTTTAATGCCTGTGAATTTCAGGTAAAGGGCGACCCTGTATGTGACCTTGTGGAGGATATGGCTGCCGAACAGAAGGCCAGAGTCGTATATGACAATCTCTTAAGACTTATAAAAGACCCGGATGTTGTAGCACCCCTCCGCTTCCTTAGGGAACGTGAAATCGTGCACTTCCAGCGTTTCGGAGAATCGTTGAATATAACAACTGATAAGCTTAATAAGAAAAACATCTATGCTTTCAATCCTTCCGTTAATTTCTGAAAAAAGCATAAAGGGATGCCGCACTAAGAAATTAGTGCGGTGCCCTCAATTATGTTTCCATCTTTTCTACAGTTCCTCCCTCAGTCTTTCTAAGGAATTAAGTATATTTACCATCCCATAACCCCATATTTTATTAGGGTATTCAATGTTATTTTTCTGCACGCAGCCTGCTATGGTAATAGTTTTAATTTCCGGTGTCCTAAGATAAGGTATAGCATTATTCACAATACCATACTCCAGAAGCAAGGCGGCAATTCCCCCGTAAAATGCAGCGGCGGCACTTGTTCCGCTTCTTATCTCATAGTTATCCGTTCCTATAGGTGACGGACCTGTCATATTGACTCCCGGTGCCGCAAAATCCGGTTTAGGTAGTCCGTACCAGTTATTACCCCTGCTGTTTTTTAAATATATGGTATTATCCCTGTAGTCATAAGCGGTAACTGTAATTGCTTCCACAAGATTACCGGGATTAACAATCGTGTCTTCCGGATCCGAAACAATAAAATATGTGTTTTCATTGAGAAATCCCCGGTTCATAACCCATATATCTGCCTCAGTATGCCCTTTGATATTCGGATAAAGATTAAATTTCCATATTCCTCCCGCCGGATTTCTCATTCTTATTGTAATAAGATTAGCTCCCGATATGCTTTCTGTTCTTCTGCTGTATACATACACTGTAGAATTTTCAAATACAAAAAATGTACGCTGGCTTTCATTTTTAACCGGAAATCTACCTGCAATCTGTCCGCTGGGAGAAATAATTTCCAAAGAATATACAACAGGTGCCTTGGACCATATATTGGCTGTAAGCCCGTTTAAACCCGGTTCTATCCTAAGCTCCGCTCCTATCGGATTAATGCCATCGGTAACTCCCTTAAAATGCAGTCGTTCATTGCCCTCATTTCCGGCTGCTACAGAAATGCACCTTCCTGTTTTTCCTGTTTCATCCCTTATCATATCAGAAAGAGGTGAATATCCGTAATGTGTGCCAAGTGACGTTCCGACTCCTATTATTATTGAGGCCGGTACCCTGTTGGATTCAATATATTCAGACACAAACTGAAGTCCCCTCATTATATCGGCCTCCGAGTAAGCCGGTATATTCTCATCAACAGAATAAAAATTTCTTAAAAATCTTTTTGCAGAACGTAATTTAACAACAATAAGCCCTGCTGCCGGGGCTACCCCGGAGAAAAGATTGTTCACATCTTCACTTCCGCAGGCAATGCCTGCCATAAATGTTCCATGTCCAATTTCATCTCCGGGTATATCATCAGCTCCGGTAGAAAGGGCTTCGTTAATCTTTACACTGTCATATACCATGTTGGTATCCTGATCCCACAATGCTCTTATTTTAGTTGTATTGTTAGCATTTAAAAATGCTTTATGTCTCCAGTTAATTCCGGAATCGATTATTGCAACGCAGGTTCCATATCCTTTAAGGCTAAGTACCGGCTGTTCCCGTACTTTAATCACACCGGCTGCACTCACAGCACCCAAATCACTGAGACCATATATCCCCGGCAAAACGGCATAACTGAATCTGCCGTATACCGGATCTCCCACAAGGTCATTTCTGACACTGATGATTGACCACTTACTGTTTAAATACGTAACACAGTAGTCTGAGACTTCCTCCAATGTTTTTTTTGAAAAATAATTATCCCTGAAAATAAATTCTGTATAATCTTCTGAATTTAATCTGTTAAAACAATCTGATAACATTTTTATTTTATACTATGAAAGAAGTCTCTTTGTTATGCCTTAAAATACAGGAACTACACCACCGTCATACTGCTTGTTAATATATTCTTTAACTTCATCAGATAAAAGTGCTTCTTTTAATGCTTTTATCTTTTCTGAATTTTCATTTCCTTCTTTTACAACAAGTACATTTGCATAAGTCTTGGCTGCAAGTGATTCTGCTGACTCTGTTGCCAAAGCATCGCTTACCTTGTATCCTGCCTCAGCTGCATAGTTACCATTAATGCATGCAATATCAACGTCTTTTACCGCTCTTGGTATCTGTGCTGCTTCAAGTTCTTTAATATCAAGGTTTAATGGATTTTCAACAACATCGTTCTTAGTTGCTGTAATTCCTGCACCATCTTTTAATTTGATAAGTCCTTCTGCTTCAAGTAAAAGTAATGCTCTTGCTTCGTTAGTTGTATCATTAGGAACTGCTACAGAAGCACCTTCTTTGAGATTCTTAAGATCATCTGTCTTTCCGGCATAAATTCCGAATGGTTCAAAATGTACTGACGCAACAGATACAAGATGTGTACCGTTTTCTTCGTTGAAGTTTTCAAGGTATGGCTGATGCTGGAAGTAGTTAGCATCAAGTTCACCGTTTTCAGTTGCATTGTTTGGAAGAATATAATCGTTATATTCTACTATTTCCAATGTATATCCCTTGTCTTTAAGTTTATCTTCAATAACCTTAAGAATTTCTGCGTGAGGTGTTGGAGAAGCTCCTACCTTTATAATATTATCCTTTTTGCTTTTTCCGCATCCTGCAAATAATGAAACTACAAGTGTTGCTGCTAATAATACGCTCAAAATTTTCTTTTTCATAATCTTTTTCTCCTTTTTCTTATCTTTTATCTGTTTTTTTAGCTATTCCCTGTCCTGCGAGCTGGAAAATCTGGACAATTACAACTATAAGTGCAACGGTAATCCACATAATATCTTTCTTATATCTGTAATATCCGTAATTTATGGCGATGGCTCCAAGACCGCCTCCTCCAACAAATCCTGCCATTGCGGAATAACCTAAAACAGTTGCCAATGTGATTGTTCCACCCAAAAGAAGCGATGGCTTTGCTTCCGGGAGAAGAACTTTAAAAATTATCTGTATCTTTGACGAACCCATTGCAAGGGCAGCCTCGATAACGCCCTGATTAACCTCGTTTAATGAGGATTCAACCATTCTTGCCACAAACGGTGCTGCTGAGATTACCAGTGGAACAATCGTTGCTCCGGGACCTATCGAAGTTCCCACAACAGCTCTTGTAAATGGAATAATCGCAACCACCAGTATCAAAAACGGAATTGAACGGATGAGATTGGTAATCAGTCCAAGTATAAAATTAACAACTTTGTTTTTACATATTCCGTTTTTATCCGTAATATATAATGCAACTCCAAGGGGAATACCTATTATATAAGCAAACGCCGTTGACATAACCACCATATACAAGGTTTCAAAAATACCATTCTTAAGACTATCAATCATTTGCGGTGTCATTGTTTTCTCCTCCTTCCTCAAAGGTTATCTGTTTTTTGTCAAGATAGTTTTTAATTTTCTGTACAGATTCTTTATTTTCCGGAAGCTCTATGAGCATCTGTCCGTAGGCCCTGCCGCCGATATTCTCCGTATTGGCTCCGAGTATATTTACCATTTCATTACACTCAAGAGTCAGTGATGATATTACCGGTTCAAAAGCCGACTGCCCTTCAAACACAATTCTGAGATACTTTCTGTTATCTTCTGCATTGCACTCAAGGTTGTTGATTACAAGCTTCTTAGTTATATCAGAATGCGGATTCATAAAGATGTCCTTTACTTTTCCCTGCTCAACGATATTTCCATCACTCATTACCGAAACTGTATCACATATCTGTTTTACAACTTTCATTTCATGAGTTATAACAACGATGGTTACACCAAGTTCCTTGTTAATGGATTTCAGTAATTCCAATATTGAAGTTGTTGTGATAGGATCAAGTGCACTTGTTGCCTCATCACATAAAAGCACATCCGGATCTGTGGCAAGTGCTCTCGCAATTGCAACCCTTTGTTTTTGTCCGCCTGAAAGCTTTGACGGATAACTTTTTGCCTTATCAGCGATTCCTACCATTTCTAACAGCTTTTTCGCCTTAACCACAGCTTCTTTCTTACTTACACCTGCTATCTCAAGAGGGTAACATATATTTCCGAGAACCGTTCTCTGTGCCAGAAGATTAAAGGACTGAAAAATCATTCCTATTTTCTGACGGCTTTTTCTGAGTTCCTTTCCTTTAAGTGTCATAAGGTCCTTGCCGTTAAAAATTACTTTTCCTGAATCAGGTACCTCTAAAAGATTAAGACATCTTACAAGTGTTGACTTACCTGCTCCCGAAAATCCGATAATTCCGTGTATGCTTCCCTTTTCTATTGTCAGGCTCACGTTATTTACTGCATTTACAATATTTTCTTTATCTTTAAAAGTTTTGCTGACATTCAAAAGTCTGTACATTTGTTTTCTCCTTTCTGACATGCCAAAAGATTATCACAAAATTATTTTTCTGTATAATATCTAAAAACTTTTGTCCGCTATAGGCAAAAGTTATAGCACTTAACGTAATGCTTTGTCCTTATATAGCGACAATTCTTCAATGTATTTCTGCCCCAATGAGCTTATTGCTGCTCCTTTTCTGGACAGATAGCCTATAGTCATTATTTCATCTGATTTAAGTCTTACGGCACAATAATCCGAACCGTTAAGTTCTTCGCATATTATTCCTGAACAAAGAGTATAACCGTTTAATCCTACCATAAGGTTAAGAAGTGTTGCCCTGTCATTGGCTTTTATAAGCTGTTTATAGTTGTAGGTGCTTAACACTTCCTCTGCAAAATAAAAAGAATTATTATTTCCCTGTTCAAAAGACAGACATGGGTAATCTGATAATTCTTCAAGTGTAAGTTCTTTTTTATCCGCAAGAGGATGCCCTTTCCATATATAAACGTAAATACTGCAGTCCAGAATAGGGTGAAAAGTTAATCCATATTCTGAAAATAACTTGAATAATACTTTTTTATTAAATTCATTAATATACAAAATTCCTATTTCGCTCTTAAAGTTCTTAACATCTTCAATTACCTCATAAGTCTTTGTTTCCCTGATTGCAAATTCGTATTCGTTCATTCCGAACTGTTTTACCATCTGCACAAAGGCATTTACCGCAAATGTGTAATGTTGTGTCGATACTGCGAATTTCTTTTTTTCATTGGATTTCTCTATATATTTTGTCTCTATAAGTTTATATTGTTCCACAACCTGTCTTGCATATCCGATAAATTCTTCACCTTCCGGTGTTATTACAACACCTTTATTGCTTCTTCTAAAGATTTCCACCCCTGTTTCCGCTTCAAGTTCCTTAATTGCTGAAGACAGACTGGGTTGTGATACAAAAAGCTGTTTTGATGCTTCATTCATTGATTTGGATTCCGCTACCGCAATCACATATCTGAGCTGGGTAAGTGTCATAGTTTCCATCCTTCCTTTTCTTATATAAGTAAAATCTATTATATCATAGTGTTTCTGTATAATATCATATATTTTAGGTTTGGTATAGTTTTTCTTTATAATAAAAGTTTAAATTATGCCATTATAAAAGCAGAATGACTGTCAAACATAGTCATTCTGCTCTTAAAAATAATAATTATTCAGTTATTGCGAGAGCTTCTGTGTCTCTCATTCCAATCTTAGGACCGCCTGTGTTCTCAATATATTCCTTGGTAATGGTTACACTTCCGATATTCTTGTCTTTCGGAATCTCGTACATAATATCTAACATAAATTCCTCAATTATTGAACGAAGTGCTCTTGCTCCTGTCTTTTTCTCTATAGCCTTGGCTGCAATTGCCCTGAGTGCTTCGTCACTAAACATAAGTTTCACTTCATCAAGCTCTAAAAGTTTCTCGTACTGTTTGATAATTGCGTTCTTAGGCTCTTTAAGTATTCTTACAAGCATATCTTCATCAAGTTCCTTAAGTGCAAATACTACAGGAAGTCGTCCTAAGAATTCAGGAATCATACCGAAGTTTCTTAAGTCCTCCATGGTAACCTTATCAAGAATATCAGGGTCATTATCGTACTTGTCTCTTAAATCCGCAGTAAATCCAATAGCTGCCTGCTTGTTAAGTCTTTCTTTAATTATATCTGCAAGATCAGGGAACGCACCGCCGCATATAAAAAGAATGTTCTTTGTATTAATTGTAGTAAGGGGAACCATGGCATTTTTACTGTTAGCTCCCACAGGAACATCCACATTAGAACCTTCAAGAATTCTAAGTAAGCCCTGCTGAACGGATTCACCACTTACATCCCTGCTTCTTGTCTCTTTTTTCTTGGCTATTTTATCTATCTCATCGATAAAGATTATACCTCTTTCAGCCTTCTCAACATCATTGTCTGCTGCCGCAAGAAGCTTTGAAACAACACTTTCGATATCATCGCCTATATATCCCGCTTCTGTAAGTGAAGTTGCATCGGTAATTGCAAGAGGTACATCAAGAATCTTTGCAAGTGTCTGCACCAGATAGGTCTTACCTGAACCGGTAGGTCCAATCATTAACATATTGGATTTCTGAATCTCTACCGACTGGTCATTAGATGTGGCAACTCTCTTATAATGATTGTATACAGCTACTGACATAACCTTCTTTGCATGCTCCTGTCCTACCACATACTCATCAAGCTTTGCCTTAATTTCATGTGGTGCGGGGATGGATTTAAGATCTATAGGAGGCACTTCGCTGTCCTCTTTCTTTTTCTTAAGACGTTGTTTCTTAGGCACACCCTGTAAATCCGACATGTTCATAAAATGTATTCCCGGTATTCCCGAAAAATTAAATAAATCATCGGAATTATTGTTAATGGTATTGAGTGCATTCTGCATACACTCCGAACATATATTTATATTAGGCTGTAAAGTAATCATCTTGCCCGCTACACTTTCACTTCTATGGCAGAGATAGCATACTTTTTCATAGTCATCATTGTTATTATCGCTGTTATTATTGCTGTTATTAATGTTGTTATTTTCTTCCATATAATTTCCTTTCATCAATCAAATGACTTATTGTGTATATTAACATATATTTTTTTATATTTCAATTAATATAAAGTCTTTTGGAATTCCCATAAAATATAAAAATAGCTACGAACCAAATAAAGTCCATAGCTATTTCCGGTATAAAAAAGCCCAAATGTATTTAATCAGGATTTTGCCGTAAGCGTAACTGTCACTGTTTTTTCGTCATATTCGCCTTTATCATTTAATCTGCAGTATACAACTTCCACGTCTTCACCTACTTTGTAATATGACATCATTTCCCTGAGGCTGTCAAATGTCTCAACGCTCTCTCCATCCACTGACTTAATGATATCATTCTTAACAATACCGGCATTATCTGCCCCTGAATTATCTGCAACAGATCTTACAAGAACTCCTTCAGGATATCCGTATTCCTTGCTTATCTGGCTGGAAATCGTAACGCCTGTTATTCCAAGATATCCTCTTTCATCTTCGCTATATTTTTTTCTTGCCGTCATAAGGGAAAGTTCTTCTATAACTTCCTTAACTGATGATACAGAAATTGCATATCCCATTCCTTCAACACTTGTTGTGGATAATTTCACTGAACTTATACCCATTACTTCTCCTTCGGCATTAAATAAAGCACCACCGCTGTTACCGGGATTAATTGCCGCATCTGTCTGGATAAGATCCTTATATTCTGTATTGCTGACTGTTATTGTTTTGTTAAGGGCACTTACTATACCTGTTGTTACAGATATTCCTGTACCCATGGCATTTCCTACTACAATGGCACTTTCGCCGACTTTAATTTTGGTTGAATCTCCGAGAGTTGCTACAGAATATACTGCATCACTTGGAACATCACTTTTCTTGACTGCTATTACAGCAAGGTCATATGCGGTTTTGCTGCCTTTAACGTAAGCACTGAGTTCTGTACCATCATATAACTTAACTTTGATTGTGCCTTCATCAACTCCATCAATAACATGGGCATTGGTTACAAAAATTACTTCATCATCATTAATACCAATGATTATTCCTGAACCACTGACTGCTGACTTCTGCTGCTCGCCTCCGAAAAATCCGTAATTGTAAGATGTTACTTCTCCGCTTATTGCAACAACAGATGTAATAACACTATCTACTAATTCAGATACATCCATAACTGTTGCTTTAATCTCTTTCTTGGTATCTGTGGAACTGACCTGTGTTCCGCTGCTATTGTTACCGGTATTGGCAGTTGAGGAAATTGTTGTCTTATTCTGCTTTACAGGAATTACTTTACTGCCTGCATAATACACTCCGTAAAATGCAGCCCCCGCAAAACCTCCAAGCAATACTGCCGTACATATCCAGGCAATAAATTTTTTAAAATGTCCTTTTTTATGTGTTTTCTGTTTTTTTACTTTTGCTCCATTTTGAACCGGAGTCTCACTTTCAGACGATTCTGAATATGGATTATAATTTTCGTTAAGGTACATATATTTATCCTCCTTTAATTGTATGACCATAGTATAAATGGGATTTGTGACGAATTTGTGTTTCAATTAAGAAAAAGTGGTGAAAATAAAATCCACCACTTTTTAATATTCTTATCGTATTATTCCACAATAGCCATCATATCATTCTTAAGCTTCTCTAACTTAGCATCGGCATCATCAAAGCTGTTGCCTTTAACACCCATGTAAAATTTAATCTTAGGCTCTGTTCCCGAAGGTCTCGCACAACACCATGCGTTATCCTCAAGGTCAAAATACAATACGTTAGATTTAGGAAGTCCTGTTTCTGTAACGGTTCCATCAGCCTTAGTTACAGTATTGTTGTTATAATCCCTTGTCTCAAGAACTTTATATCCGCCGATTTCCTTAGGTGGATTGCTTCTTAATTTATCAAGCATACCCTGAATCTCAGCATGACCTTCCTTACCCTTCTTGGTAATTGATACAAGAGTCTCTTTGAAGTAGCCGTACTTCTCATATATTCTAAGCATCTGATCCCAGAGTGTAAGTCCATGCTTCTTATAGTATGCGGCAGCTTCGCAAAGCATCATAACCGCAACAATTGCATCCTTATCCCTTGCATGTGTACCTACAAGACAGCCGTAGCTCTCTTCAAAACCAAATACATATTCATACGAATGATTCTGTTCAAATAACTTAATCTGTTCGCCGATATACTTAAATCCTGTTAACACCTCAATAAGCTTAACATTGTATTCCTTAGCTACAACATCAGCAAGATTGGTTGTAACGATTGTCTTAATAAGCGCGCCATTCTTAGGAAGAATTCCTTTTGCTTTCTTTTCGGAAAGAATATATTCGGCAATAAGCATACCTGACATATTACCTGTAAATGACATATACTTGCCTGTTGCTGAATCCTTGGCATATACACCGAGTCTGTCTGCATCAGGGTCTGTTGCAAGAACAACATCTGCATTAACTTCATCTGCTAACTTAAGTGCAAGTTCAAATGCCTTAGGGTCTTCAGGGTTAGGATATCCGACCGTTGGAAAATCTCCGTCAGGGAGTTCCTGTTCAGGTACAACATATACCTTATTAAGTCCGATTTCTTTAAGAACTCTTCTTGCAGGAATATTACCGGTACCATGAAGAGGAGTGTATACGGCAACAAGCTTGTCACCCATCTCCTTAACGACATCAGGGTTAATTACCTGCTTCTTAAGTTCTGCTATATATGCATCATCAACTTCATCCGCAACCACATTGTAAAGACCTGCTTTAATTGCTTCGTCCTTATCCATTGTCTTAAGTGTTCCAAAATCCGTTATGCTGTTTACTTCATTTATAATCAGTGAATCTTTAGGTGCCGTAATCTGTGCACCGTCTTCCCAATATACTTTATATCCGTTATATTCTGATGGATTATGGCTGGCTGTAATAACAATACCTGCAATACATCCCAGATGTCTTACGGCAAATGATAATTCCGGTGTTGGTCTTAATGATGGAAAAACATATGCTTTAATACCATTGGCATTAAGACAGAGTGCAGCCTCGTCACAGAATTCCGGTGACATATGTCTTGAGTCATAAGCAATAGCTACTCCCTTAGACTGTCCATTTTCCTTAATAATAAAATTGGCAAGTCCCTGTGATGCTCTTCTAACAGTATATATATTCATCCTGTTAGTTCCGTTACCTATTACACCTCTTAAACCGGCTGTTCCAAATTCAAGATTCTTATAGAAACGGTCCTCAATCTCCTTTTCATTGCCTTCGATAGACTTAAGCTCCGCTCTTGTCTCCTCTGAAAAATATGGATCTGTACACCACTGTTTGTATACTTCCTGATATGACATAAAACTTTCAATCCTTTCATAAATATGTAAAAGAACTATTCTGCCCTTTTATACCTTTGATATAATACCACTAATTTGTCTGATTGTCATCATTTTTGTTAAAAATTTAACCTGCAATCCTTGTCCATATTTCAAATACGGCAAAAACAACCAGGACGCAGATAGCAATAATTCCTTTATTGCCTAAATCATTTTTTAACGATAATCTGTTATTTCTCAACATCATAAATACCGGGAGCATTGTTACAATAAAGTATCGGCCCTGGACTCCCGCAATATACTGATAACTTATTGGTGTCCAGAAAATCCACATTGATAAAATAACAAGACCGATTGCACCGATTACTGCCACTCCTGTAATAATTCTTTGTTTTTTGCTCATAACAATTGTCTGGTTGCTTTCACTAAGTGCAAGTCCCAGTAAAATTGCAAAACAACAGGATACAATTACCGGCGACGAGCTTATCTGGAGCCATCCAAAGCCACCGGAAATCATATCTCCGAAAAATGTTCCAAAGAATCCCACGAAAGTCCCCAAAAGCATCTTTGCACTGTGTCCCGGATTGCAAATAAGGTTCTTAAGCGTATAACTTGGTTCATCACTCCAAATAAGTTCATCCTCTGTTCCCTTTCCGGAACCGACAAGGTCCGTAAAAAGACTTGGATTGGAGGCCAGGAAAACTATTATTGTAATAAAAACTGCCATTCCAACGACAACAGGATATTTGATTTTTTCCCCAAAGTTTTCTCTGGGAATAAGGAAAAGCAGTAAAAGTAAAGGAACATATGCCCCACCCTTGCCTGTTACAAGCAATCCCCCTGCAACTATTGTAACAATGACTTCTTTTACTTTCATTTTGTTTCCTGAAAAAGCAAAATAAAAAACATAAGCCATAAATAAGAAAATAACCGCATGTAAAAGTCCGTCCTGAGAAACGCAGGCCGCACGGCTTAAACCTGTAGGTAAAAGCATTATTGCTGCAAGAAGTGCTTTCCCCGTTGGAATTTTTCTGATTGCAAAATATCCGATTACGGAATAAACGGCAAGCATAAGGAATCTTGACAGAAAATACATCATTACCGTTCCAAGTCCTGTAAGTTTACTTATTATCATACCGATAATTGCCGGCAGATAAAAAATAAATGTCGATTTTGCATAATTGAAATGTTCAACTTCATATGACACATAATCTGATTTTGAAGGTCGTTCAAATAGCTTCTGTCCCATAAGTATGTAATTGCTAATTGAGATAGAACGGCTGAATCCGCTATTTGCGTCACATTCCCTGTATGTAGCATGATAAGGTGTATCATCATCTTCAATTCCCATAATTGAATTAGAAAACTCTGTAACGGCAAACATATGTTTATCTTCATCTGCCGGTGTGTCAGGTGGCATAAGCAGTATAAACAAAGTTCCCATAATGATTGAAGCCGCCAAAAAAGCTTTTGACATTTCTGTTTTTCTTATAACAAGAAGATAAAAAAGTATGGTTGCAGCCACCAGAATATACCCAAGTATAAGATTGAAATACTTATACGCATATCCAATAGCCGGTCCACGTCCCGCAAATTCATTATATCTGTACCATTTTACAGCCATGCCGACAGTAAAAATCAGGATTATCATAATAAGATATGCAATCAGATGATATTTTTTTATAAATTCTTTTACCTTCATTCCTTAATTCCACCCCTGACTAATATATTAAATAGAAGTTCTTTCTCAACCTTTTTGTATTCAAGTCTTCTGCTGTCAGAATGTGTTTTTTCCATACATCCCATTTTCTTAAAGGAAGACACAATGCCGCCAAGATATGCCTTAAGCAATTTCTTTTTAGTAAAAAAAACAGCTTTAATCGTAATTCCTGCCAGAACCGGTATAAAATTAACAGCCCACTGCCATGGTGCAAAATTCTTATACATAAGAAGCATGGAATTCCTTGCTGCAAGACTCCCCTTGAATTCATTATATCTTGACCCGCTGGAAGCACTTCCCACATGCAGCACTTTTGCATCCGGCACAAAAATATTACGGTAACCAAAAAGTTTTGCCCGATAGCATATATCCACATCTTCCAGGTAAGCAAAAAATTCTTCTTCAAAATATCCGATTTCCTCAAAGATTTTACGTCTGTATATGGCAGCCCCTGCGCATGCTGAAAAAATATCTTTCTTTTTCTTATATAATGATGCTTTTTTATCTTTTCCTGCAGAGAAAGCTACTCCTAATCCGCAAAAATAATCACCGGCACTATCAACTAATTCAGGAGAATTATATTGAAGCATAAGTGCCTGTGCCGCAAATACATCTTTTTCCATCTCAATTGCTTTTAAAAGATTTTCGACAAAATGTCTGCCGGCATGGGTGTCATTATTAAGCAAAATCACATATTCAGCCTGGGATTGACGGATTCCTTCATTTACAGCTTTTGCAAAACCATAATTACAATTAAGTTTTTTTATCTTCAAATCCAGTTTATCTTTATATTGGCAGGCTTTACTAATGCTGTTATCTTCAGAACCATTGTCTGCCAGAATCACATCAAAATCCTTATATGTCTGTTTTGTTAATGCACTGAAGCACTCATCAATATACTTTTCTCCGTTGTAATTAGGTATTACTATTGTTACTTTTTTCATATTTTCCTCTATTTTGAAATTACTGATTCCGGTGCATATACCATTTTTACACCTTTAAAACTGCCTTTAAGGTTACAGATATATCTGCCCTTATGATTAATGTATTTATCGTACAGTTTTTTTCTTATAAGAATACCTTTCGCCGGAACAATATTAACATCCATATTAAGTATGCCAAGATTTGACTGTCCCTTGTACCACTCTCTTTTTCCTTTAAGGGATGGTGTGTATCCATTTCCTGTATATGCCCTGCCGTTATACTCGTATCTTCCGTTTTTTATTATCTTAGGAACAACTATATCGGCACCGGTAAAATATGCCCTCTTTAACATCTTATCTATATCAGAACTGCTTATTTTCATATTTTCATCAAGCACAAGATAATAATCGCTGCCGTCATTGGTAATAGTGCCGTCAACCACCATGGATAAAGAAAGTTTTCCTTTTCTTCCACACCTTATCCTGTAATATCCGGGGTCTTCCATCTGTGCAACTTTTACACCTTTTATATTATTTCTTAATATATAATCCTGAAGGGCTCTTTTGCCTGCATCAAAAGCATATTCTTTATTAAAAGGATTGCCTGATGTCGAACCGCCCACGGTTCTCCAATGATACAACACCTTATTAACGTGACCTATTCTGTCTGTTTTTTCAATACATCTTAAAAACAAATCATAATCCTGTGCACCGTCATATTCACTTCTGAAATTCCCGGCTTCTGAAATTATCTTTTTACTGATAACTGTAAAATGGCACATATAATTATTGGAAAGAAAAAGATTAAGATTGAAATCCGGCTTTCTATATACAGAAAAATACCTGTTTAAATTCTCGTCCGTCTTATCTTCATCGGTATATACAATGTCATATCCTTCGTTTAATTTGGATACAATCATAAAAAGGGCATCTGACGTCAGAATATCATCATGGTCCATTAAACCTATATACTCGCCTGTAGCCAGTTCAAGTGCCTTATTGGAGTTTCCCGAAATTCCGTAATTTACGGGTATGTCAAGATATTTTACCCTGTCATCATTTCCGAAAACCTCTTCGAGAATTTTATTTTTCTTATTGTTACCGGCATCGCCTATACATAACTGCCAGTTTTCGTATGACTGGTTTTTAATTGAATTAAGTGTCTGCCTGAAATACCTGTCATCCGGATCATACACCGGCATGACAATGCTAATGACAGGGCTGTGTAAAAATTTATAATTGCGTTGTTTTAAAAGTTCTTCGTCAGTTAAATTTTCACAGGTGAATTCCTCTGAAATATCAAATCCTCTGGAAGCTTTTTCCATAACTTTTCTTATTAGGTTCAAAGCACCGTATCTTTTAAGATATGATTTTGTTTTTATGAAAATATTCATCTCAACATGCCCTCCCTGTCAGTGGAAAAATTAGCATTATAATATCTGTCAATAAGTTTATCTTTCCACTTATTCTTTATATATTCTGCCTCCGCATCAAGGCGTCTGCGGTTACTGTCTTTGCTATCCCTGCCTCTTGTGCCTGATTCATAGTGAATCAGCCTCGCATACGGAGTATAGATTATTTCATATCCTTCATTTCTTATCTTGAGACATATATCCACATCATTATATGCCACAGAAAGTTTTTCGTCAAAACCTCCGATTTTATCAAAAATATCCTTTTTTACCATAAGGCACGCCCCCGTTACGGCGCTTACATCCCTTACGAAACCGATTCTGTCAAGATATCCGTAGTCGCCCTCAAAGAGTCCCAGTCCTGCATGGATTGCTACTTTATGAGGTCCTGCTCCGGTAATCAGATAACAATGCTGTAATGTCTTATCCGGATATCTGAGCTGTGCTCCCACCGCCCCCACATCATTTCTCTGGCTGTACATAAGCATTTCCTGAATCCAGTTTTCCGATACGGCTTCAATATCATTGTTAAGAAACAAAAGCTGTGTACCGGCAGCATATCCTGCTGCAATGTTGTTAAACCTGGAATAATTAAATGGCTCATTCAAGGTTATTATTTTAATATTTTCTTTTTGTGAAAGCTCTGCATAGTAGTCTGACAATACCTGATCGTTACTGTTATTTTCAAGAATTATAATCTCGTAATTCTTATAGGTACTGCGATAAATTGATTCCAGGCATCTTTTTAAATCTTCATAGTGATTATGATTTAATATTATCACAGACACTTTTTCATCTGTAATTTTATAATGGATTCTATATATTGTAGGGTATATCTCTGAAGATTCCACCTCCGCATCAATGTTTTTTGAAGCAAGGAAATCCCTGACACCATTAATTCCTGCGGTTATTGCATATTCTTTTGCCTCAATGCTGTCCGATACAGAGCCTTTATGCACTCTCCAGAAATATAAAATCTTAGGAATATGACATACTTTTTTCGCTCTATCCGTAAGCCTTAAAAAAAGTTCATGATCCTGGCTTCCGTCATATTTTTTATTAAATTTACCGCAGCTTACAAACAGCTCACGGCTGAAACATACAAAATGGCAGATATAATTATTGCACCTTAACATATAAGGCGAATAATCCGGCTTAAAGTCGGAACTTACGACATTGGTTATTTTTCCCGAAAAAGTTACTTCATCCGTATATATGAAATCCGCACCTTTACAGGCTTCCATTGCGACATAACAAAGTGCGTCCCTGTGAAGCACATCATCATGGTCAAGCAGGGCAATATATCCGCCCTCCGATATGTCAAAACATCTGTTGGTATTCTCTGCAATTCCAAAGTTATCACCTTTCAGATATTTAATCTTTGGAAATTTACCTGCGTAATCTTCACAGATTTTAGTAGCATCCCTGCCGTTTTCGTCACTTGCGTCATATATGCAAAGTTCGTAATTATCATAGCTTCCGTTTATTACAGATTCCATAACGCATTTTAGCATATCAACATCCGTATTATATACAGGCATCAATATGCTTATTTTAAGACTTGTATTAAGTTGTTCAAATTCTTTGTGATCATAGCTTTCTTTTATGATACGTTTTAATTTTTTTGCTGTTGCAGCCTTACCTGAACACAGCTTTGTCTTAACTGCTTTAGCCGTTTTGACAAAACCGTATTCTTTTATATACTTTACTGCTTTGTTAATCTTTGACATACAGGATTACTCCCTTAGTGAGAAATCTGAATTTGAAAGTGTAAGATTTGGATTATAGCATGGATCGCCGTCTGCAAGTATCTTTTCCCACTTATTGTAAGTAAAGAATGCTTCCTTTTCAAATCTGTTCCTTTTTTCAGGCGTATCCTCATATCCACGGCTTTTTGACTCATAGTGGTAAAGCACTGCATAAGGATTGTATACGACAAGATATCCTTTTTCCCTTACTTTGAGGCAGAAGTCCACATCATTAAATGCAACCTCAAGTTCTTCCTCAAATCCGCCGACTTCGTCATATAAAGATGCCTTTACCATAAGACAGGCTGCGGTAACCGCACTGTAATCCCTTGCCTGGATTACATAAGCGTGGTATCCTACATCATTAGGTTCGTTGCCGACAAATGTATGGCCTGCCAGTCCATTGTATCCAATTACAACACCTGCATGTTGTACTGTATTGTCTTCATACAAAAGTCTTGCACCTGTAATGCCCACATCGTCTCTCTCTGTATATGAAATAAGCTCATTAAGGCAATCATCGTTAATCATTTCCGTATCGTTATTTAATAATAAAAGATACCCGCCTTTAGCTTCTTTTCTTCCGAAATTATTAATCTTTGAATAGTTAAACTTATCCTTATAATATACTACTTTAACTTTGTTACATTCTTTTTCAAGCTTCTTGTAGTATTCAAAAGTGGCATCCTCTGTGCTGTTATTCTCAATTACTATTATTTCATAATTCTCATACTTCTGTTTAAGGATGGACTTAATACACTTATCAAGGTCATCCGTATGGTCTTTATTAGGTATAAGTATTGATATAAGAGGATTGCCGGTTATCTCATATCTGGATCTGTAAATTCCGAGATACGTTTCATTCATCTCTGCCTCAGCCTTTATTCCCATACGCTTAAAATGTTCGTCAATGGCTCTCTTACCCGCAGTAAAAGCATATCTCTTGCTTTCAGGATTGGCAGATGTTGAACCGGAATATATTCTCCAGCTGTACAACACTTTAGGAATATGCTTTATGCACTTTGCTTTCTCAGAACATCTGAGAATCATATCGTAATCCTGGGCTCCATCAAACTCTTTTCTGAAATATCCAACTTTTTCTGACAGTTCTCTGGAGAATACGAAAAGATGGCATATATAGTTATTGTTTCTTAATAAATCAATATTAAAATCCGGTTTAAAATAAGGCTCGCAATGCTTTTTGCCGTCTTCTGTTATCTTGTCCTCATCCGAATATATCATATCAGGTTTTTCTTTTGAATTAATGGCTCTTGCACATTCAAAAAGTGCATCAGGCTCAAATACATCGTCATGATCGCCAAGTACAAAATAATCACCTGTTGCCATTTTCATGGCTTCATTGGTATTTCCGGAAATTCCTAAGTTCTCCGAAATTGCAACATACCTGACCTTATCACCCTTAACAAGCCCAAAAAGAGTCTTATCCACGGTATGTCCCTCTCCGCCGCCGTCTGCAATACAGATTTCCCAGTTAGAATACGTCTGATGTTTTATCGACTTTATCATATCAGTAAAATACTTTGGAACAGGTCTGTATACCGGAATAATTATGGAAAACTTTGGCATATAGTCAAATTTAACTTTACGCTGTTCTTTCAATTCCTCCTCTGAGGGTTTGTGAGCCTTATACCATTCATTATAATCAATCATAGGCTTGTGTGTTATCTTTCTGTAAGCCTTTTTTAACATACCGGTAAAACCATACTTGCGCGTATATATGACCACTTTGTTTACAACATCCGTAAGCGGTATACTTTTTTTGCCTGATTTGGAAATGTTAAATTTGAAGTCGGACTCGCGATCATCCGTATAATATATAACCCTGACTTTTTTTATATCCTTACTATTATTAATAATATCAAAGGTATATCCCAGAGGAATCGAAGTCTCTCCATCCTGATAGTAATCTGCTATATCCTGTCTGAATACACGTCTGAAATCCCCTGTAAGCTCTTTGCCGTCACATAAAACCTTGATTTTAACTTCTTTGGCATCGGCGGCCCAGCCTTCAATCTTACAGCCTTCATCTGTCTTTTTGCATACATCCACACAGCCCTGTATTCTGTCACAATTCTTGCGAAAACGTTTTCCCGGTATTGTAATTGTCTTGACAACACCCTCATTATCGCCTGCAAATTTAAGTGTAATCTGCAGTGTTTTAAAATTATTGTTAACATCGGCACAAACCTGATATTCCCTGTTAAATTTGTTATTGATATTTCTGTAACAGAATCTTGAACGTATTGTATTTCTGTATATTACGTCTACAGGCAAAGATTTTCCGTCGATTGTCCCGGTAACCTTTACCCCCGCCATTATTCTTTCATTACTTCCTATGTTGATTATAATTCTGTTCTTATTATCAAGACGGCATCTGTAATCTGAAATATATACAAGTTCCTGCTGTTGTTTCATAATTAATTAGTCCTACTTTCTGAATATCCAGTTTAATGTCTTTGCCAATCCCACAAGATAAGCAATACATAATATAAATACTATCATTGTTTCCAGACGGAAGCCGATATATTCATATCTCACCACACCATTCTCCTTAAAAAGGACGCCATTGTCCTCCTTACATTCTGCTTTAAATGTAATGGTGTAAGTTCCGTCTTTCTCACATTTCATCTTATTAAATCCAAAGCCTGTATTTCCGTCTGTATTAATTGTTCCAAAACTTATACTGTCATTTACCACAATTTCACCTGAGCTATTCTTAAGCTCGTAATAAAGTGTTCCTTCATCGCTGTTATCCGGTACCATATCTGTAAAAATACCATATAACTTATTACCTTTACACCTGAACTCAAATGAAATACTCTCACCGTTCTTTATGAACTTTTCTTTGCTGATAACGGTTATATCCGAGCTTTGCTTTACATGTGCATAAAAAAAGGCAGCGGTACAGGTAATGACTAAAATTAATACTATTAATATTATCTTTTTAATTTTACGGTTCATGTAATGAACTTCCTTTCAGCTACTTATTTTCTATGACTGTTTATATACGCTGCAGACTTCTTTAGCATCACCCTGCATAAATATCTCGCCGGATTTAATCCACACTGCTTTGTTACAGATTTCCTCCACCTGCTCAATACTATGTGATACAAAAAGAACTGTGGTTCCGTTTGCCATCATTCCCTTAATTCTGTCAATACATTTCTGCTGGAAAAGAAAATCTCCTACAGCCAGAACTTCATCGACGATAAGAATATCGGCAGAGCCTGATGTTGCTATTGCAAAAGCAAGCCTTGACAACATTCCTGATGAATAGTTTTTCATAGGTACATCCATAAATTCGGCAAGTTCCGAGAATTCAATAATATCATCTACTACTTCATTCATCTGTTTTCTTGAACGTCCAAGCAATGCGCCATTCAGATAAATATTTTCTTTACCGGTAAGGTCAAAATCAAATCCTGCCCCAAGTTCAATCAGAGGTGCAACTGTCCCGTTAACCTCAACTTTACCTTTGGTAGGCTTAAGAACCCTTGCTATAACCTTTAGCATGGTACTTTTTCCGCTGCCGTTAAGACCTATAAGTCCTACGGCATCACCTCTTTTTACTTCAAAACTGACATCCTTAAGAGCCCAGAATTCATCATATTGCAATTTACCTTTAAAGGCTTTTATTATATATTCTTTTAAACTATCCACCTTTTCCCTTGCAAGATTAAAACGCATGGAAACGTGATCTACTTTTATTATTGCATCTTCCATTTTTCAGCTCCTAGATATACAGAATAAAGTCATCCTGATTTTTGTAAAATACCCTTATTCCAAGCAAAAGAAATGCTATACTCGGAAAAACAGTCATACATACGGTAAATGCGTCAGGCATCGTTCCGTAAAGCATGAAGCCTCTGAACATTGTTAATATGCTTGTTATTGGATTAGCCTTTACAATTCCGGCTACCCAGTGTGGCAGACTGCTTATCGGATAAATTACAGGTGTAAGATACATAAATGCTGTTATAAATACTGAATAGAGATGAACAATATCCCTGAATTTAACTGCAAGTGCTGCAAGAATCAGTCCAACACCTATAGAGAGAACAATCAGTGAAAGTACGGGCAGTAATGAAAGTATAACCGTATAATACAATTCAGTTCTCATGGCAAGCATAACGACAATAAGCGCCGCAAAGGATGCGGCTAAATTAATTGAGCTTGAAATTACTCTTGAAAGAACGAAAACGTATTTGGGAATATATACTTTTTTCAGTAATGGTGCATTATTGATGACAGAAGTCATACTCATTGATGTGCTTTCCGAGAAAAAGTTAAAAATCACCTGTCCGCTCAAAAGATAAATCGGATAATTTTCAATGGCAAATCTGCCGAAAAGCTGTGAAAAAACAATGGACAGAACAATCATCATAAGAAGAGGATTGAGTAATGTCCATAAAACACCAAGTACAGAACGTCTGTACTTGGTCTTAATATCTCTCGTCACTAATTCTGACAATAAAGGGATGTACTGTTTTAAATTACTTACCATTGTTGACATACAATCAGATTCCTTTTGTATATTCTTTAATTCCGGACCATTTCTGATCTTTATCTGAAAGTATCAGTTCAACACCTTCTTCAAAAGGCCACTCCACACCGATATCAGGGTCATTGTAAAGCAGACCGCCCTCATCATCAGGATGATAAAAATCGGTACACTTATATGCAAATTCAGCATAATCCGATAAAACAAGAAATCCGTGTGCAAAATTCTTTGGAATAAAGAACTGTTTCTTATTATCCTCTGAAAGAACAACTCCAAACCACTTACCGTATGTCTTAGAACCTTTTCTTAAATCAACGGCAACATCAAATACTTCTCCTCTTATTACCCGGACTAATTTATCCTGAGGAAAATTCTTCTGAAAATGAAGACCTCTTAAAACACCCCTCTTAGAAGCCGACTGGTTATCCTGAACGAAAACCTGCGGTATTCCTGCCTCCTTAAAATCATTGTAATTGTATGATTCAAAGAAATATCCTCTTTCATCACCGAATACCCTTGGCTCTATTACTTTAAGGCCTTCTATTTCGCATGTCGTAACTTTAATCTGTCCCATTTTCTTACCTCTTCTATAATCCGTTAGCAATATCTATTAAATATCTGCCATAATCTGTTTTTAATAATGGCTGTGCAAGTTTAACCAGCTGTTCTCTTGTTATGAAACCTCTCTTATAAGCGATTTCTTCAATACAGGAAATGTATAATCCCTGTCTTTTCTGAAATGCTGCTACAAAATCAGCCGCATCAAGCAATGCGTCATGGTTACCTGTATCAAGCCATGCAAACCCGCGTCCCAGTGTCTCAACATACAAGTCGCCACGTCTTAAATATTCATTGTTAATGCTTGTAATTTCTATCTCACCTCTCGCAGAAGGCTTAACATTCTTAGCTATCTCAACTACATCATTATCATAAAAATACAATCCGGGAACCGCATAATTTGACTTAGGTATAGCAGGCTTTTCTTCAATTGAAACTGCCTTATTGTTACTGTCAAATTCCACAACGCCGTATTCTCTCGGATCCTTAACATAATATCCGAAAATTGTAGCGCCCTTTTCCCTTGTTGCAGCATTCTGAAGCACTCTTGAGAAACTCTGTCCGTAGAAAATATTATCACCGAGAACCAGTGCCACACTGTCATCTCCTATGAAATCAGCACCTACGATAAAAGCATCCGCAAGCCCCCTTGGAGTCTCCTGAACCGCATAGGAAAAGCTCATTCCAAGCTGTTCTCCGCTTCCAAGCAAATCCTTGAATACAGGGAGGTCTCTCGGTGTAGATATAATAAGCACCTCTCTTATCCCTGCAAGCATAAGTGTTGATAAAGGATAATATATCATTGGCTTGTCATAGACAGGCATAATCTGTTTTGATATTGCTTTAGTAAGAGGATAAAGTCTTGTTCCCAATCCTCCTGCAAGTATAATTCCTTTCATGTTAGGTCTCCTTAATTAATAAAATTTCGTATTCATAAAAAACAGCTTAAGGCAGTATCCTCTATACAGGATACTGCCATAATTATTATTTATACATTTCGCTATAGTATTTCTGATAATCGCCGCTTGTAACATTCTTCATCCAGTCTTCGTGCTCAAAAAACCATGCTATCGTAAGTCTGATTCCATCCTTGAACATAGTCTCCGGATACCATCCGATTTCGCTCTTGATCTTATCAGGTGCTATCGCATATCTTCTGTCATGTCCCTTTCGATCCTCAACGTAAGTAATTAAATCTTCGTTAATATGTGCCTTACGTTCATCATCATCCGGAAGCATCTCCCTTAAAGTCTCAAGAATTATCTTAATAATATCAATATTGCGCTTCTCATTATGTCCGCCTATATTGTATCTCTCTCCAAGTCTTCCCTTTTCCTGAACCATATCGATAGCCTTAGCATGGTCATCAACATAAAGCCAGTCTCTGACATTAAGTCCGTCACCGTATACAGGAAGCTTCTTGCCGTGAAGTGCATTATTGATAATAAGCGGTATAAGTTTCTCCGGGAACTGGTAAGGTCCGTAATTATTACTGCAGTTAGTAATATTGGCCGGAAAATGATATGTGTCTATATATGCCTTAACAAGCATATCAGAGGATGCCTTGCTTGCCGAATATGGGCTATGAGGATCGATAGGTGATGTCTCATAGAAAAAGGCATTATCATCATCCGGTAATGAACCATATACTTCATCAGTAGATACATGAAGGAATTTCTTGTCAGCCTTAAATGTTCCATCCGGAAGTTCCCATGCCTTCTTAGCAGCATTAAGCATAACCGCCGTGCCCATAACATTAGTCTGCACAAACACCTCAGGATTACGGATACTTCTGTCAACGTGGCTCTCCGCAGCAAAATGAACAACTCTGTCTATGTCATTCTCTGCAAAAATCTTCTCAATGGCTTCCCTGTCGCATATATCAGCCTTGATAAATGTGTAGTTATCCCTGTTTTCTATATCTTTAAGATTCTCCAGATTACCTGCATATGTCAGAACATCCACATTAATTATACGAATCTCATTGTCGTACTTTCTAAACATATAGTGAATATAATTTGAGCCGATAAATCCGGCTCCGCCGGTAACAAGATATGTTCTCATATTATTTCCTCATCTTTCTTTTTTGTATACATAATTACATTTTACCATAATAAAACCGTCAATTCAACACAGACCTACTTTTTTTCCCAGCTAGGCGAGAATTTTTCGCCGCACTGTATAAAAGAGCGCCTCTTATTCCAATTGCAATGTGATGACTGGTAGCATCTTTTACATGGGTCATCCATATTATTTTCATCATTGACATTTTTGCGGTATTCCTGATATTCTTTTGAATTCCACATATCCATAAAATCCCTGTTCATATCGTATTGGAAAAACTTAACCGGTGTTGACATACAAGGTCTTACATATCCATCAGAACCGAGGAAGAAATCCCTCCAGCTTACGAAACAGTCCTTATGTTCCTTATCTCCTGCTACGTCCTCTCCAACGTAATGAGGAAGTTTAATGGCTATATTAAGTTCTTCCGCCACTTTAATTGCCTCTTCAAAAACAGAATGTACAAGTTCATCCTGTCCCCATAATGTTTCTTCAAGCATGGAAGGTTCAAAAACGGTAAGATATACAACCTTTACTTCATTAAGTCCGATATCCGCCGCAAGTCTTACAAGGTCAGGAAGCTCATGAATATTTGATTTCATTGCGCAAAAAACAAAATTTATCCATGGATATGTAAGTCCTCTTTCTTTTTTTATTCTGACTATATCCCTTAAATCATCACAAATCACATCTATTTTAGAGCCTCTTCTGATTCTGCTGTTAGTCTCATCTGTAGCTCCGTCAAGACTTACCGCAAACACATCAACATTGTAATCAAAAATTGCATTTTTTATTTTTTTAAGATTCATTCCGTTAGTACAGAAATATTTTCTTGCCCCATGCCTGTTAATTATATCAAGCATTTCAATAAAATTAGGGTAAATTGTAGGTTCACCCCATCCCATGAGTGTTACCTCTTCTACATAATCCATAACAGGTTCAAGACTTCTGAATACATCCATATCAAAAGCCGTAGCTTTAAAGTCCGCTGCATTTCTTCCGCACATTACGCAATTAAGATTGCATGCATTGGTAAGTTCAAGTACCAGTCTTCTCGGATATGATGAAAGAATTGTTTTTCCCTCATCAATTTCTTTAATGTTCAGCTCCGAATTTTTAGTATGGGTTTCACTAAGTGGTCTTCCCTGAAAAAGGAGCTTAGTCTTTGCTCTTAAAATTTCCATAATGTTTTCCTTTCATTTAGCCGCATGAATTAACAATAATCTGGCTGTATGTTTCAAAACTTAAAATAAGTGACATTGCTATCAGTATTACAGGATAAAATTTTTCCTTATTCCAGCTGCATTTAATCTTAGGAGTGGCAAACATTGAAAGTCCCAGGAATAAAAGAGGAATAAAATATCGTCCCTGTACTCCGTTAATGGAGCTCGCAACGCCTACCTCCGTAAATGCCATATAAAGGCTGGTCCAGATAAGTGCCACGATTATAAAAATAATTCCTGCAAACGCCGCTTTCTGTTTTTTCTTAAACCGGAAGCCATCTTCGCCAAGTGTCAGTACAACTGCCGTAAGTATTATATCAAGTACAACAATACATTTTCCTGTTCCGAAAAAATACATTGTATCTATCGCTATAGGTCCCACCGAATACGTAATGAATCTGCTTATAATTGAATACATCATAAGTCCGAAATATCCGAAAAGGTTGCCGGTCATACAGCCCAGCTGGCTTATATGGCTTGTATTGCCGCCTCTGCTGTCGCCGCTGTCTTGTCCTAACATTGTAGGCAGCATTGCCGTTGCCATAAGTACAAGGAAACAGATTACAAAACCTGTTTTCATGATTATACCCGTTTTTTTGTCCTTAAAACGGTCCGCAGGTATCATAAGCCCCACAAGGAACAAAGGTGCGTAAATAGCCTTTGCCGTACAGCCTATGCCTAAGAAAAGGCATCCCAGTATAAAATCCTTAACCGTGATTTTTTCTTCGTCCATCACTGCGTTAAGCAGATATGCCATACCGAGTGATATGAATGACAATACAAACGGATCATAAGATATTGTAGATGACAAAAACATTACCGTAGGCAGAAGTCCTATTACCGATAAGAGAATTTTACCTTTTTTGATTTTCCTAATGGCAAATGTCATTGTCGTAACATATACAATAAGATTAACGAGTCTTCCGAGTATATATATATTTCCGAAACTCATCTTAAATAATCTTGCAAGGCTCATAAAAAATGCAAGGATTATATAAGAAAAAGTTGCCATTCCGCTTGTATTTCTAGGGGTTACCCTGAAAGTATCAACACCATTGTCGGTATACAAGGCATTCTCGTTAAGATACTTGTAAAAAGCTTTATATTCGTCATACGAACCGCTTCTGAAAGCCGGATGGTTCTCATCAGCCGCATTTAACATATTCCATAATGTGGTATTTTCAATAGTTGTTTTCTCAAGCGAAAGTACAAAAGAACACCTGAAATGAGCTTCTTCATCAAACCCGACTCTTACAAGCGGCATTACAAGTACCATGCTAAGGCCTACAGTTGCTGCCACTATTGCAAATCCGACATGTACTTTATCCGCAATAATTTTTCTGAAAACAATAATTAGTCCTATTGAAGATAATCCAAGCACAAAAAATGCAACTCTCAGCCAGTTAAGCTGTGCCGTATTTCTCACTGAAATATACTTAATTGTCACATCATCCGAAAGTTCCGGAATATTTAATGTTATTTTATTAACATACTTGCGGATATTAACAACGGTTTCGTCAAGATAAACCGGATTACTGTCATTAATAACTTTAACCTCGGACATATTATATATATTCCGGTAATCTACCATAAGCGTCTGGGAATAAGTTGTATCCGTATCATATCCGATTACTATTCTGTCCACATAACCATTCACCTCAAAAGTAAAATTACCTTCTGAACCTTTTTTCAGTACATAACCTTCACCTGTCTTTTGAAGATTGGTTGCTGTACATTTATCAAATCCAATCTGCCTTACGCCTTTTTCTTCGCCTTTCAGACCTAACACTTTCACATTAAACATCAGTTCCGCAAAAAAAGCAATTATAAAAGACAAAATTATAACCGTGACAACCTGTATATATTTTTTTGAAAAGATTTTTTTCATTATTCGTAAACTCCGGTAAGTCTTATTATTTTTTCACTTATATTCTTTACTGTTGTAGATGGGGTATAATCCGTACTGTCAAACAGTTTTTCGTGAAATTTCACAACGTTGGATTCAAGCGTTACCGGAATAACAGGATCCGCAAATTTCCATCCGTCTTTACTCCTTATCTGGTCATTTCTTGTAAATGGGAAACCGCCGTCAACCATCGTGAGTTTGTATTTGGTAATACTTGTTGCGAGGTCAAGTATCTCATTTATATCGAAACTGGTTGAAATATTCTTTGTAACTGCTGTAAGAATTGAATTAAGTCTTCCTATATCAAATTTCTTTGCTTTTGCCACAATCTGTTCAATAACTTTTCTCTGTCTTTCTGTTCGTCCGTAATCGGCTTTGCCATCACCATATCTTACTCTGGCAAATGCTGTAGCCTGGATACCATCCATATGGGCCATGCGTCTTGTATTCATCTTATCGCTGTCCATTCTTAACTCTTCGTCAGAAAGTTTGGTATCATCGTCATCATAAACATCAAGTTCTTCATAAGAGACGCCCGTTGCTTTAGAAGTGTCTACAAGATATCTGTTAGTCCATCTCTGCTCCATCTGGGTTATCTCTATATCCACACCTCCTATAGAATCAACAATGTCTATAAGTGCTGCCCAGTTAACCATTACATAGTCCTTGATATCCATATCAAGGTTCCTGTTAATCATGGTTATAGTTGATTCAATACCATATTCAAATGCTGCTTCTGTTGCTTTGTTTATCACGGTATTTTTAAAATCTTTATCTGTTTTAACATCATTCATCTCAAGGAGGCAGTCCCTGTATACCGAAATAATTCTTACTTCACCACTGTCATTATTAATACTTGCAACAAGCATCGCATCTGTATGATTCTCACCCACTTTATCAAGTCCGTCGGTGGAATTGTCTCTTGAATCGGTACCAAGTAAAAGTATGTTGGTATAACCTTTTAATTTTTCGGTAGTATCGTTGTCTATATCCGGATTAATAACAATAAGGTCCTCATTAAGCGGTGTTCTTTTAATGTTGGATAATTTATCAACCACATACAATACACCTAAAAGCCCCACTATTAATATAAATTCAACAACGAGTACGACTACAAGTATCCATGTTTTTTTCTTTTTTTTCTTATTTCTGACACTTTTTACGGGGTTACTGCTCCCGCTATCAAATATAATCTCATCATCGAAATCTTTATACTTAGCCATAATAATTTAATTTCCTCCATGCCTAGTAGGCATTCTTATTAATAAATCCTTTGAAAACCGTAAAGAATAAAATTTTTATGTCAAACAAAACGGTCCAGTTTTCAATATAATAAAGGTCGCATTCAATTCTCTTGTAAATAGAAGTGTCACCTCTGTATCCGTTAACCTGTGCCCATCCCGTAATACCCGGTCTGACCTGGTGTTTTATCATATAACGGGGAATTTCTTCCTTAAACTTGTCCACATAATAAGGTCTTTCCGGTCTTGGTCCCACAATGCTCATGTCACCTTTTATGACATTAACAAACTGTGGTAATTCATCCAGACTTGTTTTTCTGATGAATTTACCTACTTTGGTTACCCTCGGATCATCCTGCGTGGTCCATTTTTTCTTATCACTGCCATCACAGCTGTCAATCATCGACCTGAATTTATACATCTTAAATGTCTTATTGTGAAGTCCTACTCTTTCCTGTTTATATATAACAGGTCCTTTTGAAGTTGTCTTTACAAGCACAGCTACAATTAACATTATAGGAGAAAAAATAATAAGTGCAAGTACCGCTAATACAATATCCGCAAATCTTTTTATAAATCTGTTGAAAAGTCCGCTTAAAGGTACTCTTCTTATATTGATTACAGGAAGTCCCTGAACATCCTCAATATATGCTCTTGTAGGTATTATGTTGTTGTAATCCGGTATAAACTTGGTGTGAATACCGCATTTTTCACATTTTGCCACTATTTTTTCAAGTTTGCCATACTCTTCGATACTGAGGGTAATTACAATCTCATCAAGGTCATTTGCATCAATAACCCTTTCCAGCTCTTCTATTTTACCAATCACCTCAATACCACGGTATTTTGTTCCTGCTTCCACGTTGTCATCAAGAATACCTACTACATGATATCCCCATTGAGGATATGCTTTAATTCTGTCAATGTATCCTTCCGCAGCCCTGCTGTATCCAATCATAAGGACATGTTTCTGATTAAAGCCTTTCTTCCTTATGTGGCGTAAAAACATTCTTAAGCCTACTCTTGCAAGCAGTTCAAGAAAAATATTTATCCCTAAGAATATAAATATCATTTCTCTTGAAAAATGTTCAAGATGTGCCATGTATAAAATTAATATCCACGATACAACGCCCACCGTATTGGCCTTGAAAATATTAAACATTTCATATTTCTGTCCATGCATCCTCTTAGGCGTATATAACCCGAACATGCTGTACAGAATGAGAAAAGACGGAACTATTACAATCAGTGCAACAACATACACTCCATACATGGAATGGTCGCTGCTGTTAAGAAAAGCCTCACCAAATTTAATAGCCCACGCAGCAAAATAAGCCACAATCATTATTATGGCATCCATTACTACATGTAAAATATTCAGTTGACGCTGATTACTTTTTATCACAATATCACTCTTCCAGACTTTCCCAATATTCTTTATTTGATGTAAGTTTTAAAATTATTTTTTTGCCAAGATGCTTATACATTTTACCCAGTCTGTAACCTGTATACTTGGCTGCACTGTTAATAAACAGATGGGGTATGTCATACCAATGTCCGTTATCCATCATATATTCTGCCGCAGACACTACCATCTTAATTCCTTCGTTTTCCGACTTTATCCCGGAAAAAACTTCTTCATAATCCTTCTGGGATACGCCCATATCAAAATTACGTCTGAACTGCTCCCTGAAACTGTAATTATGGGAATGATATACTCTTGCCTTAGCACAGTATTCGACTGCATATCCGTTTTTCATTGCTTTTGAGGCATATACCATATCCTCATTAAAGATGATTTTCTCAGGAAAACCACCGTTGCTAAAATATGCCGTCCTGTCATACATGGCACATACATCCGAACAGAAGTAAGTCTTAATCCCAAGCTCTTTAATGTCATCAATCGTCTTAATTCTTCCCTGTGGAGGGTAATTATAATTTCTTGTATATTTTTCTTCAAACGAAGCTTTCTTTGAAGCAAGCTGCCTGCCATAAGCCACAGCAACAGGTTCTCCTTTGCTGCCCCTATGTTCAAAGCACTTTACAAGGCTTGAAATAAGGTGTGTGTCGGCTGGTATGGCATCCATTGTAAGGAATAAGACATAATCCGCATCGGATAATTCCATACCCATATGCCTTGTTGCACCATGGTCAAATTCAGGCTTTGTAATATGGTGCACCTCTATTACCGGATCAAAAAGAAGTTCTTCATTAAAATATTCTTTTTTTGTATTAATCAGTATTATTCTGTTAATTTCATAATCCTGTTTTAAAAGACGTCTTAAAAGTATTCCTGTTCCGGCATCCGGTCTGTATAACGGAATAACCACATCAACCATAATTATTCTCCTAAATTTTCCTCTATAAGTGCCGCAAGTTTCTCTGCTTCCTTACTGATAAGTTCAATATCTTTGCCTTCAATCATAACTCTTATAAGAGGTTCTGTTCCCGAAGGCCTTATAAGTACCCTGCCTTCGCCTGAAAATTTATTTTCAAATGCTTTAATGGCATCTGCAATAATTTTATTATCAAGATAATATTCTTTCTTTCTGTTGGCTACCTTTGCATTAACAAGTGCCTGTGGAAGAACGGTCATTACAGAAGCAAGTTCTGAAAGTTTCTTACCGGTATTAACCATTACTTCTAAAAGGTGTAAAGCACTGATAAGTCCGTCCCCGGTTGTGTTTTCATCAAGGAAAATAATATGTCCCGACTGTTCTCCTCCGAGATTATAACCTTCTTTAAGCATACGCTCAAGAACATATCTGTCGCCCACCTTGGTCTGCTCTATGTTAATATTCTCTCGTTCACCCATCTGGAAAAATCCGAGATTGCTCATAACCGTAGCCGTAATTGTATTCTTTTTAAGTGTTCCCTTATTTTTCATATATAATCCGCATATTGCCATTACCTGATCGCCATCTACCACATTGCCTTTTTCATCAACAGCTAACATTCTGTCGGCATCGCCGTCAAATGCAATACCAATATCGGCGCCATTCTCAATAACGGTTTTCTTAAGTTCCTCAAGATGTGTGGAACCGCAATTTCTGTTAATATTCACACCATCCGGATTGTTGTGGATTACCAAAGGGTCAGCCGATAACTTCCTGAGTGCTTTTTCGGCTGTATAATAAGATGCACCCTCCGCCGTGTCAACAACTATCTTAAGACCGGATAAATCCATATCAAAGAGATCTGTGGCAAACTTAACATAATCGTCTTTAGCTTTATCAAGGTATGTAATGCGTCCCACATCTCCTCCTAAAGGCATAGGAAACTCTGCAAGGTTAACTCTTATGTATTCTTCTATCTCATCTTCCAACTGGTCTGACAACTTATAGCCTGTGCCGCCAAAGAATTTAATTCCGTTATATTCAGCCGGATTATGTGAAGCTGATACAACTACACCTGCATCACAGTTATATTTTCTCGTAAGATATGCAATAGCCGGTGTAGGTATAACTCCTGCATATATAGCATTGGCTCCAACTGAGCATATACCTGCCATTAAGGCATTAGCTAACATATCTCCCGATATTCTTGTATCGCACCCAACAAGTATAGTCGCCTTGTGCGAATTTTCTTTTGTCAGGACATAGGCTCCTGCCTTACCAAGGTTCATTGCAAGTTCAACTGTAAGTTCCTTGTTAGCTACGCCTCTGACTCCGTCTGTTCCAAATAATCTTGCCATTTCTTTACTCCACTTTCAATTTAATTATTATTGTCATTTGAGCTGTCATGTGTGCTTTCCGATATATTACCCGAAGGTGTTGTAGGCTGCTCAGTCTTTTCCGTTACTTCAACGGTTATATCGTAATTTCCTTCGATATTGTAATCAGTACTTTTTTTGATATTAAGTCTTATGGTGTATTTACCCGGTTTCCTGCCCGCCATTGATGCTGTTATGCCAAGGCTGCCTGACCTTATCGTATCGACTACATCTTTGTCACCTGTTATGGTAATTTTGAAATTATCGCTGTCGCTTACAATCTTATATTCGTAATTACTGTTCGTATCGGTAAGAGAAATATCACTGTAAAGGTAGTCAATTTCTGCTTTTCTTAAAACTGTAATATCTACCTTAAGTGTACTTTCGGAAGATACAATCCTGCAGCCGCTTGGAAGGTATACCCCAAGAGGCACTGTAAGTGTTGTATTCTCACTGATTCCTTCTGTTGAAAGTACATCGGCCGGAATATCAATGGATGTAATTCCGTCAAGAACATCTTTGGCAGCCGCAACCTGGACTTTATCCAATGAACCCTTGCTTTCCGATACCACATATCCATCTGCCGGTTCTCCGTTTACAGCATAATTAACGTCAACCCATTTAGTCGGAATTATGTCTATATTGATACGCCCTGTAGTTCTGTTCAGAGTAAGTAAATCGCTCTTAACTTCCATACCGTTCTCATCATAGAATACTATTTTTGCATCTTCAGAAATGCTCTGTTTCAGATTAGAAACATCATAAGTAACCCTGGCAGTCTTAATTCTGTTAACAACGCTTTCTGCCCCGGAAACAGTAACCGTATCAGGTGCTACATAGCACTCTCCCACAACATATCCATCTGCCGGCTCTCCGGTATATGATGATTCAATGGTAATATCTTTAGATAATTTATTGTCTATTGAAAGGCTTACATATTCATTTCTTATGGAAACAATATCTATCTGGTTTACAACTTCGCTTTTCTCACACCTGACATATATCTTGGCTTTGTCTGATTCGGGTGAAAGCTCACTGAAATCGGCATAAGCATAAAAATCCGATGCTTCAAGACTCTCTGCTATTGACTGTGGTGCTTTGACCGAAATACTGATTACAGAGCCGCTCTGGACCGAATAAGTATATCCTTTCTGTCCTAATGTATCTTCATTGAGGAATACCACCTGTATTCCCGATATCATAGTGGTTCTGCTGGGATTATCTATATTAACAATAGCCACCCATATTATTACTGCCAGAACAACAGCAAGGATCTTCAGGGCAAAATTATGAAGAATCAGGTCTTTGAATTTGAATTCTTTAACGCTTTTCATTATCCGATGCCCCCTTCTTCCAAAGTTTGTAACGTTTTACATCTATTGATTTTTTCTGGATAAAAGTAAGTTTCTTTTTAAGGTAATCCTGGTCCACTGCTCTTATAAGTTCACCTGCTATTGCAATGGATACATTTCCTGTCTCTTCTGAAACCACAAGAGTCATGGTATCCGTAACCTCAGAAATACCCACAGCAGCTCTGTGTCTCGTTCCCAGTTCCTTGCTTATCTGCATATTGTCGGATAACGGAAGATAACATGTAGCCGACACAATTCTGTCGCCACGGACAATAACCGCTCCATCATGGAGGGGTGTATTATGTTCAAAAATATTGATAAGAAGCTGGCTTGTAACAATGCCATCCACAGGAATACCCGTCTTTTCGTAATCCGTAAGCAGGATATCCTGTTCTATTACGATAAGTGCCCCTGTTTTATTTTTTGCAAGTTCAAAACATGCCCTCACAAGCTCATTGACTGTCTTGTCGCTGAACCGCTCGCCTTTATCCTTTTTCTCGGTAAAAGGAAGAAGACTTTTGAAGTATTTTTTCTGTCCCAGTTGTTCCAGTGCTTTTCTGAGTTCCGGCTGGAATATAACCACAACTGCTATAATTGCTATATTAATTACCTTGCCTGCTATCCAGAGTATGGTCGTGAAATCAAAAATATAGGCAATAATCAGAAATACAAGAATTACAATAATGCCTTTTAGAAGAGCAAATGCCCTTGTTGTCTTAACCCATGCCATAAATTCATAAAGAATTATTGCAAGTATAATTATTTCAAAAATATTGGAAACCCTTAATGTTCTGGGAATATATATATTGGATATATATTCTTCAATAAAATTTGATATGGCACTCATTATTTCACTTCCATTCTATTGCTATCTGTCTTCCTGATCCTCTTCAAAACTTTCTGTATGAATGTATCCCTTGTCTCTTGAGTTGATTTTCTTAACGGTAATGTCTCTTTCCGTAACCGATACCTTAGGGACTGCCTTTACATAGTAATAATAGTCATTATCCTCAAACTGCACGTATTCAGTTGCCGTATAATCCACAGAAAATATGAAAAGATGCAGCAAAAGTCCGATAACTATGGCTAAAACTGTTCCTATTACAACAAATAATACATTAGTCTTTATCGATAACAGTGAAAATGACACGATGAGAATAACTGCATTCGTAAAACATCCTGCAACAATTCCGATAATCCAGGAATAATTTACGGACAGTCTCTTTATAAGATATATCATAAGTATCGCTATTGAAAATGATACAATTGTAATAATAAGTTCTTTGTTATTAAGTATATTATTAAAAATAAAAGTTATGTTCTGGACGGCGCTGTCGGCATCCATGGAAGATATTGCCGTAGAATACCTTGACGCAAAATTTATCATATAATACATAAATATTCCACACACAACCGGTACAATTCCCGTCATACCTACGGTAAGTGCAGCAATTACCGGAATAATATATGGTATTTTGATGTAAAATAAAAGCGGTGTAAGAATTAAAAGTATTCCTGTCTTAGGTGCAAACCTGAAATACAGAAGATACACTATAAGCACTACAATCGTTGCTATTGCCGCAAGTTCCATAGACATCCCGAAAAGATGTATAAGTGCAAGCACCGTAGCGCATATTACCGTAACACTTACCGGCACAAAAGCACACATAACCGCTATGGCAAAACATATAAGCGGATTAGCCAGTATATCATGTGTTCCTATCGCCTTGCCGATTAACAAAAACGAAAAAAGTGCGAGAAGAAACTTCATCACAAGATTAATATATGTGCTGAACCTGCCGTAAAACGCAAGCAGTTTTTCTTTAATTATTAGTAAATTCTTAACAAAAGCCATACCGTCCTCCTACTTTATCTTCTTCATATCTTCCTTGTTAAGTTTATAAATCTTGGCAAGTCTGTTCTGATATACCTTGATGCCGTTCTCGGATTCCGTATATCTGTATGAATAAACAAAATATGCAATAAACATAAAAATAAGCATCATGGCTATATATCCCAGAATAATAACTACAAGCAGAACTGTATAGTTCATTGTTGTAAGTCTGTTAATGAGACTTTCAAAATTACAGCATGCAATAAGTATAAGAAGTAAAAAATATGCTATTGTAACTGCTATAGCCGTAAGCCACATATGAAGTGACACATAATCTTTTCTGTAATATTTGGATTTAGGAATATCTTCGGTGCCTTCATGCTTAAGGTACATTGCCGTACGTGCCATAAGACGCACCTTTCTTTTATTAATCATGCTTTTGCTCCTGATTCAAGTCTTAAAAAGGATTATATCATACCCTTTGTTAAATTACGAATACAAAATTAATACGAAATTATTAATTTTGAATGTCCGCTGTCTGATGCCGGACGTATTCTTATCGTATGGCCATTTGCAATAATTGTTTTGTTGTCCTGTGCCTCTGTAAATGCTCTGAAAACATTATTGCTTTCATTGCCGCACACACATTTTATCAGCTCAATCAAGGCATTGTCAAATCCCATAGTTCTTGTCTGCACATATATCTGGACCTGATTGTCATCTATTATGACTTCTCCCAGATAATTTCCGTCTTCTTCATATATATATGCAAAATCCATATCCTGCTTATATCTCTTATATCCAAGTGAAGTAATTGTATTCATAAGTATGTCTTTGTAATTATCTTCGGATTCTGTTTCTTCGGTTCTGTCAGGATTGGTAGGTATTACATCCGGTATATTTGTTCCCGATCCGGTCTCTCTTTCTACTGCAGCAGTTGTTTCCTGTGATGTATTATCATTATTGTTATTCTCAGGTGCCTTTGTCTCTTTAGGTACCACCCCGCCGTTTCCGTCAGGTATATAAACCGGCAGTGCAGGTTCTGATACAGATCCGTTGCCGGTATCAGTAACCGTCTCTTTGTCTATGCCTGCAATAACAACCGAATCTGTCAGCAATCCCGAGGTTGCCGTTATAATTGCGGTTCCTGTGCCATTCACTCTTACATTTCCTTTTTCATCTACAGATACTATATCTTTATCCGAGCTTTTAAATGCAACGGACTGTAAAACCTTATCATCACTTCCCTCAATGTTTAAAGTAAGTGTGGTTCCTACATAAAGACTGCAGTCATCCGTGGTAATTTTAATATATTCTCCGTCTTTAATATAATCATTACGATTGACAGATGGTTCATTGGTATTCTCTGAATTTTTGCCTTTTTTATTTTTATTTATACATATAAGTGTAACTATTCCTGCAATAATCAGTATAAAAACAAGTGCGGTTATAACCACCCTTTTTACATTCAAATGTCCTTTTCTTTTAACAGTAGCCAAAACAGCACCTCCTGATTTTTTACTATTGTAATACAAATTAAAATAATATTCAACGCAAGAATGGCTCCATGATAATCACAGAGCCACTTTATCAATATTTACCTCAGGCATAAGTTCATCCGAGGTTTTCTTTAAAATTTTTTCGAGCAACATTAGTTCTTCCTGCGAAAACTCTTCCTTCATCCTGTCCGCAACCTTGGAAACATATCCCGAACTCAGATTATAATAATCAAGATATTTTTTCGTTACTTCAAGATGATATTCCCTCCTGTCAGATTCCGATTGAATTTTTCTCAGATATCCTTTTTTAACAAGGGAATTGATTTTATATGCTGCATTAGGGGATGAAATCTGTATAAACGAGGCAAACTCGCTTACCGTGGGATTACCCATTGCTGCTATTATTTCAATACAGTAAGTCTCAACTGTTGTCAGAGAAGTTTCCCTGTTCTGAATCTTTTCAAAAAAAGATTTGTAAAAATGCAGTTTAAACTTTGTATATACGTTTTCAAGTGCTTCATTTACCACGCTGATACTCCATCAATATTTTTTAATAATAATACTGGCATTATGTCCGCCGAATCCGAGGGAATTGGACATAGCATATTCTATATCGCAGTTTCTTCCTTCATTAGGCACAATATCAAGGTCACAAAGTTCATCCGGTGTTCTGTAATTAATGGTAGCAGGTACATATCCTTCTTTAACTGCAAGTGCTGTTATGATTGCTTCAACAGCTCCGCTTGCACCAAGAAGATGTCCTGTCATTGATTTGGTTGAACTCATCATTACAGTCTTTGCCGCATCACCGAAAGCAGTCTTCACAGCCATTGTCTCAACCTTATCATTCATCGGTGTTGATGTTCCATGTGCGTTAATATATGTAATTTTATCAGCTGTAATACCTGCATCTTTCATTGCAATCTGCATACATTTTGCAGCGCCTCTTCCGTCTTCAGTAGGTGCAGTAATGTGATGTGCATCACAATTAGCTCCGTATCCTACAACTTCGGCATAAATTTTTGCATTTCTCTTTAATGCGTGGTCAAGTTCCTCAAGTACAAGTATACCTGCTCCCTCGCCCATTACAAATCCGCTTCTTTCCTTATCAAAAGGAATAGATGCTCTCATAGGGTCTTCCGACTGGCACAATGCTTTGGATGTTGTGAAACCGCCTACGGAAATTTCGGTAATTCCGGCTTCAGCTCCGCCGCATACCATAACATCGGCATAACCGTCACGAATCTGTCTGAAGCTGTCGCCTACAGCATTAGTTCCTCCGGCACAGGCAGTTACAACGCACGAGCACATTCCCTGAAGATTGTGCTTTATTGCTATTCTTCCTGCTGCCATATTGGTAATTACAGATGGTATAAAATATGGTGATACTCTGTCAAAGCCTTTTTCAAGACCTTTTGAATATTCCTTCTCTATGGTAGAAATACCACCAATACCGCTTGACACGATTACTCCGCATTTATCTTCTTCGCCTTCAAAAGAAAGTCTGGAATCAGCAATGGCTTCATCTGCTGCTATCATAGCAAAAGTACAGAAAAGATCCATTTTTCTTAAATCATGTTTATCTACAAGTTCTTCAACAGGAAGATTCTTAACCTCAGCGGCTACCTTAACCTTTCTGTTGGAAATATCATATTTTGTTATTTTATCAATGCCGCATTTTCCTTCCCTGACTCCGGCCCACATTTCTTTAACCGTATTGCCAATAGGAGTTACAGCACCTACACCGGTAATAACTACTCGTCTCATCATCGTTTCCTTTCTGTAATCCTCATCAGATTTCCACAATCATACTTGCCCAGGTAAAACCTGCTCCAAACGTAGCCAGTAGAATTCTATTTCCTTTTTCAAGCATTCCCTGCTCGTACATATCATCCAATGTAATAGGAATTGACGCTGCTGATGTATTGCCATATCTGGCAATAACCTTAACAACCTTTTCCTCAGGGATGTCCATTCTCTTAACTACAGCATCTATGATTCTTTCGTTAGCCTGATGGCACACAACATAATCTATATCATCCATTGTATAACCTGACTGTTCAAGCACCTCGGCTGCCGCACTTCCCATACGCTTTACAGCATTTTTGAATGTCTTCTGTCCATCCATGAAAATATGTGCCTTGCCCATATTCTGTCCTGTACATCCGAGTACATCGGTAAGTCCTTCCGAACCCCATACAGAGTATAATTCAGTGCCTTCCTTAAGCTCTATAACGGTAGCTCCTGCTCCATCGCCAAAAAGCACACATGTATTTCTGTCCTCCATGTCAAGACGGGTGGAAATCTGTTCGCTTCCAATAACAAGAGCATATCTCTCTTTACTGTTCTGAAGAAGTGATGCTGCGACTTTAAGTCCGTATACATATCCTGCACACGCAGCATTAAGGTCAAAAGACGGAATATCCGTTCTAAGTCCCATTTTTTCATGCAATACACAGGCAATTGAAGGTGTAGCATAGTCAGGAGTAAATGTTGCTACTATGAGCATACCTATTTCACTCTTATCTATTCCTGCACGTTCTATTGCAATATCTGCCGCTTTAAGTGCGAGTTCCCAGTTAGTCTCATTTTCACAGAAATGCCTCTCTTTGATACCTGTCTTTGAATATATCCATTCATCGTTGGTATCCACAACTCTGCTAAGATCGTCATTGGTAACAACCTTATCAGGTACCGCATGTCCTGTAGAAACTACCTTTATTCCTACCATAATGCAATCTCCTAAATCTGGCTTTCTACAAATTCTACTATATCCTTAACTGTCTTAAGGTCAGCAATCTTGTCTTCAGGAATTGTTATATCAAAAGCCTCTTCGATTGTCATACATAATTCTACAGCATCTAAAGAATCTGCTCCTAAATCATCCTTGAAATTGGATTCTGCTTTTACCTCTCCGTCATAGTTTAACTGCTCTTTGATTAATTCTGCTAATTTCTCTAACATTATTTTGTTCTCCTTTTTTGTCTTTTCTTTGATAATACTTTGAGTTGCAAATATTTTGATTATCAAATTATTTGCAACTCAAAGTATATACATAAGCATTACTATATAGTTCTTTCAATATCTGCCCCTGAACAAATCCTGTAAAAATAATCCTGTCATCATCTTTTGCTGAATCTTTTAATTCATTCATAAATGAATCTGTATCACTTGAACCACCTGCTATTACCAGCTTCTTATCAGTCTTAACATTCTTAAATGCCTCAACCAAATATCTAATTCCCTTTTCCGGAACTAATCGTCCTAAAAACAATATGTAAGAATCTTTTTCCAAACCATATTTTTC
>OHMF01000022.1_pt1 | contig 87991 bp, 68 predicted proteins | sample 1569181 | NCBI WGS metagenome assembly OHMF01 (sample SAMEA3879559, study PRJEB24766) | human gut metagenome | biome: human-associated habitat; feature: feces | place: USA | collected 1985/1987
CTGTCGTTATAGGATGGTAGGATGCTGCATGCCTACACTATTGCTGAATAGTTACCAAAATCACTAATGTCCACTAAAAATAATTAGCATTTCATTTGCTTACAATTAAATAGTATTCTAACCCTGACAGGGAGCTTAATCGGTTAAAAATGAGCACATATGATAAATGCGAAACGTTACTTCGGTAAGTTTCAATCTGTCAGATATGCCAAACTCGCTCGTTTCTAATCCATAGAGTCCTTTCAGTTTTGTAACACTCTGAGCAAAATAGCAGTGTACATTATTAATGGATTTAAGTGGACACTAGTGATACAAAATAATGTCATTATAAGCCGGAATTCATTTTTAGCATCTCGGTAGTTTGGGTTACGTAATCGTTAAACTCCTTCGCGGTCATCACCTCTCCATCGGTTGGTTCGGAAAACGTACCACTCACAGTATCTGTAATGTTGGTTGCCTCGTAGATGTTGCAGTTGTCACTGGCCTCTAGTACAAGTCCTGTGATACCTACACCAATAAAAGGACCGTCAACTACAGGAATGTAATCAGTGAACCACACTATCTGATTTTTATCCTTTTTTGATACTGCTTTCTTGCATTCGTAACCCAGGATTTGTTTTTCTTCTCCACTCACAACCTCGAAAGTGTCGGCATCTAGAGAGTCCTTTACGAGAATAACCTTGCCCATGAAATTATTACGTTGGACAAAAACATTCTTTTTGCGATTCTTATAAGTAATGTTACCCTTATATTGCTCCTCCAATGTTTTGCCATCTATAGTCTGCCCCATAATGGTGACAGACTGAGGTTTATCCATGGGTACATTAGCAAATTCGCTCTCCCCATCGTTATACCTCAACACAAACTTCATCTCAAAATCCTTCATGGCATTTGCATACATGCTACGAACTTCATCAGGGAGACCTGCTCCAGCCATGAAAGAGGGGGAATTGACATTGGCCTTCACCAAATATTCGACTGTTAGTTGCTGAGCTTTCACACTAGAAGCCAATCCTAAAAAGACGGCCAACATCAAAAGAACTTTTTTTGTTTTCATTTTTTAAAATTTTATGTTAGTAATAATTAATATTTAATGGCAAGTCCAAGGAGAACATGTCCTGGCATATACCGTATTGTGCTATAGGTGCTCAAATAATTGTTAATAGTGACATCGGCGCTGGTCTTCTTACTCAAATGAAAAACGTCCTGTCCCGTGATACTAATCTGTAACTTTTTACTAAGGTCATATCGTACCTGGAAATTACAATAGAGATTATCGCTTTTGCTCTCTTCCAGACGAACAACACGGTATCGTCCTCCCACTTCCAAATATAATTTCGGAAGGGTATAGGACAATTGTGCAAGATAGTTTTCGTTTTTCACCTTGTATTTGTTACCATCGCCACGCATCTCCGTTATTGAATAGTTGCCAGTTGCTTTGAAGTTAAGTCCCTTCTTCCGAAAAGTCGAAGCACTTCCAAAAAAGTTATACGAATCGCTTTGGGAGTGTATGATGTTACCCTCCATATAGTAGGGAGTGTTACCATGATTATAGCTCAACGTTACCGATAAGTCAAGAGGGAATGAGCGGAACTTCTTGTCGACATATGAGGTTACAGCCAGTGAACTGGTACCTGAAGATGAAGTTATGTAGTTGGCTTCGCGTACGATACCATTAAGCAGGTTGTCATTAAGTACATCATCTGCGCTATAGGTGAACGACACCGCATCTACAAGCGTGAAACCATATAGTGGTTTCATAAATTGGTGGATAAGACTAGCTGTATGATAATAGCCAAATGTGGACCCTACGCTACTACTATGAAACATTCTGTAATTGTCTATAATCAGATTACTGAAGAGACTGCGGATACCATAGGTATTGACCACATCACTGTAGTTAAGTGTGAGAGAATGGAAATTGTTAAAGCCGTATTTAACATCCAGAGAAGGCACTACAACCAATCTGTTCATCTTTGTCAGCGTGCGCCGCACGTTGGTCTCAAACTTCAAATAAGTCAGCTTAGCTTTTGCAGCAAACTGAAGTTTACCATGATCCTTTCGCAACTGCAGGTCAAGACTATTGTCATAGTGTCGAATATAATCATCGTTGTCAAAAGCTGTGTTCATTGTCTGTTGACTAAGATCGGTCAGTATATTTTCTTGATCGATATAGCTTCTAAGCCCTATCCGAGTATAGTAATCATCGTTGAACCTAAGAAGCAAAAAGACTTCAGCACCCGCATTCTGCCAACTCATCCGGTTAGTATATCCAAAGCTGTCATCAAGGTCACGATAACCACCATAGAATGCACTGTCTGCTGAAAAGTCCTCGTTTGCTCGATTTCTGAAGTAGTTATAGGTAGCACTTATGTTCAACGTGTTCTTCTTGTTTATCTTCTTAATGGCAAGAATATTGTTTTCAAGATCGATGGTACGGCTATTGTCGTCATCGGTAAAGTGGCTCATAAATTCGCCATTTCCATTCCGTGAATAATGTGACAAAAGCACTTTGCCGGTATAGAAGATATTAAATGTCTTCGATGGCATGAGCTGCAGCTTCAAATTACTATTCACATTTACTCCATAGTTCTTTGACTGGTTACTAATGTCATAAGCCAAAGGAACGTTGAGATAACTATAATGTGTAGTGCTGTTCATCCGGTAACGGTCAAGTCCAACAATGCTGTTCCAAAGCACCTTAACTTTACCAGAAGGCATAAAAACTGTATTAAGCGACACAATACCATTGTCACGCTTATATGCATCCTCACGGTCGCCGATGAGTGAAGAACTCTCATTGAAAACTCTTGCAATCTTCGCTTGAGAGTCCTCGCCAGAAAGCAATTCACTAAGCCCGCCGTTCATACCTATAATGTCCTTTTGGTTCAATAGCGCCTTACCGGTGTTATTGGCTGAAGCAATGGCAGAGAACATTACCTTCTTCTTTATCAGCATGGAGTAGTTTTTCAACGAATACTTGTTGTCGATGCCCGCCCTCACATCGGCCTGTCCACTAAGCCGTCCTTTCTTCTTGTCACTCATGTTTACACTGATGACCGTTTCGTTAGAGGTTTTGAATCCTTCCAGAATATTGTAGTCTGAATAGTTCTCTATTACGTCAATACTCGTCACATCCTGTCCAGGTACATTATTCAGCGGAACGGAGTTGTTGCCCTGAAATAAGTCCTGCTTCTCCATAAGGATGCGAGTCACAGGTTTGCCATTAGCTTCGACAGTGCTGTTCTCCTTATCAACCTTAAATCCAGGAAGAGTTTCAAGTACATCACCTAACGTCTGTTCCTGTCCTGTAGTGAACTTCCGTGTGATATAAGTAGTGGTGTCGCCATTGGCTATAATGCTTGTTCCGTTGACTTTAACCTCTTCCAGTTGAATGGCATCACTCATCAATGTAAAGTCAACGTTCATAGCTGTGCCCTTGAAGAGCATCACGTGCTTGGAATCTGCTTTACAGCCCAAAGCAGTAGCCTTAACAGTGAGACTACCAGAAGGAAGTTTACTAAGAAAATATCTTCCCAGACTGTCAGTTATGGTCTGCGCTAGGATGCTGTCTTGCCGGGAGAGTATGCGAATGGTTGCACCCTCGATAACTGCACCTCCTTTATTATAAACATGCCCGCCCACCATGCATTGAGCGGAGACATCTTGCACGGAAAAACTAAAGAGCAACAAGGAAATAAGAATATATAAAGCAAGATTGGCTGTTACAATTTTACTCATGTTGTATTCCTCCAAATTTCTCTTGTAAACTACTATCTTTTATTGCGGTGAGATTATTAATCTGGTTGATAAGCTCATCGTTAGAGCGCTGCATTTTGCGGTAGAAGTATAGGGCAATTAACAGTCCCAAGACAAACAGTACCACACAGAACAATCCATATCCTTGACTTAAAAGTTCATTACGTTGCAGATTCACTTGTAACCAAAGCTTTACGCAAACCCAGCCTGCCCATGAAAAACCCAAGGGAAAAGTGATGATACATTCTATTTTCCCAAGCCTCTTCATGCGCACCAGTTTCTTGGCGGTTTCGATGAGGTTGTTGCGCTGTAAGTCCTCATCCCGAAGCGTGCTGACGTTGATTTTATAATCTGCAAATACTATTGCAAGCACCACAGCAGTAAAGATGCCCAAGTTCCACCAAGAGAGCTGGAACACCTCCGTCATCACCAATTGGATAAAAATGAGAATAGGAATAGAAATAATGTCCGACCAAAAAAGTTTTTTGTTCCACGACATCTTATGTCGTATTGACTCTTGGATAAGTCGGTCGTTGATAGTTACCTCCTTCTGAAATTTGTCTTGCAGCATTTGCATCTGCTGCTTCATCTCGTCGAGTTCGTTGAAGTTGCCATTTGTTGTATTCATAATGTTGTTGCGTTTAATCGTTAGACAAGTTTTTGAGTTGCTCGCGGATGCGGTAGAGTCGAACGCTCACGTTCTTTGCCGTAATGCCGATGATGGCACCAATCTCCTCGTAGCTGATGTCCTCGAGCCAGAGCAGAACAATGGCACGATCGAGAGGCTGAAGCCGAATAATACGCTTGTGCAGCATCTCTGCCTGCTGTGAGTCACGTTCGTTGCCGCTGAAGAGGTCATCGCCCATGTAGACCCTTTCCTTGTGGTGGCGTCGTTTCTTTCGGTCCAGCGTGATGCACGTGTTGAGCGCCACACGGTAGATCCACGTCTTCACATCGCTTCGGCCCTCAAAGTTGGCAAATCCTTGCCACAGGCGGATGAGCACCTCTTGAAATAAGTCGTTCACCTCGTCCTGGTCTTTGGAGAACATGTAGCATACGGTGTAAATAGTGCTTTTATTCTGTTGGACCATGTCCGCGAATTTTTGTTGATTGTCATTCATTTTTATTCTTATTTTAATGACTTACACGAGTTAGACGCAACTTCCTAGCGAAAAACTACATCATGTAAGACGAAATTAACAAATTTTAGATTAAGTTACATCGGTGGATTAAAGACGTTTGTTCAATTACCTAAAAAATTCTGGCGCAGATTTGGCGCACCCTTAAACGAAAAATCAGCGCAACTTGTTGTTTTACAACTCGTTACGCTGATTTTGGCGGAGAGAGAGGGATTCGAACCCCCGGTACCTCTCGGTACGCCGGTTTTCAAGACCGGTGTAATCGACCACTCTACCATCTCTCCTAGGGGTTGGAAGCGTGTTGGCAAGTACCGTTTGGTAAATGCGGGTGCAAAGGTAGTGGATTTATGCGAGACTACCAAATTTTGCGGCCTGTTTTTTTTGCTCTGCCCCACTTTTGTTGGCAAAAGGGTGGGGAAGGGGTGGGGAAGCACTGCTGAAGACAGGCGGATGTCCTAATGTCGCACAGGGAAATGTGTGAGGCTATCCTTGGCCTATCAGCGTGTCGCCAGCGTCTTGACAAACGATTCGGCGTGGTCCAGGGTGTCGAGTTTTCCGACATCCAGGAGCTGGAGGTCGTCGGCAAGCTGGCCTCGGATATCAAGCCGGTCGCAGTTTTGCAGATAGAAGTCCATGATTGGGAAGCGGTCGGGATAGGGATGCATGGCTTCGAGGAGACGAGGCGACACGACATGGATGCCGCTGAAGGCCCATCGCTGGCAGTCGACCACACTCAGATCTGCATGGGGCGACCGTACCTCCCCAGTCTCCACATTGGTCCATCCCACGAGGCGCTTCCCCTCGCCGAAGAGCAGGTAGCGCTTGGTGACGCGGTCGCTGACCAGCAAGGCTGCGTCTGCTACTGCACTGTCGTAGAGCTGGGAGAGATTGGCGTTGCTCAAGATATCGACGTTGTGGATCAGCACCGGGCTGTCGGTCTCAAACCAATGGGCAGCATGACGGATGCCGCCACCCGTGTCGAGGAGTTTGGAGGTCTCGTCAGAGATATGTATCTCCATCCCGAAGTCGTGGGTGTGGAGATAGTCGATGATTTGGTCGGCGAAGTGGTGCACATTGACCACGATGCGGGTAAAGCCCTCCGCCTTCAGTTTTCTGATGACGTGAGCCAGCAGCGGTTCCCCCGCCACGGGCACCAGTGCCTTGGGCATTCGGTCGGTGAGCGGCTTCAGGCGGGTGCCCAGCCCTGCCGCGAATATCATTGCCTGTTTTGTCATGTAGCCTTGTCGTTGTGAGAGAAAATCGAGGACGGGTAGTCAGGAGAAGTCCCTTATTCCGCCCCCTTCGCTGTGTCCTTTGCCTCCATCACGCGTTGTATGTGCTGTTCGCGATGCGTCACCCGCACCTCGATGCCATACTTCTCGTGGATATGCTCCGCCAGGTGTTGCGCACTATAGACGCTGCGGTGCTGTCCGCCCGTGCATCCGAAGCAGAACATCAGGGAAGTGAAGCCCCGCTGCATATATCGCTCCACATGATGGTCGGCCAGTTGATAGACCGGCTTGAGGAAGTCGAGGATCTCGCCGTCGTCCTCCAGGAATCGGATCACCGGCTCGTCCAGTCCCGTCAGTTTCTTGTACGGCTCATAGCGTCCCGGGTTGTGCGTGCTTCGGCAGTCGAAGACATAGCCTCCGCCGTTGCCCGACTCGTCCTCGGGGATGCCGTTGCGGTAGGAGAAGCTATATACACGGACCACCAGCGGGCCCTTGCCGTCGTATTTCGAGAAGGTGGCGGGACCATCCAGCGGGTTGGCCTTGAAGACGTCGTCCGCCGTGGTGCGGAATCCATCGGCCCGGTTCTTCGCTGGTTCCTCGATGCGCGTAAACTGTGGCAGTTCCACCAGGCGCTGCAGGACCGACATCAGGTAGGGATAGGGGAAGGTGCTACGGTCGAGGGCGAGCAAGTCGCGCAGGTTCTGGATAGCCCCCGGTATGGAGTCGATGAAGTGGCGCTTATGCTCGAAGTACCCCCGGAAACCATACGCTCCCAGCACCTGTAGCGTGCGGAAGAGCACGAAGAGCGCCAACCGGTGGGCAAAGTGGCGCGAGGAAGGCACCTCGGTGTATTGCTTGAGACTTTGGTAGTATTCGAAGATCAGTTCGCGGCGCAGTTTGAAGGAATACTTCGCGCTCGCCTGCCATAGAAACGAGGCCAAGTCGTAGTAGAAAGGTCCCTTTCTGCCCCCTTGGAAGTCGATGAAGAAGGGATTGCCCTCGTTGTCGAGCATCACGTTGCGTGCCTGGAAGTCGCGGTAGAGAAAAGCCTCCATCGGCTCTGCCGTCAGGTCTTTGGCAAACATCCGGAAGTTGGCCTCCAGTTTCATCTCGTGGAAGTCGATCTCCGTAGCCTTGAGGAAACAGTACTTGAAGTAGTTCAAGTCGAAGAGCACGCTGTCCTGGTCAAACTCCGGTTGCGGATAACATTGGGAGAAGTCCAGTCCCCGCGCCCCCCTGATCTGTATGTTGGGCAGCTCGCGTATCGTTCGTCTCAGCAGGTCCACCTCCTTGAGGTTGTAGCGTCCGCCCGCCTCCCGTCCGCCCTGTATGGCGTCGAAGAGCGAGACGTGGCCCAGGTCGGTCTGCAGGTAGCGCATCTCGTCGTCGCTTGCGGCCAGTATCTCCGGCACGGGTAGCTGTCGCTGGCCGAAATGCTTTGCCAGGCAGATGAAGGCATGGTTCTCCTCGCGGCTCGTGCCGACCACTCCGATGACCGAGTGGTGCGCCTCGTCCGTCAGTCGGTAGTAGATGCGGTTGCTCCCCGCACCCTTCACCTTCTCTATCGTGGCAGGCTTGCCGCCCGCCCATTGCTCATAAAGTCTGATGAGTTGTTCCATGATTCGGTGGATTATTGTTTCTCTTCGTCCGTCTCCTCGTCCTTCAGTCCCTTCATGATCTCCTCCGCCTGTTTGCGTCCCCGTCTCCGATGGTCGTAGTCGAGGAGCAAGCCGTCGATGAGGAGCAGCAGCATCAAGATGCCCGCCGTCATGAAGAAGTTGCGCGTGATATAATAGGTGCAGCCGATGACGATGAAGAAAGCGGCGAATTGCTTCCAGTTGATTTTTATTTTCATGTCTGCAAAGGTAGTGGTTTCGCCCCGTACCACCAAAAAAATCATGGATTTTGGTGGTCAGAGCCTCCTCTATTTCTTCCCTGGTCCTGCTTCCGCCGGGTCGCTGCCATTACGACCAGGTGGAGTCAGGACCGTCCTCGTTCGTTTCCTCGTAAACATCCACTGAGTCGCTGTCCATCGTGTCTGCAGCCTGTGGGTCTGGTTCTGGATCAGGCAGGACGACAGGTTCTTGCTCGGTGTAGCGGATGGTGGAGAAATAAGGGGTCACCACCCGTTCGGCATAGTTTTGCTCCCGGTCCCTCTTCCCTGGTATGATGATGACGGGCATGCCCGGCGTCACCAGGTCTTTGAGTGTGGTGATGTCGTCGTTGGTCAACCTGATGCAGCCATGGCTGACGCGCCCTCCCACCGACCAGGGCGCACAGGTGCCGTGAATGCCAATCTGCGACGTCCCCGGCACGCGCAGTCGGATAAACCACGGTCCGAACATCCCTTTCTTCTTCGAAGTCTTCCCCTCGTCGTCGGTGTAGAGCCAGTCGGTACTGTTATATACATTCTCCACGGTGAAGAATCCTTCGGGCGTGCGGTTGTCCCCCTTCTTGTGCTTGGTGCCAAATTTGGTGGAGCAGCCCATGGCAAAGCGCCGCACCACGCCTCCCTCCTTGTCGTAGAGGATCAGTTTCATCCTGCTTTTGTCGATCACGATGAAGCCATGACACATCTGTCGCTGCAGGCGCTCGTAGTATTCCGGCGCATTGTTCTCCATCTCCTTGAGCACGTTGAAGTCCTCGTCCATCTTGCCCTTCAGTGTCTTCAGGGAGTCGGTCTTGGATGCTGGCGCCACATAGGCCGAAGCCGTGTCGGCCGGGAAAACCACCTTGGGCTCTTCCGGTGCCGATTCCTCTGTGCTCCGGTTGTTTTGGCAGCCATAGAGACAAAGTCCGGCTGCGGTCAGTATCGTGAAAGCTAATTCCCTGCTCATAGAGGATTGTTCAGTAGATGAGTGGTTTTGATGATTTGATGAATTATTGTGGGTAGATCTCGATGTGGCTGCTTCCCGTGTTGCCGTTCTTGACGATGCGTATCTGGGTGGTGATGCGCTCCGACATGGTGTCGGTATGGCTGATGACGCCCACCTTCTTGCCCTGCGACGACTGGAGCATTGCCAAGGCGTCGATGACCGTGGAGAGCGTGTCGGGGTCGAGCGTGCCGAAACCCTCGTCGATGAATAGATTCTCGAAAGACAGGTTGCGCGACGACAGGGCCGATAGCCCGAGGGCCAGTCCGAGCGAGACGATGAAGGTCTCGCCACCCGACAGCGAGGTGGTGTCGCGGATGTCATCCGCACGGTCATGGTCTATGACGCGGATGCCCAGCGAGTTTCTCACCTGCATCAGTTCGTAGCGCGAGTTAAACTTCCGTATCTCCACGTTGGCGTGCTCGATGAGGAAACGGAGCGTATAGCACTGTGCAATCTTGCGGAGCGTCCTGCCCTCGCTTCCGATGGCGTCGGCGATCTGCTCCCATTCCACCTTCCGTTGCTCAGCCTCCTGTCTTTTCTCGAAGAGCGCTCCCATCCGCTGCTTGGCCGTCTCGTGGCGCTGCATCCGCGCCTTTGCGTCCGTCAGTTCGGTGGACGACAATCCCTCCAGTTCGGCCTTGCGGGCCAGAAGTACCTCCTTGTCGCGGTCGGGCCGCTTCTGCTGGTGCTCGATGTTCGTGCGCCGTTCGTTCTGCAGCGTCGTCTCCGTCTTGGTGAGGTCCTCCGTCAACCGCTGTAGCCGCTCGCGTATCTCCTCCCAAGGATCGGTGGCAGCATAGAGCCGGGCGATGTCGTCGAGGGAGAGCAGGGTGGGGTGGCTACTGTCTTCGTTGTATGCCGTGATCCAGTCTGCCAACTGCTGCCGAGCGTGGTCATGCTGCTTCTGCTCGTTGTCCATCTCCTTCGCCATGGTTTCCAGTCTGCCCGCTAAGCCCGTGATGGCTTCCCTTATCTTGCCGATGACCTCCCCCTGCTTCACTACAGCCTCGTCGGCCTCCGCCTTCGCTTTGGTCAGCCGTTGCTCCAAGGCGTTCGGGTCCATCTCTCCAATCTCCGCCTTGATAGCCGCCTCCTTCTCTCGTACCTCTGCCACGGCCTTCTCCCAGGCCGCAGTAGCCTGCTGGAGCGCTTGACGCTTCTCCTCCTGCTGCTTGACGAGGTTGTCGGTCTTGCCCCGCTCTGTCAGTAGCGATGCCTGCGCCTCGGCACACAAGCTCTCGGCTTTTTTCACCTGCTGGTCAGCCTGCTGCTGATATTTTCCCTGTGCCTCCGTCGCCTGATCCTTCGCCTGGCGCAACCGGTCAATCTCCTTGACCAGTGTGTTGTAGTCCGCCAAGGCCTTCGAAGCCTTGACCACCGCTTCCGCCACGGCCTCCTGCATCGAAAGCAACTCCTCGACGTCCTCGCTCCACCCGGTAGTCCCTTGCGTGGGCAGTTCGCCCCACTCCTTCTCCAACCGTCCTTGCTCGTCGGTCAGCAGGCGTGCGTTCTCCGTCAGACTCTTCAGTCTTCCCTCGTTCTGGCTCTTCTCCCGGTTCAGTTTCTCCTTCTCCGTCCTTTGCGCGTCGAGCGTGCGCTGTTTGTCCTCGATCAACTGCGTAAACTCGCTCACCACCGAGGCGAAGACCTGCTGGTCGTGGTAGGGATGGTGCGTCGAACCACAGAGCGGACAGGCCGCACCCTCCTCCAGTCCGGCACGGTGCGCCTCCCAATGGTCGCTGGTCATCAGCGTATGTGTCTTGCGAAGCTTCTCCAACTCCTCGCTCAGCTTCTCGATGGTCAGTTGCGCGATCGATGCCTCGATGGCCTTGTTGCGATCAGTCAGCGTAGCGATGGTCTCAGCCCCCTTGTCCAGCTTCTGCTGGTTGGTCGTCATCGCCCGTCGGATGCGGATGGCCTCCTTCAAGTTGTGCTGTCGATGCTCCGCCTTGCTCTTGGCCTCCTGCAGCGCCAGCGCGTCCATGCCGTCGGCCTTTCCCCGCTCTTTCTCATAGGTTGCTGTCGCCGTCTCGACCGCCGCTGCCAGTTGTCCGCTTCGGGCCTCTACCTCCTTTCGCAGCACGGTCAGCGACTCCTCCGCCTTTTTCTGTTTCCGTTCCGCCTTGACGATGGTAGCAGCATTGTCCGCCACCTGCTGGTCCGCCTTTTGGATCGCCTTCTCCGCCACAGTCTGCGCCTCCTGCTTCTCCTTGACGCTCAGAGAAGCGGCCGTCAGTTCACCCTTGATAATGCGGGCCCGGTCGATGTGCGGTTTCATCCGTTCCACTTCCTTCCCAGCATCGGCAGCCACCTGTGTCAACTCAGTCTGCCTGCGGTTCTCCGCCTCCAGCAGCTGTTCCTTCTCGGTCCGCTGCTTGGTGATCCTTTCGAGTTCAGTGCCCATTCTGGCCCTGTTGCGCTCCGCCGTGCGCATCGCCTTGTAGAGATCCACGGCCGGCAGCGTAGCGTCGTGCAACCGAAGCCGCTCCACATCCCCTTTGATGGCGTCGAGGCGTTGGCGCGCACCAAGAAACGCCTCCTCGTAGCGCGCGATGTTTCGTCGCTGCTGATCGTCGGCCACATACCAAGCCAAAGCCTCCGTCACAGCACTCAGTTCGGCCTTGGCCTTTCGGTCCTCCTCTTCCAGTTGCTTGATGCGGTCGGCGAGCAACTGTAGTTCCTCCTCACTGCCGATGAGGTCTTTCTCGAAAGCAGCGAAATCCGCCGTCACCGCCTGGTAAGCCTGCTGGGCGAGGTCCCGCTGCTGCTTGATGCCCGTAGCGATCAGGGCATACTGCTCCTCACAGCCGATGAGCTTCTCCAGCAGTTCGTAGCGCTCGTTCTCCTTGGCCGTGAGGAAGTTGGCAAACGATCCCTGCGCTATGAGAACCGTGCGCAGAAACTGGTCGTAGTCGAGGCCGATAAGCTCAGGGAGCGTACTCCAGTCGGCTTCCTCCTCCGTGGGCCGTCCTTCCTTGCTGCCCAGCAGATAGAGCGCCGTTCTCACGTTCTCGTATTTCACTCGTTGAAACCGCACATACCACTCGGCCCGATATACCAGGCCGTTGTTGGCCCGGAACGTCAGTTTGCTGTAGCCCTCCTTCCGTCCTCGCGTCAGGATGTTGCGCGAGTCGGTAGGCGCCAGTCGGTTGCGCTCCCCCTCCTCCGGCGTTCCATAGATCTCGATGTTCTGGTTGCGGTCGCCCTTCTTGCGCGGATAGCGAGGCGCCCGGTTGTAGAGCGCCAGGCAGATGGCGTCGAGGATCGTCGATTTGCCACTGCCCGTGGGCCCCACAATACTGAAAATATTGCTCTCGCCTAGAGCTCCCGATGTAAAATGGATCGTCTCTCCCTCCTCCCGGTCGAGGGAGGCCAGGTTGAGTATCTCTAACTTGATAAACTTCATGCTTTCTCCTGATCTGTATGGATGGTTTCTATCAGATGGCGGAGCATCTGCTCCTGGTGTGCCGTCATCTCGGCGTTGTGCTTGATGGCGAACGTCTCCTTCAGCGTCTCCAGCGGGTCGCGGTTGAGGATGTCGTCGATGCTGTGTATCTCCTCTTGCCCCGTCATGGTTGTCAGGTCGATGTCGTCGATGACCCGCTGCGTCTTGCAGAGCACGGCGTTCTTCGTCTCTATGAGCGCGTGGAGCGCCTTGATCTCGTCGTTGCTTGCCTTTTCCGTCTTCACCTTGAGCACGAGATAGACAAAGTCGTCGCCCAGCAGCCCATCCACCCTGTCGGGCAGTGATGTCTTGATGATCTTCTGCAGTTTCTTCGGCGACATCGCCTCGTCTGTCTCCGGCAGGATGCGCAGCGGGTGTTGGGGCTCATACTCCAGAAAGTCCACTCGCCACCTGCCGTCCGCCTCCGTCGTGACCAGATCGACCCCGTGGCGGTAGTCCTTCTCGGCAAAGGACATGGGCAGGACGCTCCCCGTGTAGCGTGCCCAGCGGGTGTTCCAGATATGCTGCCGCTTGTGGATATGACCACAGGTCAGGTAGTCGGGGTGGTTCTCCCAGTCCTTCATCTCCACCTCTTCCTGTCCGCCGATGATGATGCGCTCGCTGGCATCCCGCTCGGCGATGTCGGCCCCCTTGGCATACATGTGGGCCATCATGACGATCGGCGTGTCAGGATACAACTCCCTCGCACGGTCCGTCAGTTGGCGCAAGAGGTCCGTGACGCCCTGCGAATAACAACTGTTCTGCACGACGTCGCTCCGGAGGAAGGGCACGGCGAGCACCACCACCCGGTCGCCCGTCCGCCCCGTGAGCGGTATCATCAGGTCCTCATAGTCGATCACCCATCGTCCTCCCTCCTCCTGTTGCTGCCAGGTGCGGTGCACATGGCCCCTCACCTCCACCCTCTGTCGGGTCAGCAGCGCACGGGGCGCCTCCAGCCTGCTGGCCGAGTCGTGGTTGCCGGCAGTGATGATGATGTGGAGGTCTGGACAAGCCTGCGTGGCCTCGTCCAGAAACTCGTAGTAGGCCGACTGTGCCGCTGCCGATGGGTTGCCATTGTCAAAGACGTCGCCCGCCACGAGGAGGGCGTCGGGCTGATGCGCTCGCAGTTGCGAGAGCAGCCATTGCAGAAAGTGGCGATGTTCGGGCAATCGGTCGCTGCCATGAAAGAGGTTGCCGATGTGCCAGTCGCTGGTGGTGATGAGTTTCATTCTTTTCTTGTTCTTGCGTAAAAGATGAGTATGATGTTATAGGCCGAACAGCGCTTCGCAATCGGTGATGAAGTGAAGGTAGGTGTCCTTCATCTTCTCTATCTTCTTGTCATATTCGGTCTGGCTCTTTGCCCATTCGAGCGGCGGATACCAGAGCACGTCGTCGCGCTTCTTGGCCAGTTTCAGCGTGCATCCCTTGAAGTAGTCAGCTGCAATGCCCAGGTCGTGGGCGCCACCGCTGAGCGAGGGGAATTTGCTGGCGGTGTGTCTGGCAATCGACGGATCCTGTCCCGGCACCCATCCCTTGCTGCGGGAGAATACCTCCAGGTTGCCCAGCGTACATTCGCCCGTCTTCTCATTGACGTTGGTCATCTCGATGCGGTAGCGGCGCGGGACGATGCTTCCCGACTCAAAGCCGTCCATTCTCACCAGCAGGTTGAACCACAGGTTGGCCAGCAGGTCGTTTGTCGTGACGCGCAGGTCGTGGTACATGACGGATCCGCCATCGGCCACGAGATATTGCTTGCCACCCTCGTGCTGGAAACCGATGATCTTCATCGGCGGGAAGAAGCCGTTCACCGACACTCCCTTGCCGTTGTATCTCATTTTCGGGTCCAGCATCAGGGTGAGGTAGCCGTAGGTCTTGTCGCCAAACGGGCAACTGATGTCCTTGTCCTTGCTCATCGTGGCATAGAGCGTCACATAGACCGGCGCATCGTCCAGTTCCATGATCTTCACTTTGCCCTCGTAGGTGTTGGTCCGGTCGATCGGTTCAAAGACGGGACGCTGGAGGAAATACACGGTGGCCGTCACGTCGTCCGTGACCATAAACGGCTCTTCGCCCACCTCCTGTTTTTCCACGTTGATGCTCGATGCCACCCAGCCCTCGTTGGCAGCCGGTTTGATGGAGACCTTGTCACCATACTTGATAGGCGACTTGCCCACAACGCTGGCCGTGCCTCCTTCCTTCGGACTGCAGACGATGTTCACCTTGTAGGTCGCGTCTGTCACCTGCGTGGGTCCCTTGGGCTTATCGGTGATAGGCGGATCTTTTACTATTATCGTCGTGTCGTTGAAGTCGGGAGCCTTGATGAATCCTGTCAAGTCCTTGGCGGAGAAAGATTCTGCTGAAAAAAGCCAGGCGATCTCACCCGTATATTTGATCAGCGCCAGGTATCGCTTGTCGCCGACATAGATGTTGTTTGCCACGATATAGCCATCCTTACTCGGCTGGCTGAATCCTCTGATGTAGTCGGGAGACCATGGGGAACTCATCTCTTTGAGTACCAGTCGTCCCCTGCTGTCTATCACGACCGATCCCGAATGGATGGTATGGAGGCCGAAAGGTTCGAAGGGCTTCGTCACCCACAGTTCGTCGGCATAGATATCGTGTCCGTCACTGGCATAGGTGGGGTAGCTGTCCATCACCGTGAAGTCGTCATCGACGAGCAAGATGCGGTCCCAGGTGTCTTTGACGCCGCGCACCAGGGCATGGCCTTCGTAGAAGGAGGTTCCGCCGTGGGAGATCGCCAGTGCGTTGCCCTTGAGGTCGTAGTAGGTCGTCGTCGGTTCCGACTCGTTGGAGTAGAGGTAGTACTTGCCGTCGCAAACATCACCGATCATATACGTCCTGCTGAGCGACTCCATAGCCGAGAAGCTCGGTACCGTCTGCACCACCTTGCCTGTCTTGTCGATGAGGGTGGCGGTGTGGGTGCCGTCACTGGTGTTTCTCTTGAACGTCCAGGCATAGCCCTCGCTGAAGTCGCGCACCTTGTCCCATTGCGGCTGCAGCACCACCTGACACTTCTCGTCCATGTAGCCCCACTTGTGGTCCTTCGTCTCAAAGGCGCGCAGTCCACATCTCAGGGCTCGCGTCTTTTCGCCGTCATAGCCGAAATAGAGGTTGCTGGGCGAAGGCATCTTCTCACCCCGCGTGTTGATGAAGAAATTGCCCATCTCGGTGTAGCCCTGCTTCTTGGTCACGGCAGCCAGTCCATCGACAAACCTTGACTGGGGCTCCCATGACGGGTCGAGGTTGCGCACCGCTCCGTTCTTGTAGAGGATGGAGTAGTACTCCTTGCCGAGACTGTTTTTCTTTGCCGACTTCACCAGCAAGGCTCCGTTGTCAAAGCACATCGGGTGGGTGTCGTACAGTCCGAGGGGCTTCCAGTTCGGACCAAACAGATACTCTCCATCTACCGACCACACCGTGAGGAGGTTGTTGTCCATGACGCAGAACGCGCCCTCGCAGACGTTGTACAGCGTGTTGGTACTGATGTCGGAGATCACCATGTAGTGGGTGTCATTCGTGAGATAGGGCGTGAAGAATACGCGTTCTCCCTCGGGCTCATCCTGCTCCTGCTGCGTCTCGATGATGGCGTTGACATACTCCGTGAAGGTCTTGGGATTTTGTGCCCAGGCGCTTGTCGGCTTTGCCACGAGGGCTATGACCGCCACAGCCGCAAGCCATATTGCGGAAGTCGTGGATTTGTGCATCGTTTGTTTCATCATTATTCTGTCTTTTATAGGTTTCTGTCTTGGAAGGTTCATTAGTGGGGTAGGCGGATGGGTGTTGTCGAGTACGATCCGTCCGCTCCTCTGCTGCAAAAGTAATCATATTTTTTCTAATAAAGGGTGTAAACGGAAAGAATCTTTTGTTTTCTTGCGGTTTTTCCTTGCCTTTGTCGATTTTTCCCGCCGTCAAGCCATGGGAAAACAAAAAGTGGAGGCAATCCCACCAAGGGGACTACCTCCACTTTTTCAAATATATTTAGGGTTTTGTGTCGCAGAATTACATCATGCCACCCATACCCGGCTGTGCTGCGGGCATCATCGGCTCCTTCTCGGGCTTATCGACGATGAGGCACTCCGTGGTGAGGAACATACCAGCGATGGATGCTGCGTTCTCCAGGGCTACGCGAGCCACCTTGGCCGGGTCGATGACACCAGCTGCGCGGAGATCCTCGTAGATGTCCTTGCGGGCATTGTAACCGTAGTCGCCCTCGCCCTCGCGGACCTTATCGACTACCACGGCACCCTCGCCACCAGCGTTGGCGACAATCTGGCGCAGCGGCTCCTCGATCGCGCGGCAGACGATATTGATACCCGTCTGCTCGTCGGCATTCTCACCCTTGAGGTCGGCGAGCACCTTCTGAGCGCGGATGTAGGTGGTACCACCACCCACGACGACACCCTCCTCGGCAGCGGCACGCGTTGCGCAGAGTGCGTCATCGACGCGGTCCTTCTTCTCCTTCATCTCCACCTCGGAGTTGGCACCGACATAGAGTACGGCCACACCGCCAGCCAACTTAGCCAGGCGCTCCTGCAGCTTCTCCTTGTCGTAAGAACTCTTCGTGTTGGCAATCTCGTTCTTGAGCTGAGCCACACGCTCCTTGATGTTCTCCTTCGTGCCAGCACCATCGACGATGGTGGTGTTGTCCTTGGAGACCGTCACCTTCTTGGCCGTACCCAGTTCCTCGAGCGTGGCCTTGTCGAGCGTCAGACCCTTGTCCTCGCTGATCACCACACCACCAGTCAGCACGGCGATGTCCTCCAGCATGGCCTTGCGGCGATCGCCGAAGCCCGGAGCCTTGACGGCGCAGATCTTCAAGCCAGCACGCAGACGGTTGACAACCAGCGTGGTGAGAGCCTCAGAATCGACATCCTCGGCGATCACCAGCAGCGGACGGCCACTCTCGGCAGCGGGCTGCAGGATGGGCAGGAAGTCCTTGATGTTGCTGATCTTCTTGTCGTAGATGAGGATGTACGGATTCTCCATCACACACTCCATCTTGTCCGTATCGGTCACGAAGTAGCCAGACAGGTAGCCGCGGTCAAACTGCATACCCTCTACCACACCGATGTTGGTGTCGCGGGTCTTGCTCTCCTCGATGGTGATCACACCGTCCTTGCTCACCTGGCGCATGGCGTCGGCCAGCAGCTTACCGATCTCCGGGTCGTTGTTGGCACTCACCGTAGCGACCTGCTCGATCTTGTCGTAGTTGTCACCTACCACCTCGGCGTTCTCCTTGATGTAGTCCACCACCGCGTTGACGGCCTTGTCGATACCACGCTTCAAGTCCATCGGGTTGGCACCAGCAGCGACGTTCTTCAGACCCTCGTTGACGATGGCCTGGGCGAGAATCGTAGCCGTGGTCGTACCATCACCTGCGTCGTCACCCGTCTTGCTGGCCACGCTCTTGGCAAGCTGTGCGCCTGCGTTCTCCAGGCTGTCCTCCAGCTCTACCTCCTTGGCCACGCTCACACCGTCCTTGGTGATCTGCGGTGCGCCAAACTTTCTGCCAATCACCACGTTGCGACCCTTCGGGCCGAGTGTCACCTTGACGGCGTTGGCCAACTGGTCCACACCGCTCTTGAGCAGATTGCGTGCTTCTGTATTGAATTTAATATCTTTTGCCATGATCGTTTCTTCTGTTTTTATTTGATAAATACAATTTTACAACTCGTTGCGTCCCTCACCACCTCTTTACTCGGTGACGATGGCGAGCACATCGCTCTGGCGCATCATGAGGTACTTCGTGCCCTCGTTCTCAATCTCCGTGCCAGCATACTTGCCATAAAGCACCACGTCGTCGGCCTTCAGGATCATCTTCTCGTCCTTCGTACCCTCGCCGACGGCAATCACCTTGCCGCGCTGCGGTTTCTCTTTGGCGGTGTCGGGAATAATGATTCCACCCACTTTTTCCTCTGCCGGTGCCGGAAGAACCAGCACTCTGTCTGCTAACGGTTTAATTGTCATGATCGTAATATTTTTAATCGTTTTTGTTTTGACTTTTCTGCGAGATCCCTCGGCACTTGCCTTGCGGGCCTCACCCTTCTCATTGCGAAAAGCGTGCCAATGCGCCAAAACGGTCTCGCCAAACTGACAGGGTGACAAAGTGGCAGACTCGTAGTGGCAGCCTTCTTCCACGTATCAGCTACGCATCAACCATGTATCAACCTTGTATCATCTTCCCATCGAACAAATATCGTTTACGTATCGTTTCCGTATTGTTTCCGCTTCTGTAAGCGAGAACGATAGGAGAACGATAGGAGGACGATACGAGAACAATACGGGATTGATACGGGATCAATACGAGAACGATACGGGATCGATACGAGAACGATAGGATGCGACTCCTGACAGATGCTCTAGGTAAGAAGTTTAACTTTTCCATTGTTCTGTATTTGGATTATATTTTACATTACGATTGCTTGTTGTGCTCTCCCTTTCATGCAGCGATGGTTGATGCATCACTCGCCAAGGCGCAGCAGCTATACAAAGATAACCCCGCGCCCTGCCGAATGCAAGTCGATTAGCATGAATTAACGACCCATTAACTATTTCTCCGTATTCATTTAACAAAGCCTGTGTCAGCGAAAAAGCGTCCATTACGGCCTTTTCCCATGATCTCCCCGCAGTTTGGGCTACAAGAAACCCCTTGCTTCCATCCGCAGCCTGCAGCTATGAAATTTGTTCAAAGATGAGTCTTGGTGGTAAGTAAATGCGACAAAATATCTTGTGAATAATTTTGCCATATAGGTCAAAATACACAGAGCCAACTCATCTGACGAGTACAGTACCGATCCGCTTCAAAGATTGATTTTGGTCTCTCACAAGACTTGATTTCGTTTCATTGTGCCACATGAACCCTTGCGGAGCGTTGTTTCTTGTTGTTTCCTTTCGGCAGGATTGTGTCCCCGCGAAGCACTCCATTTCATGGCACCCTTTCTCGCCATGGCATAACTTGATCAAGCTCGGTTCTGCACATGGCTTATCGAAAGCGTTGTATTTTTTAGTACTTGTTGTTGCTCTTGTTTTCCCATGTCAGCAGGTTGTAGTGGAGCAGCGTAAACTGCCCTTGTTACTCCGTTTTGGGGACGCTCCCACGCTCTAACTAAATGTTAATTTAGGGGTTGAAAAACACAAATTTAGGGGTTGAAAAACACAAATTTGGGGGTTGAAAACAAAAATATTTTAAGAAACTTTTCTTTGATTCATAAAATAGTTGTAAATTTGTGTCGGACTGTAAAAGCCAGACCACAATCATGCCGTGAGACGAGTTCTTTCCATTATGATAGAGTCGGCAGCCTACGCCGTACAAAGTGTAGCGAGTCATCCCGAGGGTGAACACTATACGAAGTGGGCCTAGGGTGGGAAAAGCTGTGATGCCCGAGAGTAGGGAAGCCCCAATAGCAGGAGCATGTCGAACCGTGCCTCAGCCAGCTTTGTCTAAGCAGTCCAGACATAAAAGGCGTTTACAAGCGTCAAGTTCAACGTACACTCTGAAACGTGAGAAATTTCGAGAAACAATGTACTGCCTTGAACATGACAACGGTAGATGTCCCGGGTGTGATTATACCAAGTTGTCACATTTTGCATGAGCAGATATTGTGCTCTGCCACTATGGCATACAATATCCTCGGCTTGTGTAAGTGTGCGATAATTGCTATATATCATATCGGCGTGGGCTATACTGTTGTTCGTTCAGCAGTATAGGGCACTTTCTCACGGCCTCAGAGTGTGGATCGGACAACGGACGGTTCACGCTTTTTTTGTTAGTGTCATCCAGACCTGGATCTAAGACACGACCTAAATGGACACATTGCCTAATGTGAACACCCGACGAGGCGGTGAAAATCCCTCGAGCGCAGGACTTACCTCCTGTGCCCTCCCCGAAGCTCAAAGCATTGTATCAGCCGAGAGTTCACATACAGGGGTGTCCACCCGATATGCGCCTTCCTCATCCATGTCGCTCGATCGCAAACAAACAGCAGCCTCTCATTGGTACGCTTTGCGCTGCACCTATGGACGGGAGAAGAATGCGTGTGAATATTTGGAGAAAAAAGGAGTTTCTGTTTTTTGTCCCACGATAAAAGTGGTTAAACTTGTCCAAGGCAAGCGCAAGGTTGTCACCGAGTCGCGCCTGCCCAACATCCTTTTCGCTTACGGCACGGAAGACCAGATCAAGTCTTTTGTTTACGACAATGTAAACCTTCCCTACGTTCGCTTTTATTACCGCCACAGTCATGTTGATCGCAGGATAGAGAAGACACCCATGATTGTCCCAAACTCGCAGATGGAGAGCCTACGAATCATTTGTGAGTTTGAAGCGGGCAATATAGTGGTGCCGTCTGGAGTTGTGCCTAAATTTAGGAAAGGCCAACTGGTACGTGTCACGACAGGTGCGTTTACGGGTGTCACAGGTAGGGTAACAAGGTGGCATGGGCAACAACGCGTGGCAGTAGTCGTTGGGGATGTCGTGGCGGTTGCGACAGCCTATGTGCCCAGTGCTTTCTTAGAGATAATAACCCCATAGGTCTTACATTATAGTGGTCATTCACTTTACAGGTCGAGATCATTCCATTCAGCATTTCGCAGTCGAAGCCAATACGCATTACAGTATATATAGTAAAAACAAAAAAATCAATATGAGCAAGTTTATCGTTAGTTTATTGTCGCTTTGCTTTCTGCTTTCTTCATGTGAGAATATGACAGGAAAAGAGCTTGAAGACACTATTAGCAGTGGTGTCGTTTTGGTACAGAACCAAAGTTACTACGAGGTGGTGTTGTCAAATGGAGAATCGATCTTTTTTTCTTCATTTGACGCAGAAGGAGACTTGGACGGGCTCGCCCTGGACAAAGACTCTGTAGAGGTTTCCACGAGCTACGGAACAGGATTCTTTATTTCTGGAACTGGCGAAATTGTCACCAACTCTCATGTGGTGTCAAATGTTGTAGCCGACAAGGAGGTGAACAAACAGGTTGGCAAGGTCATTGAAGCCCTCAAGACGATGATAGAGATGAAGTATCGTGATTATGAAGAGAAGCTGGAAACGGCACAGGAAGCCTACGACTATGCCAATGTGAACCCAGAAGTTACATACGAGGAATTTTTCCAGATAAGAGATATACGTGACGCGATTAAGAAAGAAATGGAAGAGTATGCGCAAATATACAACAATTTGGACCAAATTCGTGCGAGCGACTCTGAAATTAAGTATCACAATGAGGTCAGTATAGCCTATAACAACACCTATGTGACCAATACGAAAGACTTTGTGCCTTGTGTGGTGACCAAGACGGATATGGAACACGACTTGGCAATCATACAGCTGAAGGATAAGTCCACGCCATTGGGCAAGTATGTATTCCAGGTGGATGAAACCGATCCGTTGGAAACGTACGGCTGGAGGGAACAACTGGAGAAGCGAATCAGCAAGGACAAGAATAGCGAATTGTTTATGACCAGCTTCAATCTTGGTCCTAAACTGGCTATCACCAAAGAAGGCATTAAGTCTCAATTCAATCATGGCAGTATAAGTCAAAAGACCCATGAAAAGTTGATGTATTCGATACCGACCCTCCCCGGAAGTAGTGGGTCGCCAGTGGTAAACCTGCGAGGACAGTTGGTTGCAATCAATTATGCAGGCATCAACGGCACACAAAACTTCAACTATGGAGTACGTGTGAAATACTTAAGAGAATTGTTAAACAAGTAAAGAAGCATTGGCATGGATCATTTAATAGCAGACTCGGGAATCCATTTTATCACTCGTGAGATGGAGTTTAATCCTTCGGAGCCTTTGGTGCTGAGCAACGGAGGAACGTTGAAGTATTCTTTTGTCGAGGCCATAGATTTTCTGGAAGGTTTTAAGGTATTCAACCTACTGTATTATCATCCAGTAGAAAACAAATATATACCGATAGACGAGTTGCAGGCATCCGAAGATGCCGTGATGCGTCGTCCCAATGGTCGGGAAGAACTGGATGCCTCAGGAATGGTCCAAATGGCGCCCGAAACCAGCATTTCACTCTTTACAACCTACAGTGATGGGGACGAGGATATATACAGCATCAATTCCCTCCAGTCTTTTCGCGTTGTCAATCCCCTGGACGGTCACTCTCAGGTGTCAGCCTTTGAAATGCTTTTGGACAAATGGCTTCCCATGCCTATGTTCCGAAAAGAGGTTGATGGGGTGACGACCAATGCCCCACTTGCCTGGTGCCGAATGAAAATGCAGCGGATTGGCGAGGGGAAAAAGAAGGGGATGGAAAAGTTTCGCTTGATATGGGCTTTTGACACCAAAATGGGCGAAGATGAGTGGTCAATGCTGAGGCCCTTCGTGTCGGAAGAAGACAATGGCGTTTGCACCTATACGCTTTGCAACAAGGTGGACCTGTTGCTCGACTTCTTGTCGTCTGACGAGAAATTCCATGCGTTCTCAGATTACATAGCGTTCTTGCTGGGAATTGATATGGCGAACGACAGCAAGAAGTACAAGGCGTTTTATATCTATTTTGTCAACTTCATTCGCTTGTCTGGTGCTTCTCCCGAGGTAGCGCTGCATCACAATGTCAAAAAGCAAATAGATGTAGATTTAGTGCTTGACATTGGCAATTCCAGAACGTGTGGAATCCTTTTCGAGGAAGGACAGTTTACACAGGGCAAGATGTTGGAACTTCGTGACCTTTCAACCCCATGGGTCTGTTATGAAAACAAGACGTTCGACATGCGCGTCGTGTTCCGTAAGGCCGATTTCGGCAATGACATCGTCCTGGACGAGGATTTATTCCAGTGGCAAAGTTTTGTCCGCATTGGCGAGGAGGCCCGCCGTTTGGTGTATCGTTCGCTTGAGGAAGAAGGACTTTCTGAAAAGACGACCAACTACTCCAGCCCCAAAAGATACCTATGGGACCTGAAGGAGTATGAAGGACAGTGGGAGAATCTGATCACTATGGACGACCCCTACGGAGTGCTCTTGTCACCCGATGTGGCAGTCCCTGTCCTCTCTAAATTGTTCAAGAACGACGGCACGTATGACCCGGCAGAAGGGGATGAAAACCAACTGGAACTGGTCGATTTCGAGCAAAAGGAGCATCATTATTCTCGCTCCTCATTGATGACCTTTGCTTTCATCGAGATATTTCAGCACGCATTGGCTCAAATCAACTCTGCCAAGTACAGAGAGAAATGGGGCAATGTCGATGTGAAGCGCGTCATCCGAAATGTGATTATTACTTGTCCCACCGCAATGCCACTCTCCGAACAGGTCTTTTTGAGAAAGAGCGCCAGAGATGCGTATGACGCTTTGATCCATTGCAACACTTCTCTGAAGATGGCATCGATCATTCCTTCCCCCGAAGCATTGCAGGTGACAGACCCCTATGCGCCTATCGAACATAAAGTGTGGAAATATGATGAGGCTTCTTGCTGTCAATTGGTGTATCTGTGTGCAGAAATCACCCAGCGATATGGCGGAGAGGTTCACAAGTTCTTTGAACTGAAGGGCCATGTCCGTCCGGAGATGGCAGCACAAGGTTATACGGGCAAGTCGCTCACGATCGGCACGATTGATATCGGAGCAGGCACTTCCGACATCATGATCTGTTCCTATCAGTACGAAGGAACAGGAGCCTCCAGGATCACTCCCAATCCCTTGTTTTGGGATAGTTTTTATTTGGCTGGTGACGACATCCTTCGCAATCTCGTACAGAATGTGGTCATTGAGGGCAAAGATGTTGAGTCTCCCGACTTGGGCAATATCAGTTCGGCCTTAACCTCCCGTATCACCAGTATGACGGACGACGAACTGAGACAGATGCCTTGTTTGGACAATATCGTATATGCAGCCAAAGTCAATGACATCTGTCTGACTGCCGACAAAGATGAGAAGAAGGAAAAGAAGGTGGCCTTCGCTTCAAATCTCATCCACGACTTTTTTGGCACAGACAGTTCGATGATGGGTTGCCGTGACCGCCGCTGCCGCAATGATTTTAACACGCAGATTTCGGTGCCAATAGCACAGAAAATGATGGAGCTCCTACGTTCACATCGTCCGTCGAAGTTGTACTCGTTTGACGAGTTGTTCCCTGACGTCAAACCTGCCGACTATCTGCTCGATTACTTTGAGCACCACTTCGGGTTTAGGTTCGAAGAATTGTCTTGGCGATTCAATCCAGAAGAAATTTCAGACATTGTCAAAGCTACGATGGAACCTCTAATGAAGCAGCTTGCGCTGGTGTTCTATACCCAGCAGTGCGACATCATAGTACTTGCCGGCCGTCCCACTTCCCTCGACGCTATAACAGAATTGTTTATCAAGTATATCCCCACCTCTCCCGATCGTTTGATACGGCTGAACGACTACCGAGTAGGATCATGGTTCCCGACGGCTGATGGTCAGGGCTATTTCTATGATCAGAAGGCTATTGTGGCGGTCGGTGCCATGGTGGGATACAGAGCTTCCACCTCTGGGCTAAAAGGATTGGTGCTTGATTTTGGTATGATGATACAAAAAATGACCTCGACGGCCAATTATATAGGAGAATACAATTCTCGCCGTAGTCAGGTATCGACAGCATTGCTGACTCCGACGTCGGCCAACATGACGTTTACGGTCTCCGTCTTCCCTGCGTTCTTAGGTTGTCGCCAGCTCGACTCTCCCATCTACCAAGCCCGTCCTTTGTATGCCATCTACAATCACGGGGCTTCCGATACCTTGCAAATGCGGATAGCGCGCAACTTCCATGAAGACAAAGAAACACTTGTCATCGAAGAAGCTACAGACAAGGAATTCCGTAATAGGAAAAAGGATTTGGAGTTGGTAGCCCAGTCGTTGGTAGATGATGGAAAATACTGGCTTGACAAGGGAGAATTTGAATTGACAATTAAATAATACCAAAGCCATGTTACAAGAAATAAGAAACCAAATCGACAATATCAACCAATCCCTTGCGTGGATTAGGAAAAATAAAGAAGAAGATTATTACCAAAGATTTCTTCAGTTGGTTGACAACAGAAGAACTTTGAAGAAAATCGAATCGGCCATAGCCAACAATCCTGGCATAGCGGCCTTTGGCAAAAGCCAGGTGGGAAAGTCCTATCTGATCAGCTGTTTGCTGCAAGGACGTGATAGAGACGGCAAGGACGTGCCGTTTATGGTGCGTGCTGGCAATGACTCCTACAATTTCATCTACAAGATCAATCCTCCAAGTGAAGAGGGAGGAGGTAGAGAGTCAACGGGTGTTGTCAGTCGCTTTTCGTCGTTCAGCCGTGACGAGACGCTTTACAATGTTGACCTCCCCATTCTGGTCAAGACGTTTTCCGTTACGGACATAATCCTGATCTTGTCTGATAGCTATTTCAATGATTTTAGCGATTATACGACTCCTGGCGAAACAGAAATAAAGGACTTGTGTGATTCATGGGAAGATAAGTACAAGATTCCTCTTAGTCTTGTGCCGGGGATGGTTAGCGCTGACGATATTCTGAACATCAAGTTCTATTTCGAGAAACATATCAACAACGCACAGACATACAACAAATCGGCCATCTTTGACAAATTAGCGCTTGTCATCGACAAGATTCCCACTTCTGATTATGCTGAGGTGTTCTCCAATCTTTGGAACAAAGAACCTGTTTTCACAAGACTGTTTACAAAGTTGGTCAGTATACTACAGAGGTTCAATTTCTCCGAAACGCTCTATTTGCCTATCCAGTCTGTTCTCCATGAGGGAATAAAGGAAAACACGATCATGAGTGTGCAGTGCCTGATGCAACTCTTCCAGGCCACTCCACAATATACTTGCGATGTGTATTTGCGCGAGAACGGACAATTTACACAGTGTGCGTCAGCCATTCCCAAAAGCGAGATGTGCGCCATTTGCTCGGAAGTTGTTTACAAGATCGACCAAGAGTTCTTATCCAGCTCCCGCCCGTATAAATGGGAGAATATGGACGCCGAGGTGCAACCTATGATCACCCACGACCCTGTCAAGATGGAAATATTTGCAGACAATGACTTGCTCGACTTCCCTGGGGCCCGTTCGAGAGAGCATGAAAAGTTGGAAAAGCTGTCGGATGCCAATATCCTGGGCTTTTTCTTAAGAGGAAAGGTTGCATACCTGTTCAATAAGTACAACGAGGAGATGGGCATCAACATCTTGTTGTATTGCCATTACCACAAGGACAACGAAGTTAACTACTTGTACGAACTGCTTGAAGATTGGGTCTGCAACTATGTAGGCCGTGACCGTCGTGAACGTCAGGAGAAGATAGCCATCACAAAGAAATCTCCATTGTTCTTTATCGCCACGATGTTCAATTTGGACATGGAAATGAGCAAAGGTACGGAGATGACCGAAAACTCCATCGATCAGCGCTGGATAGGGCGTTTCGAGACGGTTGTCAACAAGCAGTGCTTTCATCGTGAAACGGTGGACTGGGTGAAGAATTGGACTCGAGAGGGGGAGGATTTCAACAATAGCTACGTGCTGCGCGACTACAAATTCTCTACCAACCTCTTTGACGGATTTGAGGAGTGTGGTTACGAGACGGGCTCCAAAATGTCTGATGCCTACTATCAGATGATGCGCAAGACGTTTGTTGAAAACGAATATGTCAAAAAACTCTTTGCCAATCCCAGAGTGGCGTGGGACGTTGCCTCTACGCAGGGAAATGATGGAGCGCTCTATATCATCGAAAGCCTTTCAGATGTAGCTGATACGCTGAACGAGGCGAGAGAGAGCGACATTAAGAAGATACTCCACAGGGTGAGAACGCAGGTTTATAACATCATGAAGGGGTATTTCGTCTCTACAGATGTCAACGGCATTCTCAAAGAACACGTCCGCAAGGCCAATGCCGTATTCAGGGAGATGGATTTTACCTGTAATTCCGACAACTACTATTTCGGCCATTTGATCCAGGCGCTGCAGTTGAAGGAATCTTCCAGCTACCGCATCGTCCATAAAATCATGCAGAGTCCCGAGTTGAACAAAAGTGTCAATGAGTTTAAGGACTACGAGATTATCACCAATTCCTGTGCCAAGAAGGGTTTTTCGCTGGAAAAGGCACAAAGCGAAGAGGACAAATGGAACTGCCTCATCAAGACATACATGTTTGATAACATGGAGGAAGCGGACGCATTCCTCAAGCACAAACATGTGGAGGTGCAAAGATTGTTCACCGGATCTTACCGTAGGAAGCTCAATTCCTGCATCATTGCCGATACGCTCTATGAGAAATGGTGCTCGCTCATCAAATCGGTGGATTTCCTCAACGAGTTCTCCGACGAAAACAGCTTCGACAATATGGTGATGAGCAATTTGGTGGAGAATCTGGTCACCGCGTCGGTGTCCATTGACCTAAAGGACAAGATGGCTGAGGCCATCGCCGACTACGTCAACGTAATCGACGTGCATACGGCCAACGAGAACCTTTTGGCGGATATGCTCGCCAGCATTGTCAACGAGTTTGTATTGGATTTTGGATTTTCTTGGCTCTCCGACGAAGAAAAGGAGAAAGCAAAGAAAGTGTGCGACATGTATAATCTGCCCACCTTCAATTATATCTTGAAGGAACCTCCCGTTGTTTCCGACGAGACCACGCTTGCAGCCATGTTCAACGAGATGTCCTCCAATCCCAAGGCGTTGTTGCCCTCGTTTGACGACAACTACAACAAGTGGCTTGAGTATATGTTTATCTCGTTTGTGGCCCATGTCGATGTTCCCGAGGTGGATCCTGTCGAGAACAACAAGGTGAAGACATTGTTGGACAACATCAAGGTTGCCGTATAGGAGAAGCCTTTGACGATGTTGCTAGGGCTGTTTTTACTTGTGAAATCCTAAAGCAATAATTAGATGAAAAAAAAATTTTTTGGGACGCAGATCAAGAATGGACGACTTCCTTTTTGGCATCCTTGGGGCTTCATGGGGTGCTTGGGAAGGTTGCTGCTCTTTTTGCTGCTGCTCTTGCTCTTGCTCTTCCTGCTCAGTTTGTTCAGACGTTGTGATCACGATGGAAGCAGGAGCACCAGGGGCGGCGACAGAGGTAGTGGCAACAGGCCTGACACGACTTGGGTCAGCTGGAACCAGCCGATTGAAAACGGCGAGGAGGTCGGCTTGCCTGCGCCAGAGGACAATGTGCTGCCACCTTTCGAGGAGACAGTACCCAACCCCGACAACGACGGGGCCACGGAGATCTATCCCAATTTGCTATATGTGATCTTGGACTCAGAGACCGATGATGAGACTTTCAAGCAGTTTGCTCAGAAATTCTCGTCTTTATATCCCGCTCCGCATCACAAGATACAATATTACAATACGGGATCCAAGACGGCTGTTCTGATTGTACCGGAAGATAAGCGTGCCAAGATTTGTCAAGAACTCCCCAACCAGATTCCTGATGTGAAGTTCTTGGTCGTTCCTGTGGAGGTGATGACGCAATACGCTTCCCCCCTTGTTACCCCCAACGACCCTGCGTTTAGGGATGTCAATAAGTCGTGGTATTTCAAGCCCATCCAGGCACAAGAGGCTTGGGGGATCACCCGTGGCTCGTCGGATGTGATAGTGGGAATCGTGGATAGCTATATGGATCTCAACCATCCCGAGCTGAAGGGCGACCGCTGTATCTATCCTTACTCCGTCGTCAAGGGCAACGCTGATGTCTCGCCTCGTCCTGGTGCTCCGCAAGACTATGCGGGCCACGGCACGTTGGTCACGTCCGTAGCCGTGGGCAATGCCAATAATGGCGCAGGCTCGTCGGGCATCGCCCCTCTTTGCAAGTTTATCCCAGTCAGTATGGGCGAACAGATCAACACCATTACCGAGGTGGAGGGTTTGCTCTATTGTATGTATCATGGAGCTACCGTGATCAATCTCTCTTGTGGTGCCAACTTCCCCAATACAATCACCCAAATGCCACTGGATCAGCAGATAGCTTTCTCTGAGCACTATGGCAAGCCTCAGGAGAAGATGTGGGACTATGTTTATCAACTGGCCGAGAAACACAATGTCACTATCGTGTGGGCTGCGGGCAATTCAAACTGCTTCGCGGCCATGGATGTCTCCAAGCGCAATGCCAACACGATTCGTGTCTCAGCCGTTGACCGCAGTTTGAAGAGGGCCAACTTTAGCAATTATGGCAATTTTGCCATGAAAAGGATTTATGCTTCCACCATCTCCGCGCCGGGTGTGGATATCTGGGGAGCTTTGCCCAACAATCAGTATGCTGCATGGCCGGGAACCAGCTTCTCTGCCCCCATCATTACGGGTGTGGTGGCGCTGCTGAAGAGCCAGAACAAAAACTTGACGACCCGGCAAATCATACAAATCCTGCAGGGGACAGGAAAACCCATTGCCGCGTCGCCGGAGATTGGCAAGCTGGTTCAAATCAAAGATGCTCTGGAGAGAGGAAAACGAACCCCCGCTGGTCGAAAAAGAAACGGCAGAAGGGCATAGTCATTGAAGGAAAAATAAAAATGATATGGAAAAAAAAACAAAAAATGGAAAAGTGACTATTGCTAATATCATTGCGATAGTCGGTGTGGTGCTACTCATGGTGTTCACCTTTATAGGCCATTCGTTTATGAGTGGCGGAGAGTTGGGTATGGACATTGTCGTATCGGTGGCAATTACGGCGTTTATAGCGTTTCTCGTATGGTTCATGATCAAGGCCAAAGGTGCAGAAAACGAATTGGCCAAATGGAAGAAACTGGAAATTGCCACGCTGATCGTCTATGTTGTTCTAGCCATTCCGCTCTCACTTTATGGTGGAATCATGCAATTCTTCATCGTCAATGACAACAAGGAACGGGTGAAGGAGTGCGCGAAAGATGACTTGGATCGAATCGACCAGATGTTTCTTGACTACAAGGAGTTTGAGGAGCAGGCCATTGGTCGTACGAGCGATGGCCTCAGCAATGCTATCAAAGAAGGACGACGCAATGATGACTTGAAGGAGTTTATGAAGACCAACCATATTAGTGCAAGCGAAGAGGGCGTCTCCGCCTTTAAGGACTTACAGATGAGGTTGTTGGTTGGCTCAGGCTACGAGCGCTTATATACTTCCTTCAAAGAGCAGCGGGTGAAAATAGAGCAGTCGATAGACAGTTGGAGCATGATACTGATACCAACGAAGGCGAAGCAGATACCTGCGCTCGCCGAGTCTGCCCAGCAGGAGCTGAACACGCTGTCCAACGGTGCAAAGCTCCCAGTGATCAACAATGAGTCTGGTCTCTACAAGATCAAGGAGTATCAAGTGAAGCAGTTTGAGACGGCGCCTCTCGAACTGAAAGAAGCCATGCAGGGGACTGGTGGCTTCAGTGTGAAGGCCCTTCTCTTTGTTTTGCTGATCCACATCCTCATCTTGTTCAATTATGTAGTGGCTTATCGCACCAGTACGCTTAGTATCAACAAGCGAGGCCGCAATGACAATGGTCGAATCCTTAAATAAAACAAAACCATGCCTACACTAAACGAATTACAAAAAAGACAAGTTATAAAACTAGAGCCGACCAAGTCGGCAGACTATATGCTGGTGTGCATCCAAAAGTATGATAATCTTTCTTTGGATGATTTTCCCAATATGCAACCCGCCAAAAGGGCTCATATCCAGGAGAGGCTCAACAGTATGCCCAATCCTAACGAGCAAGAAGAATGGGAACGCCTGTCATCCATGCTCAACACTCCGTCGCAAGAACTTCTCCATGCGCTTGAAAGCTACATACAGCATTGGGAGAGCACGCCTCCTTGCGGCAACCATCTGGACGAAGCTAGACAGATGGTTTCCAGCGTGAGGGACGCACTGCAGAGGGAGCAAGCCGATAAGGAGCAAAATGAATGGGTCAACGTGGATGTGCTCTCGAAAGACTCGCTTATAGCCTATCTCAGAAAGTATCCGAACACCATCCACACAAATGAGATAGACGATTGTTTCTGGCCTCTTGTCGATATGGAAAATGTGCAGGAGATCCAAACCTATCTGGATGCTTTTCCCCAGGGAAGGCATGTGGCCGAAGCGAGAGAACTGCTGAATGCGATCGTGGAGTGGGACAATGTGAAGGGTACTAATGATATTTTTGAGGTATCTACCTATTTGCACAACAATCGTACATCGCCCTTCTCCCATCAGGCCAAACTGATGTTGATGCGTCTGAAGCAGGAGGAAATCGGACAGATGAGAGACCGTCCCAATAGCTACGATGCAGAAAGGCTGAAGCGCCTTTTGATCGAGCATGTGGTGACAGACAACGAGCTGATCATGGCGAACGTCATGACTGAAAATGTTTTGGAAACACTTCGGAGCAATGATATCACCTACGACCTTCCCGATATCAACCGGGCGATAGCGGAGTCGCGGGCGGAGTGTAAAGAGGGCTTCACGGATGTCTTCTTCTTTGGCATACCCTCTACGGGCAAGACCTGTGTGCTGATGGGTTTGTCTCGTTCCGACTCTCTTCATATCAATCTGGCTTCGGGTGGTGGCGATTATGCCTCGGCACTCCAGCAGTACACCGACGTGGGAATAACGGTGCCCCGAACGCCAGGCTCTTTTGTCACGACGCTGGAAGCCACGATTTGCCCCTCGGGTCAGCAGAATATAGACTACAAGGTGAATTTGGTCGAAATGTCGGGCGAGGAGTTTGCTTTTGGTATAGCAAACAATCCAGACCATATCTTCACCTTCGAGGAAATGGGTAGCGGCGCTACCGAACTCTTGAAAAACGCCAATCGCAAAGCCTTCTTTCTCATTATCGATCCTACTGTCAATGTTGTGAGATTCTCTCGTGAGGTATTAGTAGGATTCGACGAGGAGACTGGGGAACGAATGGTCTCAATGGAGACTTGTGCGGTCAACCAAAGAGTCCTCATTCAGAAGATGGTCAACTTGTTTCAAGACCCCAACAATAGCGAGATCATGAAGAAGGTGGACTCGATCCATATCATCATGACCAAGGCGGACACGTTGGGCGATCCGATAGAACGCGAGGAAAAGGCGTATGAGATTTTTCAAAACAGATTTGGCAATCTCATCTTGAGTCCCTTGCTCCAGTTGTGCAAAGACTATAATATCAATAGCAACAACAGCTTCTGTCCCAATCTATATACGTTCAGCCTTGGGTCCTTCTATGTGGGCGGTTTGTACGAGTACGAGCAGGCTGATTCGGATAAGTTAATACGAGCAATAGAAAACTCGATTCACCCGACCAAAAGGAATACATTTTGGGATAAGTTCAAAAAAGTGGTGAATCAATAGCAATAGATAGTATGGCATATAATCATAATATTTCTGTCAAGGTGTGTGGCAATCCCGAGTCCAGCGGTGGATTCGGTCCCATACTCTTGTTGAACAACCCTAGCTTTGTCGTCGAAGATCAGTTTTATGTCGGCTTTGACAAGAATTCTTTCTTTTTTACCATCACGACCTATCCAACGCAAACGGTATATAAACTGGTCAAGAACAATGTCAGAAGCTCGGGTGCTTTTAGAGTCGGCTCGCTGGTCATAGCCATTTCCATCCCCAAAAATTACAAATTGGAGGGTGGGTACACTCCCTATGATGTCCTGTGTGCGCTCAAAGACGAGTTCTTGAAAAAATGCATGACCTGCAAGGATCCTGTGCGTGAAACCTACGAGTACAACGCAGGTAAAATTGATGGACATGTGCTGGACGAGGTGGTGAGCAAGTTTACGCTTACCTGTTTCCGTACACCCTATAGGGTCATGACACCCAATGGTCCGGTGGGATACATTGAGGAAACTGAAGAGAAAATCAAAGAGTTCTTTCAGGATATCAACTACCCAGAGTTTGACAAGTTCAAAGAGGTGGTCGTGGCGACAACTGTCCATACGACAAGCTATGTCCCTATCAGCAATATTCAAATACCAAGGCCCAAGAAATATGAGGTGATAGTAGATGGAAAAAGGAAGGGGTTTTACAGCAACTTGAATGAAAAGATCCCAGTAGAATGTCATAGAAAATCGTCAGATTACTATGATAATCTCTCCAGGGAGTTTTCCATCCAAGACCTGTTAGATGGCTCTGTGAGTCACGAGGGGGTAGACCTCGACACGGTGCAGGAAAGAGTGATCGTGGAAACGGAATCATGGGGAACCCCCAAGAAAAAGAAGGTCTTTTTGGCTATTTTCCCAGAGGAAGACGCAGATTATTTCATCAGAAATCCACAGAAATTGCTGGTGATACTTGTCTCTTCTTATACTCGGAAAGAAGTAAAAGTTTCTCAGCAGAGATTGCTGGTGATTACACTGGAAGGAAATGAGATCGCGGCTTTGAAGAAGAATGATGGCATTAATGTTGCTACGACTGAACGAAGCATATATAAGGTTAAAAAGTGTCAATTGGTTAAAGAAGATGAACTACATGTGGATGTGGAGCCAAGGAAGTTGCCCAGCCCCCCACCTGCAGGTAATCTGACAGTGAATGTGACATTTCCTGAAGACAAAGATTTGAGAGGGATTCGTTCTGTCGATCTTCAAGCAAAAAACTGTATAAACAACCAGGATGTCTTTTCAGTATCAAATCTATCCCTTAAAAGGTCATCGGGAAATGAAGGGTATAATGGAAAGTTCAAAATTGGGGCTAAGACAGTTCCACCATGCGACTTCTATCTTAAGTGTTCCATCAAGAATGAGGTATGGAAAACGGAAGAGATAAAACGAAATGAGAAATCGGTTACAGTAACCTTCTTCAAGATACACAGACCGTTTACGGATCGCTACAGGAGGCCTCTTGTGTGCGTCTTGGTCACTATGATGGCGTTAGTACTAGGTGGGCTTAGTTTCGTTCTTTATAATAAATCGCGTAATAAAAATGAGCAAGAGACTGCTCAGCAGGAAGTTTTTACGAGGCAAGATGCCTACAACTTCATGAATAATGTTGGACAGAAATTACGCGAGAAACAATTGGCTTTTGACATAGTCGATTCTTTGTATAACGTATACGAAAACCATAAGGATACTATCAAAAAGTATGCTCCAAACGGTATCTGGGATTACTTGTGTGATTATAAAAAGGTAACAGATTTCGTGCGAAGAGGAGATATTTACTCTATAAAAATGGTGGTAGATCCCCATAATAAATATAAATTGTATAATATGCATTTAGATGTTTTGAAGCTGATTGTAAAAGATGATAGCAAGGATTTTTTTAAATCTAAATATAGCACGTTAAAGTGTTTTGATGATATAGCGGAGTTGTACAATGATGAAAATGAATGCTATAGTGATACAAAATCGGGATATTCAACTAGCAAGACTGGTAGCACTTGTGTATGTGAACAATCATCTGAGCAATTTAAATGTTCTAAATGTGATCTATGGTTTAATACAAACGACGAACTAACAAATCACCAAAACTATTCATGTAGTAAGAATAAATTCCCGTGTACGCAGTGTTGTTTAAGGTTTCAAAATGCGGACAAACGTCGACAACACATAGAAAAAATACATAAAAAAGCAAGGGATCGAAATAAATCGACAGGATCTAACACAGATAAAACTGAGCTGGATGAGTTCAGCAGCACAGAGAGAATTGGCCGTAGTTAGCTCCCGCGCTACTAACCAAATCTCTTAGCACAACGTTCCGAGAGGTAATAATCTTACTTGTTGTCCATAAAGACAAGTTTGAAACTCAACTACTATTAAGAGTCATATCAATCAATAACGAAAAAGTGATGAAAGTAATTAAGTTTATTATAATATTTGTCGTAATTTTGGGTGGAGTAGTAGGAGCGCTCTTTCTGCTGACTGATGAAGAGAAAGACGTTTCCGCTTCCTCTTCTGACACAAATGTGCTCCCTGACACAACTGCCATAGGAGACACAACTATCATAGAAGACGCAACAGACAAAGATAATCGGATTACGGATCCCCTGGATGAGGCAGATGTTAGGCGCCCCACACAAAAAGCAAGGCCAAAACTGAAAGCTAGGGTGAATCCGAGTGAATCTAATAAGAATATAAATGAAGAGTCGGAAAATGGAAAATCGAACTTCTCCGAACGTAAGAAGGGAAGCAAGCACAAATATACTTGCGATCAATGTGGGCCTAGCGTGTGGTTTAAGACGCAAAAGGAACTTAAAAACCACATATGCTGCATACATCAAATGGAATAATGATAAAAATCTTATATTATGTATACAAAGACAAGTTTGTTAGATAGTCATATCAATCAATAACAAAAATGAGATGAAAGCAATTAAGTTAATTATCATTTTTATCGTACTATTGGGTGGCGTAGTAGGAGCGTTTTTTCTGCTGAATCGTGAGGAGATATACGTTCTTCCCTCCCCTTCCAACACGACATACCAATCATTTAGTGATGAAATCAAAGATGATTGGAAGAAAAAAGGAGACTGGGACGAAAAGCTCTTCTTACGGCATTGCGAATCCATCAGCCAGCTTGGCACCAAGTCTGAAACAGGCACTTTGAAGGATCTCAATACGACGACGGCCATAGAGATAGTCAACCGTAAGAGCTTTGACGCATGGAGCTCTGCTTCTTGCCAAAAGAGCACGATAGAGAAATACATCCAGGCAATCAAGGTGATAGAGCGCGAGGACAAGAATGCTGAAACAGACGAAAGGGTCAAGAAGATCCGCAGCGTCTATGCCACCTACTGCGAAGCTTATCGCCTGGCGCACCAAAGCATCGGCCTGTCTCCCTCGTTCAATGGACATAGTTGGAACTCGTACAACAACTACGCGGCAAGCGTGAGGGGGAAAAGAGACCACATGCTTGCTAATAGTATCTACAAAGAGCATCTATCCGGTATCCTCGAACTCAAGAACGGCTTGAATAGTATTCCCGACAAATTGTCGGCAGGAAAAACGCATTTTTATAATGCGCTTGCTGACAGGATCATCAGTTACTACTCGAGAACAAGGGGACAGTTGGACAACTTGCGAAATGTGAAATCAAAGTTTGACCAAGAATTTCACAAGGTCAGCAAACTCGATCGTTTTGTAGATGAATATACGGATAGGGAATTTGAGGAATATGGGTAGTATGAGAATTAAGGTATATCATTTGCTCTTTCTGTTGTTGCTCTCTTCGTTTGCTATTCCTGCAAAAGGGCAGGAATCAGAAAAGACGAACCAGAAATTGCAAACGGAGATAGAGGCATTGAGGGCAGATGCTGCCAGCCTCCAAACTCAACTTATGGAGTGGACCACCAAGGTCTCTGCCAGCGCGAAGCAGCTGGAGGTGCTGACCCGCTCCATAACGATGATGGACGTCGGAATGCTGCGCAAGACGGTGGAGTCCCTGGAGCAAAAGCATTTGTCGATGGAAGATTCCGTCCAAGCACTTGATGCGCAGATAAGAAAAGATAAAGATACCATCCAAGCACTCAAAGGGGAGCTGGAAGGAATGAAAGAGTATTCTGCCAGATTAAATAAAGAGCAAAAACAGCGGCAGATGCAGGAACTGTTAGCTCAAAACAATGAGTATCTAAACCTCCGGTTTTCAAAGATGTCGATGGAACATCTAAAGGCGATGAAAGATTCTTTGCATGAGTTTGCTGGACAGAAAGGTTTTGATCCGTATAAAGAGCGTCTCGCTTTTGCCATCAACTACAAACGAGCACGTGACAAGGCCTGGGCCTGCGTGGTTCGTGGAGAGGATCTTGATAGCGTAGGAAGGCTGCGTCTTGACTTTTTTATGCCATTGCGCGAGTCTGTTGGCCTTCGCGGTAAAATGACGCAGGAGCAGTTTCTGGAAATGGATAGCTTGAATGTAAAGCTGTCCAGAATAGCAGGCGGCATCAGAAATCTAAGGGATATTGTAGAAATCACCAAAGGAAAAATCGCCGATCTTCCGGAGTCGGAGTCGAAGGGAAAGGAGTGTTTGGAGGTGATAAGTTACTATAGAATAGAAGTTGAAAGATCTGCGAAATATCAGAGATATTTCGAGGTGATACCTTTCCTCAAGGATCTTTTGAACGAATATTGGGAAGAATTGAAAAAGGATCCGTTGAAAAAGCTAACCGAGACGGAAAAAAAAATCAATCAATTAGTGGTAGCATGATGAAACGAATGAAACACATATTGTCCGTGGCGCTGTTGTTAATGCCATTGATGGTGGTCGCCCAAAGCGAAACGGAGCCGATTGCCCATCCGGATGCGGCTCCGCAGAACAAAGAACTTACCATGCAGAAAGAGGTCCTTGGCGACTCCATAAAAAAATGGGGCAAGGAACTGAAAGCCTTGAAGCAGCAGGAGGAGGAGAATGCAAGAACCATCAAACAGCTGCAAGAGCAATTGGCCCGATTCAAAGATGATGCCGACTATCCGGAAGTGTGCAGACTGCTGAAACGCAAGGAAGAACTGCTTGCAGCGCTGGATGAGCAAAACAAGAAGATACACTCCTTGCAAGCGCAACTCCAGACCATCAACAGCGATCTTGGCACAATGCAGCAACAGTATGCAAGTCTTGACAGTGTCAGAGGAAGTATTGCGCGCCAGGTCATAGACGAGAACGAAGACTATCTGCAGCTTCCTTTCTCTCAGATGAGTCTGGACATGCTGAACAAGATCATTGATGAGAACGAGAAGTACCAGGACGACCGTTCTGTTGCCAAGTTGCTCGCTCAGGCGAAGGTGGTGGAAAGAAACAAAAGGGCGTACGACGAAATGGAACTGGCTGCCAAATCGCGTTTCGACAAGGACAATATTAACCGCTTGTTGCGAGCCGATTCCTTGAAGGGACTCAATGAGGTGCAGCAAAAGGAAGTGGCAGAGGTCCTGAGGCAGTTGCGTTTGTTTGAGGACGGGCTTGGTGTGTTCAAAGAGTTGATAGGCCAAATGCAAAAGCGTCGTCAGAACATCAACAGTTATTCTGGAGAGTACTTCCAAGCCGATAAAAAAGGTCTTTTGACAAAACGACTGGGCCGCATCAAGGAAACGGTGGAACAGGTACCGTATTTGAAAAAAATGTTTGCCAACTATACCTTTGCCAAATATCGTGCAATAGAAAATGAGATATTGAATCAATAGTATTTTGCGGCGTATCGATGGAAACTAACAATAGATAGGAAATGGAAAGACAGTCGTCAGTAAAAGAAGTTCATAAGCTAAACAAGCAGGATTATTCAGGATTGTACAAAGCGCTATGTGCGAAACTCGGGGAGAAAAATCCTTTTGCCAAGTTTAGCATTGGCCCGGGCGTCTATGTCTGGTCGGACCATCGGTGTCAGTGGCATCGCATGGTGGATGCCAGCGAACTGAAGCAGAAAGTCATTCAGGAGGCTCTGTATCAGACCGAGACCGATATGGCTGAAGTCATAGGTGCCAAGACAGCCCAAATGCTCTGTACGACGCCAGACGATAGCTATATATACTTCAATGATGACGAAGGTGATGTCAAAATACTCCTGACGGGCTGGGGCTTCAAAAAGCCCGTGCGCAAAGAAGGTACCTTCTCAAAGGAACCGATCAAACAGAAGAATCCCATTCGTGTTTCCTTCTCTTTTGATGGCAATCCGATGAGAAACTACGAGTTTGGCCTCCGTCTGCCAAGGCAAATGAAGGTCTTGAAAACAGGAGATAACGGATATTACTTCTTCGACAACATGAAGGTGGGTGAACACTATGTCGTCACGGATCTCGCAGACGGTAGAGATTTCCCACTTCTGGTTGTAGAGGGTAAGTCTTCCTACGACTTCGACCTGACCAAGTTTGCACCGCTCACCATCAGTGCTACCAGGGACGGAGCTCCCCTCGCCAATGAGTCGGTAGTGGTGGACTGCCTTGGGAAGCAGTATCAAGCGACGACGAACGCCCAAGGATGTGCGGAAATCTCATTGCCTTTATATGGCGAGGCCTCTGTCGCCGCTACCATGCTTGACCAAACGGAGGCCACCCAGCTCACTGATGACGGGGGGCAGATAGTCTTCTCCTTTGAGAGTGAAAAGCCTGAGGAGAAACCGCAGGTCGAAATACAAGTCTCTGTGATGAAAGATGGTGCGATGCTTCCCTCACAGCCAGTAGTCATCAACTATGGCGACAAGCGTCTGGAGAGGACGACGGGGCTTGACGGAGTGCTCTCTATGAAAATGGAGGAAGTGTCTCAAGGGCCGTGTACGGTCAGCGTGGAAGGGTATGCGCCCCAAATGAAGCGACTCGTCAACAATGCCATCAACCAGTATGTCTTTGAGAAGACTACCGCCACCGACAATAAACATCTCACCCCCTGCGTCGTTGTCAAAAAGAAAAGTGGAGAGGTTGTTGGCTGCTATCCTATAGAAGTCACCTATCATGACGCTAAGAATCATTACCAGACCGATGACAAGGGCGTGGCTGCGCTTCCCGAAATGAAAGCTGGAGAGACGATGACGGTGGAAGATGGTGTGCATCACGACAACAAGGCCGAGTATGTTCTCGACAAAGACCAGCAAGAATATGTCTTTTTCATTCCTGAAGAAGAGGTCAAGCAGATCAAGGTGATGGTTCGAAATACAAAGGGAGAACCATTGGTCTGTCAAAGCGTCAAGTTTGAACAACAAGGTCAGCAGGCGAAAACGGTCCAGTTGGACGAAAACGGAGACACTTTTTTCGAAGAGGGATTGTTCAAACTGGACACTCCTGTGGTGGCGACGATCAACAATGGGTCGAATCAGACACAGTATGCCCCCATCTCCTTTACCTTGGAACAAGACGAGTATGAATATCTCCTGCAGGAGAAAACAGAAAAGGCAGGCTATGGTTGGTGGATAGTTGTCGTTGAGGTCTTGGTGGCTCTTGCTACGCTTTGGCTGCTTATCGTAGTGTGGCCGTTTTTTGAGGACTTTTGTAGTCGTATGTTTCATGTGATTTATTAGCGTTAGAGTAAACTATGAGTTATCCCGATCTGTTTATATTGTATGTCATGAGCATCATGACGTTTGTCATGTTCGCATGGGACAAGCATTTGGCGTGTGTCCAAAAAACCAGGGTTCCAGAGCTATTGCTGCTTCTCTTCTCACTATTGGGAGGCGCATTCGGGGCTTTGTGTGCCATGATTTTCTTTAGGCATAAAACGCTTCATAAGAAGTTTACGATTTGTGTGCCCGTTTTTTTGTTTTTGCAACTGGCTATCAATATCGTCTGTCGTGTCTATTTGTGATAGTTGACAGCAGGAGTATCCTGATGGTCAGAACTTGGATTTTTGTAAAAATAATAGGTTGTTGACTTTTTGATTAAACCGTAAAAATGTGATGATATGAGAAAATGTCCTAAATGTAATGCGGAAATAACCAATGATAAAGCAAAGTACTGCAAAAAGTGTGGAACGAAGTTGCCTCCTTTCGAACCTCAGACGAATGAGAAAGATGAGGATGTTACTAGGCTGGTCCATGAGGGCATACCGCTAACAGGAACACAAGAGGCACCCGGTAGCAATACTGGTGGAGGAATGGAAAGTAAACCCCAAACCGGTCCTAACCCAGATCCATTGGATCATACGGATGAGTATCTCGTAAGCAAAGTAGTGGCCGCCGTCTTTTTCTTCTTCGTACTTTTAGTAGGAGGTTTGCTATTATATAGAACAGCAGGTCATGAAGAATCTCTTGAGGGTGATACTGATACTGCGTACGTTGATACGACGGATGTTGATACGTGTGTGGTTGATACGACGGATATTGATACGTGTGCGGTTGCCTTCGTTGATGATGTAGAAGAAATTAGTCCTGAAGAAGAGAATTTAACCCTTTTAAAAGAGGGGATAGCGGATGCGAATAGTGAGTTTCCCATGACCGCCGAAGAAGGGATTGTCGTCAAAAAATGTTATTTGGATGGAGATTACGTCATGTATAACTATGAGTGTGATGAAGATGTTCTTGATATGGATCTTATGGAACAGAATAAATATGAAGTAAAGCAAAATATCAAGAAGAATCTTAAAAGTGCAGATGCAGATGCTGTCATGTTCAAGCAGCTGTGTCTAAAAGCGAATAAGGGTTTGGGATATAAGTTCATAGGTGATAGAACTGGAAAGACAGTTTTTATCAGGCTTAGTTGCCAAGAACTTGAAAGCATGAGAAGTAATAGTAAAATGAGGAGGGGCCTATAAAAGTCAAGATGTTTTTACGTTCGTAAATATAAAATCACTTAGAGGTTGTGCCCGACACGAATTAGGGTTGAAGAGTATGAAACATTACCTTTTAGCTACATTGTTGTTGTTGACGTCCTTTGGCTTTTATTCATGTGATTCGTCAAAGAAAGAACTGAAAGCGAAAATTGAGGTTGCCAATAAGGAATGTCCTATAGATTTAGGCTTGGTGGGTAGTATTTCAAGCTACCAATTCGATGAGGATGCTGATGAAGTCATCATCACGATGACAATCAGTAAAGAATTGCCCATCAAAATAAATGTCTTGAACAAGCTAAAAAATACGCTTAAAAGAGCAATGCTTGGAAACTGGGCTAATTCACCGTCGGGCCGCCAATTGATGAAAGAAATCGCAAAGGCAGACTCCAAACTGACAATAATCATGCAGCTGGAGGAAGGCAATGAGAACCTTAAGATTAGGCTGACCAAAGACGAAATAAAGGATTTGGCAGATGGAAAAATCGACCCTATCTCTCCTCGTGAAGTATTGGAAATCAATGTAACATCTACCAATGCACAATGCCCGATGCAAGTTGACGAATACACGACGCTGTCATCTGCTTCTCTCGAAGGAAATTATTTTGTTTTCAATTATAGTATAGATGAAAATATGGTTCCTATCGAGAGTATAGAGCAAAACGAAGCGGCTGTTAAAGCAACTTTGCAAGAAGCGATAGCAAGTTCAGATCCAATGATGGAGCAAATGATCAAGGTTTGCAAAAATGCCAATACGGGTCTTAAATACAGATATGTGGGAGATATCTCCGGTAGTGCTTGCGTTATAACGTTTGAACCATCAGAACTTTAAAAGCAAAGGCATAATTTGGAAAATCGAGCTGTACGGTTGAAAATCATTGTGGGCGCACTCAGGGTGCGGTAGCTTTTATTTTCAACTGTACGGCTTGAATAAAATCGCGGCAACATTACAAGAGCTATCCCTTGCTGCCGGTGAACGCTACATGATTGAAGTTTGTAATAACTGTCTAATGACCCGTTTGGAGGTATAATACAAGTGAGATGAAAGGCTTGAAAATAATTCTTGGAATAATCTATCCTATTTTGATAATATTGCTCTTGCTTTCCAACTGTAATAGACACAAAGCAGGAGAAAGCCCGGAGAATAGTAAGGAGGAGTCGAGAACTGTGAAGGAAGAGCAAGTGGACACGACGCAAGTGGACACGGATACGGTGCAAGTAGATACGGCGCAGGCGGTACGAGAGGCGCGAAACACTGGTCAAACGGGTGATTTAAAAGTTACATTGCTTTGGGACTTCTATGGCGATATTGATCTCCACGTCATGCAACCCACTGGCTTTGAGATTTACTATTCACATCCGCAAGATGCTGTCACGGGGGGAGCCTTGGATGTTGACAACCGAGAAGGAGGTGAAGGGTCTGCGGAAAACATTTTTTGGCCCAATCCCCCCAAGGGGAAGTATCAAGTGTATTTGCACTTTTTTCAAAATCAAAGCCAAAACGTACCAAGCTCGGGTGTATGCACGGTGGTGGTCTTCCTCAAGGGCAGGGACCCGCAAACTTATCGGGTAGAAATGAACCAAAAGGGTGATTTAAAGAAAGTAGTAACCATAAATATATAAGATTATGAGAAAATGTCCAGCTTGCAACGCTGTAATAGAAAACGAGAGAGCTAAGTTTTGCAAGAAATGTGGTGCGAGGTTAGCTCCTGAAGTAAGTCTTTCCAACGATGAAGAGAATACGCATGTCTTTTCACCCAACAACGGTGTTGATCCTCATGATGACGACGATGTGGCGGTGGTAGGGCACTCAAGGGGCGGTATTCCCTTGGCAGGAATGTCGTCCGCTGGAAATGCTGGTGTGGGGAAGGATGAACACAATGTGCATTTCCATAAGCCTAAGCCTTACAATAGGCTAACTCCAAATGATGAGCCACAGTATAGGGAGTACACAGCGTCAAATTCTCAGACAAGCAGTTCTGGAGGTATGTTGTGGGCTGTCAAAAAATGTTTTAAGAACTATGCTGCCTTCAATGGAAGAGCCTCAAGAAGTGAGTATTGGTACTTCTATCTGTTCAACTTCATTATAGCTAATGTGCTTAACGTAGCTGCAGTAATTGTTAATGAAGAAAGTGCAAGTGTGTTTTTCCTTATTTTATGGGTGCTTTATAGCTTCATCACTTTCCTCCCATCTCTTGCGGCACTGACTCGACGACTGCATGACATCGGAAAGGGTGGTCAGAATATCTTTTTACTATTAGTGCCAATCATTGGTCCTGTCATCATCATCATGGACCTTTGCAAGGAGGGTGAATCGGGGGGGAACAGATTTGGCCGCCCAACTAAAAGCTAGCGACGCTTTATCCCTAAAAGTCTCCTTTTCAGTCTTGTCAATGGTGGGTAATGTGGAGAGCTATACATGACCCCTTTCCCTCACGATGATTGAAAACTGAGGGGGTGCTCGTAAAAGACTTTTTGACCAGTAAGGTTGAAAAGTCTTTTGCTGGTATGCTCGGCATGAGCTTATTCTAATGGGTGCAAGTCCCTAACGAGCCCTAATAGCGGGAATCGTATAGCCAATAGCAAGGGTGTCCACCGCGAGGTGGAATCTGAAAGAAGCTGGCGGCAAACATCTGACCTAACGTACAGAAACTTCATACAAGGCATATGACCATGGATGAGATTGCAAGACAAATCAAAGTCCCATAGCTATTCGGAATGGTTGGTGTAAATGAAGTGGGTATAAGATGGAAAGAATAAGCCCTTATCCGAGGAGGTCTCACGGACGCATGGGTGAAGATGAATCATTCGATGTACCATGACGGAGTAAAGCTTGCCGTGAGAAGTCAGCAGAGGTCATAGTACCCAAGGCACGTGTGCTTATAGGGAAGGACTGAATCGTGCAGTGCAATAGTAAATGAATGTTACCTTGTGAGACACCTCGTCAGATGTCCGAAAGGAACTCTCTATCCAAGACGATAGGACGGAATCCGACAATAGGATAGAAGTGACGCTACTCATAGGGATAGCTGAAAACAACTTGCCACACATCGCAAGATGAGAAAGCACGAAACCGCCGTATGCGGAACCGCACGTACGGTGGTGTGGGAGGTCGGTAAATGTGAAAATAGGAGGTGAATGCCTTTTATGATTAGCATTTACCTCCTACCCGATTCGCGATGAATGCCGCCCTTGGCTACACATGTAAAAGTGAGGACTATTCCATTATTGAAAAAAAGTGTAAAACGTGAAAATAAAGTTCAAATGAAGAAAAAATGTTTTCGTTCGTTGCTTTTCATGATAGCAATGACTTCCTTGTTTGCATGCAGTAGTGATGGACCGGATGTAATTGAAGGCGAAGAAACGACAACTGTTTGTGTGTCTCTTAAAGGAAATATAAGTGTAGGCGAACATGGCTCATTTTATTACGATGTAAATAATGTAAAGCCGAATCGTGGTGATACGTTAAAAGTGAAGCTGACAAGGGAACGTTGCGAAGATTTTTACTTGGTGGTAGAGTGGGATGGTGTAAATGTTGATACTTTGAAAACATTTCCAACTACTTGTGTTCGAAAAATGACGGAGCCAGGGAACCACAAATTGGTGTTCTATCCAAGGACCGTGAGCCAAGGAAGCTTTGCTTCTATCGTCCCCAGATTTAATATTGACGTGCAATAGAATAATTCTTAGTTATTCTGTGTACCCTTTTATCGTATGACAGATCAAGAAATAATAACCTCTCTCATAGCCCGTGATCCTAAGGTGACGGCGCAGTTCTTCTTTAAGGATTGTCGTTCGTTGTTTATTAGTATCATCAGGCGTGTGTTTGGAAATCAGATAGTTGATTACGACGAGATAATCAGCGAGCTTTATGTGCTTCTCATGGAGAATGACGCAAGGAAGTTGCGAACGTTTAAGCATGAGAGCACATTGTTTCAGTGGCTGAAGACAATAGCTGTGCGGCATTGTTTGGAACTGAAGCGTCGTGGCAAGGTGATAGATAATGAAAGTCAAGAGCCTCTTGTTAATAGTGGTAAGAGTCTTTCGTATGTTGAAAGTTCGCAAGCCAAGATGGATGTTGAGAGTTTGCTTAGGCAAATGAATAATCAGCGTTATGCCCTTGTCATCCATTTGCTGATGATAGAGGAGAATAGTCCGGAAGAGGTGGCAAAGCAGTTATCCATTACGGTAGCCAACCTCTATAATATAAAGTGTCGGGCCATGAAAGCCCTCGTAGAAGTAGCACTTAAAGATAAAAGATCTTATGAACGATAATATGATAATCTCAGATGAGTTGTTGGCTGCATTCCTTGATGGAAACACGAATGCGGAAGACACGATGCGCGTGCTGAAGGCTGCCGAGCAAGACGAGGAGTTGCGCGAGCTGATCCGTATTGTGAGTGAGGTCGATGAAGATATGGCGGGGCGGAAGCCTGCCAAGGTTAAGGAACTTCCCATGACGGCAATGGCTGCACGAAAAAAGGAAAGCTATCTCTGCGACATAGAGTGCGAGGAGTTTGTGTTGCATCAACTCGGTATTGAAACAACCCACAAGACCCTTCTTGACGAGGCCTACCGTAATTGCTGGTTGAGGGACAAGGGAATGCCATTGTATAATATCGGTCGGTTGTTGGAGAAAAACAATCTTGCTGTCAGCCGCCGTTATGACTCTTCTATCGAAGATGTGGTGCGTTGGTTGGAGCATGGCGACCAACTGATAGCAGTAGTTGACAGCGCAATGCTTGAATCTGCTACTTCCACTAACTCTCAGACGTATCCTAACCATGCTGTGGCTATTTGCTCAGTGTCTGTTGCGTCAAACGAAATAACGCTCTTCAATCCTTATACCGAAGAGGAACTGACTACTTATCCGTTGCCTTTGTTCTTGAAGGCTTGGAAGCAGTCCAACCATTATTTGGTAGTGGTCAATACTACCGACCAGTTTGTTTACGAGCCTTACCCCATTCGTCTTGACGACGTGTCCCTCGACGATGATCTCATAGAACTGCAAGAAGCCATTGCAGAGAACGCGCACGAGATTTGGGCAAAAACCCGTACTGACCAGGGCTGGAGCTATGGGCCCGAGCGCAACGATCAAAAGAAGGAGACACCCGACATGGTGCCTTATTGCAATCTCCCTGAAAGTGAAAAGCTCTACGACAGGGAAATGGCGATGCAGACACTAAAGTTGGTGAAAAAGCTGGGGTTTGAGATTAAAAAGAGTGATAAATGATCGGAAATTAGAAATTATAGAAGTTGTGCCCGACACGAATAAAGGGTGAAAAATAATGAAACGTTTAGTCTTGTTATTTATTGCTTTCTCTTTGTTTTTGTGCGCTAATGCGCAAATTCAAGACTCGTTCTATGGATGCAAGGTCGGAGTGACAACAAAGAAGCAGTTTTTGATAAATCTTAGGAAGTTAGGATATAAATGTCTATATGATGAGGAGAATGAATGTTATTACATTGAAAATGTATCATTTGTAGAAAAACAATGGAAGGTTTGTCAATTTGAATTCTACAAAGATACATTGTATCGTGTTGGTTTTGGTTTGCAGTCCGACAAGGAAGATGTTATTACTGTTTACAATCAAAATATTGAAAATGCTAAAACAAAGTATGACAAAATTGAAGGCAAAATGGTAAGTGATAATCAAAATCATAAAATATGTTATTTTGATGATGGTATTGTGATATTGGGTATAAGTTATAGGATAGGAGATAGTAATTTAGCTACTCTGATATATCAAAGTAAAAAACTTGTAAATCAGATGAATGAAGATGCATATAATCCTCAAATCCGCAACTAATAGGACTGAAGGCGTTTTTGCTTGCAAAGCGAATAATGATCATCTTGTCATACATATTCTTGTGTAGCAGAAACATCTCAGACACAAAAGCCCCTTACCCCACAAAGCGGCTTGAGGTAATACGCTAGTTTAACCAAACAGGCCTGGCTTTAGCCAAAGCCTGTCTGGAACAACCTGGCGTAAGCATGGTTGTCAGTATAAATGTTCAACACATGGCAATAATTGTGTTTTTATGATAAAAGACGATATTCAATCTATGTCGATATTTTCTAGTTGCGAACTATAAATATTAGCCTGTATTGCATACCCTTTACGACATCTTTATAAGCTACCGGCGTACGACTGGTGCACAATACGCCCGCATCATACAGTTGATGCTGGCGCAGCGTGGATATAAAGTTTTCTTGGATTACGACGAGTTGAAAGACGGAGTTTTCGGAAAGCGCATAAAAGTGGCTATCAATGAAGCGCCAGTGTTTGTACTCATGTTGTCGAAGGGGGCTTTGGATCGATGCAGCCAAGAGGGCGACTGGGTGAGAGAGGAGATTCTCTTGGCTATGCAGAAAGGCAAGAAGATAATTCCTATTAATCCCGATAAAACGTTTGACGGTATTCATACCGATGTTCCGCAGGAGATAAAGGGTATCGCTTGCGATATACAACACTCTGAAATAGACTTTGGGCAAGCTCTTGGCGTTACGGTAGATCTGATGATACGGGAACGTTTGGCGTCGTGCATCGGCAAACGCGAGGTAAGTAAGTACAAAGATGAAGATTATGATACTGCACAAGCAACACTACGCAGAATAGACAAACGCAATAGATTCGTAAGAAGATTGGCAGTTGCTGTCTCTATCATGATAGTGGCAATGGCACTGGTTACTTGCTTTATGTTTTGGCAGCATCACAAGGATAAAGAGGCTGTTGAGGCTGAGGCTGCATCGCTGAACGAGTTGCGAAGTGAATTGGAAAAGAAACACGCTGGCTATTGTCTGCAGCTCAGTCCGCATCTGTCGCGCGAGCAAATGAACACTATTGATACTCTGCTGATGCAGATGCGTGAAGTGAAAAAAGATACGTTGTGGATGAGCCAATTTGAGTTTACTATAGGCCAATGGCATGGACTGTTGGGAGGAAAATGCAATCCTATCGACTCCCAAATGCCTATTACAAATGTAGCTTACGATGAAATCAACTACGTGCTCTTGGACAGTTTGCGTAACATGACGGGTATAGAGTTCACCTTGCCCTCTGTTGACGAATGGCAATATGCAGCGCATGGAGGTGTTAACAATGAAACGACAATGTATGTGGGGAGTAATGACGTGAATCGTGTAGCTTGGTATAAAAACAATTCCAGCAATCGAAAACATGCAATAAATGATATTGTGGAGAAAGAACCCAACACGCTCGACCTTTTTGCAATGAGCGGAAATGTGAGTAAGTTGTGCAATACGCCCTATCCACATCAAAAAGGCGATAACATACAATGGACTATATGCGGTGGAAACTATAGGTCAGCAGCCTCTGAAGTGACCGAGTTCTCAACTGCTCCTATAGGAGTGGACGAGAGAAATGACGCGGTAGGATTCAGGTTGGTTATTCGTAAAGAATAGACGATATGAAGAGTTTTTTATTTCTTCTGGCTTTGATGACTTCCTTGTCTGTAACCGCACAGGATGTGGGAGACGATGATTTTGATAAAGTTGTTGCGACCTATATCAACTTGCGCGATGCAGCAGCTATCAGTGATACTATTGTTCTCAAGCAAGTTGCCGAACAATTGCGAAGATACAATCCGAGTGATTTCAAAACATTTCATTTGGTAGAGGACGAAACAATGTCTTTGAACGGACATATCGTGTTTGACGAGGCCTTTGCAGATAGTCTGTCCAAGGGCGTTGATATCTATCAGCAATCAGACTCTCTCAACAGAGTAATAGGCGAAAGGAGCGTGGGAATGCAAAGCCCACGAGGGCGACTTCAATCCAAAACAATTATTATTAAAGCTAACCAAACGGCTTCGTGTACGTTTGTTGCAAAAGGCGTAAAGAAGATAGCAGTAGTGGCAGAGGGTGGCGGCAGGGTGTCGATGACAATGCAGGGATTGTATAAAAACAAACCCTATACTCAGTATGTCGATACAGAAAAGGTAAAGAAAGGAATGCCGCACCGGACGGGTACTTTGGCATTGAGAGAAGACTGTCTGAGTACAGTTTTGATGAAGATCAAGAACTGTGTGCAGAAAGATATCAGTATTGTAATAACAATGAATTGATTCGTATGAAAAAGAGTATTCTGTTTGTTTTGTTGTTTGTGCTTTCGATTAACGTCAATGCACAAACCTTGCAAGATGCACAAACTTTGCACGAAGAGGGTCGGAAATGTCTAAGCGAAGGAAAGATAGTGCAAGGCCGCGAGCTTACCAAACGGGCGATGGACATTCGCAAGAAGTTGAGTGGTGAAGAAAACGAGGATTATATCACTTCGCTCAACAATTATGCCTATACTTTTGCTTTGGAGAAGGATTTTGCAAAAGCTACAGAACTCCAGGAGCAGGTGATGGCTTTGTGTGAAAAACTTCCCAGACCGCATAAGAATTTGGGTATGTATGCCTTCAACATGGGACGTTTCTACTTTATTGCCGACAACTACGACGGAGCGCAAAAATACTTAGAGATGGCTTTGCCGTTGATAGAGAAATATAGCGAACCCTATGGAAATACTTTGCAATGGTTGGGTTTGATTTATATGGAGAAGCAGGATATAAAGAACCAACAACGTATTCTTCAACTCATTGAAGAGCATAAACTTCATGAACTAAGCAAGGACTGCCATGAACCTAAGTGCATGTTGGAACGTGCACAATACTATGCGAGCAAAGGCAATACTGTAAAGGCGAAGGAGTGTTATCTTGAAGTGTTGGGCATGAAAATGGATGATGATATGAGACTAAAGGTGTACGATGGTTATGCTTCTTTGTTATCGCAGATTAATGATTGGGCTTCGGCTGCTAATTACAAGCTGATGTCAGCCAGTATTATCAAAAAGAACAAAGGAATGAACGCTGAGTGTGCTGCCCATTTTAATTATGCAGGTTTGTGCTTTTCTTTGTCGGAGCAACAATCGGAAGCTATTAGATGTTTTAATGAAGCAGTGGGTTTTTATCAAACAAAATCAGATGCCAGTTCTTCTTTAAAAATGGCTGCTTGTTACAAAAGTATTGGTAATGCTTATTCTGCGCAAGGGGATTTTGCTCACGCCATAATGGCTTATCAAAAATGCGTGGACTACTATGAGCACATGGATACGCAAAATACGGAATATCCTAAAGTTCTTCTTCGATTGGCCAAGGCCGAGGAACGCAATAAGAACTACGAAGAGTCTGTGACGCATCACAAACAGGCTATGAAACTCTTTGAAGAACATGGTATGTATCAGGATTATTCTGAGGCAGCCTCGTCATTGAAGATATGCTATATGGACATGGGGGTAAATGAGAATGTTGACTTTAAAGGTGATGTAAGTGCTTTGGAAAAGAAAGCGATATTGGACAAGGTTATAGCTGAAGAAACTGAAAATCTTGAAATGACGCAAGAATACCTTGGTAAATTAGCCTATGCCACTTCTCTTGGCATAATAGCTGGCTGCTACGAGTTGAAACAAGATTATGTTCAAGCTGTTTCATATTACAAACAATACATTCCTGCTTTGCGTGAAGCCATCAGTGAGGAATTCCGTATGCAAAGTGAAGCAGAACGCATGCTTACATGGCGTGAAGAGGAGAATCGAATACGGGATTTTTTTGACATGATGGCAACAAGACCTGTTGGTTATGAGTCGTTGAACGGTGACATTGCCGCATTGGCCTATGATGTAGAGTTGCTTTCCAAGGGTATTTTGCTCAATTCTTCCATAGAGTTTGGAAAATTGTTGGCTCAAAAGGAAAACAAGAAGCTAAAGATGATGTATGACGACATCAAGTCTGCTGACGAGCAGATACGCGTGCTTCGAAGTAACATGCAAACGGAAGAAGATGCCAACAATGTATTGACACTGGAGCGGGAGAATAAAAAACGCCTGCTTCAGCTATTACGCGATTGCTCCGAAATGGCAGACTTTACTAATTACGTAATGTATGATTGGCGTGATGTACAAAAAAAACTGTCCCCGACAGATGTTGCCATAGAATTTGTAGCTATAAAATCGGAAGCCTTGGACCAAGACAATTATATGGTGGCGTTAGTACTCGATTCTGACATGAAGACTCCTGTCTCAATTCCTGTATGTACTTTGGCTGATGCCAAAGTGATGCAGGCAGATCCGTCACTTTTCGACAAGTCTCTCAATTTGATTTGGGGAGGTATAGCCAATCATCTAGAAGGTAAAAAACGAATCTTTTTCTCTGCTGATGGCACATTCAATCACTTAGCCATTGAGTATCTTCTGTATAATGGAAAACCTATGGCTGAGCAAATGGAAGTGTACCGTCTTTCTACAACCAAGGAGCTTTGTTACAACCATCCGCATGCAGTGCCCTCACGTGCCATGCTCTATGGCGGCATTGATTACAACATGAGTAATACATCTGAAAAAGTGGTAAAGCAGTCGTTAGCCGCCATGCGTAGTGGTGGCGATGGAGAAGTGGTATATGAAACTTTAGGGAATACTCTGCGTGAGGTCAATGAAATAAGTATGGTGCTTAAGCAAGGAAAGGTAAAGAATGTGGTCATTCTGAAAAATGACAATGCTAGTAAAAACTCCTTCCTTCAACTGTCAGATACCAAAACAAATATTCTTCATTTGGCAACGCATGGTGCGTACAGAAGCCATAAAGGTATCACCGATGTTGAATCTATGAACAACAGTATTCTTGCTTTTGCAGGAGCTAATACAGAAGAGGATAGCGAGGTGAGTGCTTCTGAGATTGCTCAAATGAATCTTCGTACTTGTGATTTGGTAGTCCTTTCTGCTTGCGAGAGCGGCCTGGGAAAACTTGGTCAAGATGGCGTTTATGGTTTGCAACGTGGTTTTAAGAATGCGGGAGTAAATACATTGTTGATGTCATTACGTACTGTAAATGATGCCGCCACTGCTGAACTGATGGTGCAGTTTTACCGCAATCTGATGAGCGGGATGAGCAAACGCAAAGCCTTGGTAGAGGCACAAAAGGCCCTTCGGGCAAAAGGCTATACAGATGCAAAGTATTGGGCCTCATTCATCTTACTTGACGCTTTAGATTAAAACATATATTTTGTCGTGCAATGATAGAAATACTGCCTCTCTGCCCTCTATACAGGTATGCAACAACATAAAATCGTGAGCGATGAGTAGGAACATTTATATGCCCCATCCTATAGATACGAAGGAGGTGGTGCTGCCTAAGGAATTGGAGGCTTTGGCTGAAAACATTGCAAAAAATGTGCATGAGGTGTGGTCGGCTGGACGGATGAAGGATGGCTGGACCTATGGCGAGGAGCGAAATGATGTAAAGAGGCAGCATCCGTGCCTTGTGCCTTATGAAGAATTATCGGAAGAAGAAAAGGAGTACGACCGCAACACATCAGTAGAAACGATAAAACTCATATTGAAATTGGGTTTTAAAATTACGAAGGACTGAAACTGATGAAAACGGAGGGTTGTTCCCGATTCTGGCTGGATGGAGTTGCGAACAACCTTTTTCGTTTTTTGTACAGGAGTGATTAGGCTGGTTTTGAGCGATTGCTAAAAAATGTGGATTTTTATAGTTCCAAGATTTTTCCAGTGATAGATGGGTTACTTTCATCCCCTCTTTGTCATAAAGGAGTGTGATGGCTTCGAGTGATGTTGAAATAACTATATGGATATAAAGAAAGGACAAGCAATGAAGATCAGGTATGCGACAATCAGTAAGGAGGGAAGGCGCTCTAATAATGAGGACTTCTTCGTGGTCATGGACCAGCAGGAGAGGGGGCGCTTTTGGGGTATCGTGTGTGATGGGATGGGTGGTCACGCTTGCGGAGAAGTGGCGAGCGAGACGGTGGCCCATGCTGTATCGGCATACTGGGAGCAGCATGCGGAGGAAAGGGATAGCGAGGCTAAGGTCGTGGAGGCTTGCCAGGAGGCGACGCGTGCTATCGAGCAGAAGGCGAGAGAGGTAGGACTGGCGGAGATGGGAACGACGATGGTGATGGCAAGCATCGAGGGGGACATTGTGACCATTGCCCATGTGGGAGACAGCAGGTGCTATCTGCAGCGGCCAGGCCAGGGAGTGGTGTATCAGACGCAGGACCATGTGAGGTTGAGCTTTGGGTACGAGATCGTGGCGCGCAGCTTCTTCAGCGGTCATCCGGAGGAGGCGATTGCCGACGTGGTGCAGTTTCCTGTTTGTCCGGGCGACCGGATTTTGCTTTGCTCCGATGGGGTTCACAAGAGTATGGAGCCCGAGGACTTGGAAGCAAGGATGATGGAGGCAAAGTCGCTGGAGGAGATACTGCATGGTTTCGACCTTAGCTGCTGGAAGTATGGCGATGATAATTATACGGCTATTCTGATGGAAGTGGAGTAGCGAGGGAATAGAATTGAGTTGAAGCAAAAGAATTATTACGATAGCAAAAGAATCAACACGTTGGCAAAGAAATCGTCATGTTGGCAAAGGAATCGTCAAGATAAAAATGAATCGTCAAGGTGACAAAGTGAATCAATAAATCAATAAGATGACAAATAAAATCTATAAATCAAAACAAAGGAAATCATTATGATGGAAAAAGGAATTAACAGTAGTATGAAGAAGGCGTTTTATGGTTTGGATTGGACTATCTGCTTCTTGTGGGCAATAGGCGTGGTGGTAGTCGGCTATGGCTGGTTCCCGTACTTCCCTGTCAATCTAGTGGCATTGATGGTACTGTTTCGCATCGTGTGCTCGTTCGCCCTTTACAAGGGTGAGAAAAAGGCTTGGGCCTCGGGGCTGGTTGCTCTTGCGCTGATGGCACTCAAATGGTTGATGGATGCTGATGTGCATATGTGGATTCTTACCTCGAAGGCGTATGCTATGATGGGCATGGAGACGGACAAGCCAAGGGAGGAAGTGTTCCCGTGGGTGCTGAAAGTATGGCTGGGACTGTTTCCTGTCGTTGCCTATGCCGTCAATGCGATGCGCAAGGGCGGTATGGTGGACAACTTGACGTGGAAGGAAGCGATGGGACTGTTGCTTTGGACGGACCGACGAGCCAAGACCTACTGCGCCCTGCTATTGGTGGCGCTCTTTGCCTTGTATTTCGGGCTGGCCCTCTACGACCATGCTTGCGCCTTGGCTTGTGTTGTGGCGCCCATGGTCAGTCTTTATCTGCTGCAAAGGCTCCGTGGTGTGGCGATGGGGAAACTGTGGGTGGTGGTCATTGCCATGGTCCCGTTCTTCTTGTCGCAGTTTGACGCGGGGGTGGAGCGTGTGGCGATGCTCGCTCTCAGTCTTTGTGCGATGGCCTATGCTTGTGGCGGACTCCTCAGGAGCGTGAAGGACCTGCCTTTCTATGTCGTCGTTGTGGGCTATCTGGGCGTATTGCTGCCCAGTATGGCTATTGGCAGCAATCCCTACTGTTGCCTGGATGTTGCCAGGGTGTACCGTCAGCGCCTTGATGCTTACCCGGGCATTCTCGTCGTCAAGGACCCGGAGACGGGGAAGGTGGGTTTGCGCGACCGTTACGGAATGCTGGTGAAACCGGAGTTTGACTCCTTCGCCTTTCACACGGCCAACAATCGGATTGGTGTGCTGGAGATGAGGCGCAATGGTTATTATACGCTCTACGACCTTAGGTCAGAGAAGCGCTGGGTGGCGGACCATATTGACCATTCGCTGCAGGATCGGATCTGCAAGGTGGTGGAAGGCCATGCGAATGTGTATGACTATGAGAATTGCGAACGCATGGAGATCAGAGTGACGGAGCTGGCTTCCAACAAACTCGATACTTGCACGGGACAGGTTCCCAACAACCAACTCGATGCTTGCACGAAACAGGAATCCAACAAACTCGTCGCTTGTGTCAAGGCCAGGAAGATGGAAACCGTCTATTACGACTGCGATCCTGTCCCGTTTATCCCCACCGACTCGATAGCGAGGACTGCGGGGGAGGTGGTCCGCGACACGGTGGTGACGCCGAATGAGTTTACTCTCCATTCGATCAGTTATGCTCAGGTCGTGACGGTCGGCAAGGTGCAGACCTACTTGGTGCAGGTGCTGCTGGCGCGGAAGCAAAAGCCTACGCAGCAGGAGGCCGTGAACCTAGTGCAGAATGTTGTGTGCTTATTGAGGAAATAAAGTGTGGCGTGACTTTTATGCCTTTGTTCATAAAAGTCACGCCATGAGACGTATTCCATAAAACTTACGCCATAAGGCGCAATACCTCCGCCACTTGTTCTGCCATGGGGCGCTGCGTGTCGATCCAGTGGATGGTGAGGCCGCGGCGCTCCATGCCCCGAAACCAGGTCATTTGTCGTTTGGCAAACTGGTGGATGGCGATCTCCAGACGGCTGAACATCTCGTCGTAGGAGGTGCGGCCGAGAGCGTATTCGGTGACAAACTTATACTCCAGGCCGTAGTAGATCAGATCCTCGGCGGGGACCGTCTTGAGCAGACCTTTTATCTCCTCCACCATTCCTTCCTCCAGTCGTTGGCGCAGGCGGCGTGTGATGCGTGCGCGACGTGTCTCCCTATCGACCCATGTGCCGATGATGGTGGAAGGGATGGGTGGCACCTGGCGGTTCTCGGTGGGCGTATGGAGGTTGTACTCCTCTATCTCTATCGCGCGGATAGCCCGCTGACAGGAGTCCACATCCGTGCGGTTGTGCATCGTGGAGTGGTTGCGCGCCTTCAGGTCCTGGAGGATGACGGTCAGCTCATCGAGCGTCTTCCCCTCCAGTTCTGCCCGCAGCGTGGGATTCTGGGGCACGGGCGAGAGCTGGTAGCCCCGCAGCACGGCCTCGATATAGAGTCCTGTGCCACCACAGAGCACGGGCTGGCGTCCACGACGGCGGATGTCCTCGTAGGCCTGGAGGAAGTCGCGCTGGTATTCGAAGAGGTTGTATTTCGTCCCTGGGTCACAGATGTCTATCAGGTGATAGGGGATCGGTGTGCCCTCCACCACATAGTCGGCGAGGTCTTTGCCCGTGCCGATCGTCATGCCTCGATAGACCTGACGACTGTCGGCGGAAATGACTTCGCCGTCCAGCTCATAGGCAAGGCGGGTGGCAAGGGTCGTCTTGCCGCTTGCCGTGGGCCCAAGGATGGTCAATAATTGCTTCATGGATGCAAACTTACACAAAATTTCTGGAAAAAGCGAGTGGCAGGGAGAAAAAGTTCAGCCCCTCTTGTCTTCGCTCACAGTTTCAGACCCTTTGTCAGGTTCGTCCGGGACATGGAGTGATTCGACGTGGACATATAGAAAAACAACTTGAATAACTTTTATAACTATGAACAATGCTTCGCGGGGATATTGCCTGTCGACAATACGTGGACATATAGAAAAACAACTTGAACAACTTTTACAACAAGTTACAACGCTTCGCGGGGACATCGCCTCTTCGAGGCCCATTCAAACCAAGGGTTGCTTGTTGCGAAACAACTATATACAACGCTTCGCCAGGACAATCAGCAGAAAATTGCCAAGGCGAAAACGTGTCATTTATGGTATCCTTTCTCGTCATGATCCCAGTTTCAGACCTTCTATCGGTTCGGTGCGGACGAAGGCAGCAGCGAGATAGGAGGTGAGGGAGAGGAGCATCAGCAGGGCGAAGTAGATGCGGTAGCCGAGGTAGTCGGCGAGGATGCCGGAGAGTGCGCCCGAGACCGTGATGCCGATAGCGGCGAGGGCAAAGCAGTAGGAGTAGAACATGACGGGATGGTAGCCCCGTGAGAGGTGGGCGAGGTAGGCGACGAAGGCCATGATGCCGAAACCGAAACCAAACTGCTCCAGGAAAACGCTGAGGGTGATCAGGGAGAAACTGGTCGTCAGCGTGTTGGCCATCAGGACGTAGAACACTTTTGGCAGCGTGATGGCGAGCGTCATCGGCCACAGCCAATAGCGGAAGCCGTGGAGGTGGATGCAGCGTCCGCCGAGCAGGCAACCGAGCAGCATGCCGAAGGCACCCACCGTGCCCTGGGTGAAGGCCAGTTCCTGTGGCGAGAGGCTCAGTCCGCCATTGCTCCCGGGGTCGACAAGAAACAGGATGCCGACGCGGTAGAAGAAGCCCTCGGGGAGGAGGAAGAGCAGCAGGAAGAGCATCTCGAAGCGGAAATAGCGACGGTCCGTCAGTTTGCGGAGGTCCTCCAGCAGCAGGGCCTTGTAGTCGTTGCGCTTGCGCACCAGTTGCTCGCCGAGCGGCACGAGGACCACGGCATGATAGACCGCCAGCAGGAGGATGAAGCCCCCCAGCAGTTCGCAGACCGTGCTCCACGCCATCGGTATGCGGCGATGGATCACCTCCAGGTTGCCTCCCACCATCGCGGGAATGCCCAGCGCCAGGGCAAAGGCGGCGCAGGTGGCGGCAGCCCGTGTGGCGGGCACCTGCTGGTAGAAGCGACGCTCGGAGCAGATCATGAAGTAGCGGCCGATTCCTACGTCGTGGAAGGCCGCCGCCAAGGCCTCGGCGTAGAAGAGGAGGAGGAAGGCGGGAAGCCATACTTTCAGCCGCAGCACGATCCCCATGGCCAGGAAGATCAGTCCCATCAGCACTTCGGCGTAGAGGATGAGATGGTGGCAGTCGGTCAGTTGGCGGGAGAAGCGGCCCAACAGTGGGCGGAGGATGAAGGGGATGAGGGCCAAGGAGCAGCAGAAGAGGTTGACTGCATTGCTCACCTCCATGCGGTTGAGCACGATGGGCACGAGAGCGAGGATGGCGACATAGGGTATGCCGCGCAGCAGATAGAGCGTGGGAACCCACGAGAGGTGGCGTTCCCAGGCCCTTGCAGCCCTTTCTCTTACCAGATTGCTTCCCTTTTCCATCATTGTAGTATTTTCCCTTAGCCCTGCTGTTTTTTCTTGCCAAACTCAGGGTCGATCTTGATGAAGAGGCAGACGACAAACGTTGCCGCGCAGCAGAGGATCGTCCAGAGGAAGAAGTGGCGGTAGCCGATGAGCTCCTGCAGCCATCCGGCCATCATGCCCGGCAGCATCATTCCCAGGGCCATGAAGCCCGTGCTGATGGCGTAGTGGGACGTGCTGTGCTCGCCCTCCGAGAAATAGATGAGGTAGAGCATGTAGGCCGTGAAGCCAAATCCGTAGCCAAACTGCTCGATGAAGACGCAGGTGTTGACGATCCATAGCGCGCTGTCCTGGGCGTAGGCGAGATAGACATAGACGAGGTCGGGGAGGGTGATGGCGCAGACCATCGGCCAGAGCCAGCGTTTCAGTCCCCCTTGCGAGGCAGCGATGCCACCGAGGATGCCACCCAAGGTCAGTCCGATGATGCCCACCGTGCCATAGACGATGCCCACCGTGCTGGTCGAGAGGCCGAGTCCTCCCTTCGCTATCGGGTCGAGGAGGAAGGGGTTGATGATCTTGACGAGCTGCGCCTCGGGCAGTCGGAAGAGCAACATGAAGAGCAGGGCGGGGACGATGTTCTTCTTCATGAAGAAAGAACGGAACGTCAGCAGCGACTCGCGCAGGATGCCACCCACCGTGCGGTCGGGGGCGTGGCGGTCGGAGGCAGGTTTGGGGAGCGCCCAGGCGTGGTAGAGGCTCGCGAGGAAGAAGAGGATGGAGAGGATGGCGAAGACCACCGTCCAGGAGAGCGGTATCTTGCCCGTATGGTCCTCTATCAGTCCTGCGATGATGACGAGCAGTCCTTGTCCCGCTATGGTGGAGATGCGATAGAACGTGCTGCGTATGCCGACGAAGAACGACTGCTCGTGGCTGTCGAGGCCGTGCATGTAGAAGCCGTCAGCCGCAATGTCGTGGGTGGCCGACGTGAAGGCCACCAGCCAGAAGAACGCCAGCGTGAGCCGGAAGAAAAACTGTGCGGGGATGAAGAAGGCGATGCCCGCGAAGGCGATGGCGAGGACCGCCTGCATGGTGACGATCCACCACCGCTTGGTGCGGACGAGATCGACCATCGGGCTCCAGAAGGGCTTGATGACCCACGGCAGGTAGAGCCAGCCTGTATAGAGGGCGATGTCCGTATTGGAGATGCCCATCTTCTTGTAGAGGATGACGGCTATCGTCATCACGGCGACGTAGGGCAGTCCCTCGGCAAAATAGAGGGAGGGCACCCACGCCCACGGGTTGATATGTCGCTTGCTATTCTCGGTCATAATCATTGTTCTATGGAAGGTTTGTAAAGCGTTTTCAGCGTGGCGCCAGGGTAGTAGTGGCGGAGGATGGCCTTGTGGTCGTAGCCCTTCTCGCCCATCATGGCCGCCCCGATCTGACACAGTCCCACGCCGTGGCCCCAGCCTGCACCCGAGAGGTGGAACGACTGCGGGATGCCGTCGGCGCCCTGCTGCGTCGTGACGACGAAGGCGCTGCTCTTCAGGTGGCTCTCGCTCAGCGTGCGGCGTATCTCCAGTTCCTTGCCGATGACGCGCTCCCTTTCCGTGCCCACGATCTTCAGGCGGACGATGCGCCCGCTCTTGCCGCGCTCCAGGGGGACGAGGTCGAGGATCTTGCCAAAGCGCAGTCCCGTCTTGCGGGCGATGAGGCTGGCGAGCTCCTCCTGGGTGTAGTCGATGTGCCAGCGATAGAAGTCGGCGGTCTCCTGGTCGTAGCCGTTGAGCACCTGGCGCAACACCTGCTTGTCCTGCGTGTTGCAGAAGGCCGGCGGCTCGGAGAGGATCCACTTGCGGGCCGTCTCCTCGTTGGTCAGGTCGGGCAGCGCATCTGCCGCCTGGCCTGCTTGCGCGGGGCGGTCGAGGAAGGCGGCGAGATAGGGCTTGTCCTCATCCTGCCAACAGGCCGAGAAGACCTCCGTGGCACCACCGCAACACTTGCTGAAGCGCGCGTCGCAAATGCCCTTGCCGTCCCACAATACTTGTCCATAGGTACTGCGTATGGCCTCTTCCACATGATCCGACACCATGCGGGTGATGCCCTGGTAGCGCTGGCAATGGTCGTCGGCACATACGTCGAAGCGCTGGTGGTCGTCGCGGTCGTACCAGCGCACCAGTTCCTCCTCCGTCTCCCATCCTCCACAGGTCTCCTCCGAGGGATGGTCCGCATGGATGCGATGCGCCATCTGCGTCAGGAGCCAACTGCGGGAGATGATGGCATGGGCCCGCAGGAGCGATGGCGACGAGGTGGCCCGCATCTCGCTGGAGATGACACTGGCGAGATAGCGCTCCACGGGCAGTTCGTTGATGACCCACACCCGATCGCCGTCGGCCTCCAGCCGCAGCATCCCCTCGAAGGTCTGCGCCTCCTGGCGCTCCCAGTGGAATCCGATGCCGATCGTGACCTCGGGCAGCGTGAACGAAGACTGCGGGGAATGGGGAGCGAACGTGAGCGTGTCGTATGATTTTTCCTGCCAAAGAAGCCTTCCGTCCTTCGCCCTCACGGTCTGCGGTCCCGTCTGTAGCGTGCCATCGAGCATGAAGGAGCCCTCCAGGACAAAGGCCACCTCCGGCCCGCTCGTGATGCCTACGGCGACCCTCGGTTCCTGCAGACGGCGCAACACCTGGGCGAAGGCCTCCTGCCCAAGCGCCACCTCGCCGACGGTCTTCACCAGCAGCGAGGGCGTCAGGCGGTCGAAGTCCTCCTTGCGCGGCGTGATGACCAGTCCCGCCATGTCGAGCGCACCCGGCGAGATGAGCATGCGGTCTGCTTCGCACGAGGCCGTGTAGCAGGCGGGGCGGTGCTTCTCCCGAGGCAGCAGGATGGTGACGACGCTATCCTCCTCTCGCCATGCCAGCACGTTGAGCATCGGCTCGGTGTCGTCGGGATGGCAGGGCAGGGCAGCATAGGCCCTGCGGAAAAGCGTCTGCGCCAGGGTTTTGTCGTTGCTGATCAGCACCAGGGTGGGGAAGGGGTAGTCCTCGATGGTGCAGAGACGGTTGTCGGCGTCCATCCGCGCCACCTCCCGTAGCCGCTCCCTCCATCCGCGCCAGTCGCGGCAGAGCGGCACGACACTACCGTCTCCCCCCTGGAAGTGGAGATGGTCGGGCGCACTGGCCCCACATTTCGGCCCGTTGTAGAAGAACAGCGTGCCCTCGAAGCGGTCGGCCAGTTCGTAGAGCGTGGCATAGGTGTCGAGGATCGTCTGGGGGCGGTGGCGCCTGGCGGCAATCGTGAAATGGGTCGGGAGGATGGGGAAGGGATTGACGAGCACGTCGAAGTCCTCGCCGAAGGCCCATTCCTGTTGAATCTCAGGACGATGGTCCTTGCAGAGGAAGCAGGGACGCTGGGCCAGCGTCTTCTTATCGACCTTGGCCCCCGTACTGACCATGCGTGCGGGGTTGTACTGAGCACTGACCGCACCGAAGTCTCTCACCTCCACGCGTGCCAGGTCGGCGTAGCGTGCGGCCGTCTCCGGCCATGTGGCCATCTGATTGTGGAAAAACTCGGAGAGCGTCATGCTTTGAGGTCGTTGTTGAGGCTGATGCGTGCCCTCAGTTCGATGGTGCGCAGTCGGTCTTTGTACAAGTTGTTGGCGTTGGTCTTCTCGATGCTCAGTCCGTGGTCGCTATTGCCCGTCCAGCGGCGGCAGAGATAGATCGGATCGTAGATGCGGCCGATGCGATACTGTCGGCTCACGGCCAGTCCCATGGCATAGTCCTCGCCATAGCTAGTGTTGGGAAAACCGATGCCCCTTGCTATCGAGGTGAGGAAGGCTCGCGGCGCTCCCAGACCATTGATGCGCAGGGCGTTGTTGGCCCCGTTGTCGTCCGTCCACTCCTTGTGGTCGATCACGCCCGGCGGAAGCGTCTGCAACTGGAAGTCGCACATGCGGTAGGAGCCCACCACCATGGCGCAGTCCTGCTCCTGGAAGGCTTCGACTACCCGCTGCAGCGTGTGGCTGTCGAGATAGAGGTCGTCGCTGTCGAGCTGCACGGCGTAGCGTCCGCAGCGCGGGTCGTTGATGGCCCAGTTCCAGCAGCCACCGATACCAAGGTCCTCGCGCTCGGGGACGATGTGGACGACGCGCGGGTCGCGGGCCGCCAGTTGCTCTATCAGGTCCGAGGTGCCGTCGGTGCTATGGTTGTCCACCACGAGGACGTTGAAGTCGAAGCCAGTCTCCTGCCCCAAGGCCGACTCCACCGCGTCGCCGATGGTCTTGGCGCGGTTGAGCACGGGGATGATGACGGAGGCCGTGACGGGGAAGTCGCCCGCCACGTCGGGCTTCTGGTAGCGGTCGGTATGGACGAGGCCGCCCGCTGCCCGCAGGTGCTCCGTCACGATCTGCTCCATCTCCACCTGCACGTCGCGGTTGCGCGGATCGACATAGTCAAACTGGCGTTCGCCTTCTGCGCTCACGGGTTGCTTCTCCTCCGTGTAGAGGTATTCGTTGAGGTGGAAGATCGCGCCCTGTCGGCTCAGTTGCAGACGCAGGTCGTACCAGCCACCATACAGCCAGTTGGCGCCGAGGTCGCAACGCTGGATCGCGTCCGTCCTAACGAGCACCAGCGGCCCGAAGTCGAAGTCGTCTCGCAGCGCACCCTCCTGGTAGTCTATCACGGGGTGCTTCGTCCGCTGGCCCTCCTCCGTCTCGTAGAAGTCGGCATAGACCATGACGGCCCCCGTGCTGTCGGCCACCTGGAGCAGCCTTTGCTCCGCGCCGTAGCCCAAGGAGACGGTGTTGTCGGTCAACTGTATCAATACGTATTGTGTGCGCGCTGCTTCCGCCATCTCTCTCACTGCCGCCGACGAGGGGCGGGGCGAGTGGAGGTCCACACGCGCTATTCTTTCTCTTTCCATAACGCTTCTTGATGTCTTGTTCTGCAAAGTTACGGAAAAAACGCTGATGCCCAAAATTTTTTCAGATTAAACGCCCCTGCGAGGCGGATGTCCCGCCAAAACGCAACACCCGCCTCGCTCCACGGATCCCTCCCCCCGTGTGGGCAGATCCTCCCCCTGCTGCCGTCCGGTGTCCTCTCGACACGAGTTTGGCGCGGTTTCTGTAAGAGGTCTGCCCGCTGCTTGCCCTTCTTTTTTTGTTGGTATATATATAGTGTCTTAGTCAAAGTTGTTTTTACTCTCTGTTTGCTTGTGATAAGTGCAGCAGCTATTGGGTCTGGTCGTCCGTGAAGCGGGCGAGTTTGCCTTCGGTTCTTTCGCGCGTTCAGTTCGTTTCTTTCCGCGTGTTCAGTTTATATCTTTCTGAGACTTCGGTTCCTTTCTTTCCGCATGTCCGGGTTCATTCCTTTCCGAATCTTCGGCTTCTTTCCGAGCCTTCGGTTCAGTTTTCCTCCTTGATAGCGGAGGCCGGTCTCACTGGTTGGCCACAGTCTCGATGATGGATCTTGCCACCATGACCATCTGATACATGTCCTCGGCGCAAGTCCACTCGTAGATGCTGTGCTCAGCCTGTTGTCCACTGTAGAGGCAGGGGCCGCCCTTCTGTCCCTTGGCCGCCAGCATGGCCGCTGTTGTGCCGCCTCGCTCGCTGCGGGGAGTCAGTTTCACGCCCTCTTTCTCTGCCGCCTTGATGATCAGGTCGCTCAGACCGGGATACATCGTGTAGGCCACGTTCTCATACTGCATCACCTCGGGGTCGGCGTCAATCATGACATAGGGGAAAGCCTTGGCCGTGAGCTTGGAGGCCTCGTCCAGAAGCTGGCGGAACGTGTCGCCATCCTGGGCGTCGAAATAGCGCAGGCGCACTTTCACGAGATAGTCCTCCGTTATCTCATTGCCCATCTCGTCGGTGGGGTGAGAGACAGAGTAGCAGTGGATGTAGCCCTCCTTGTCCTTGCTGGCCGAGGGGTGAGTCTCGGGCGGCAGTTGTCCGATGAAGTAGGAAGCAGCGGTCAGCGCGTCGCCATACTTGGTGTAGAAGCCGTTGCCGGGGTGGGCGTTCTTGCCATGGAAGCGATAGGTGCGTGCAGCCGCGGTGAAGTTCTCCACCGAGAAGGCCGTGGGGTCGTTGCCGTCCACGTCGATGACGATGTCAGGCTGTCCACATACATACTCCTCCTGGAAGTAGTCGGCGGCACGGCCAATGTCCTCGTTTTGCGAGAAGACGAAGTAGAGGTCGCCATGCTTCAGTTTCTTGTCGTTGAGGATGGTCTCGATGAGCGTGACGAGGATCGTGCAGCCCGTCTTGTCGTCGGCGCCCAGCAGCGTGGATCCGTCACTCGTGATGATGGTCTTGCCCACACAGTTGGCCAGGTGCTTGCCCTGCGGCGTCTCGGGACTGAGGGTGATGCCAGCAGGCAGTTGGATGTCGCCGCCATTGTAGTTGCGGTGTACGATAGGCGTGATTTCACCGCCGTCACACTCGGGCGTGCAGTCCATGTGGGCCATGAACATGATGCTTGCCACGTCTTCGCAGTTGGCCGGGATCGTGGCATAGACGTACTCGTACTTGCTACGGCTGACGATGAGGTCTTTGTCTGCTCCGATGTTGCGTAGCTCCTCCTCTATCAGTTCTGCCATGTCCTCCTGGCCAAAGGTGATCGGAAACTTTGTGGGGTCATTGTTCTCCCACGACTGACTGTTGATGGCGGCGTAGGACGTGAAGCGACTGATGATGGTCTCAATCGTCTTTTTGCGCTTCTTCTCCTTGGCTGCTTTGGCTGCCAAGGGGGCGGGAACCGGCGCGACCTTGAGGAGTGGGGAGGCTTTGACGGGCTTTGCAGTCTTGGCGGGCTTCGGACAGGGAGCTTCCGGCAGCTGCAGGAGATGTATTGAAGCCACGGAATTCACCTTGGGTTGGGGAACCGCAATGTTGGGGATCTTGCCCTGCTTTTCCATTCGCTTTACTATTTGCGGGATTTTGACGATAGAGGGTATAATCTTATCAGGCGACTTGAATTTTCCCACCTTAATTTTGCCAATTTGAGGTCTTGCCGAGGTAGGGAATCCCACCATCAGGACCAGTGCGAGCACGAGCGTGCTGGCGATGTTACTGTTTCTTCGTTTCATGACTTTGATAGTTTTGAGTTGATTTTTTTGTTTATTGGTTCTCTCTTGATAGACCTCGTGCCGCTGGGCGGCCTTCGCTCTATGCTCATCCTTTATGACAGTCCGTCGCGCGTTTCTTGCGCTGCTGGTGTCGCCAGAATTCGTTTGCAAAGGTACGGGTTTCGCAAGCCGTGGTGCGCACATTTTCATTTAGATCGCGGCCCATGCGATTTTTCTCGTTTTTTCTCGTTTTGCTCGCTATGCAGGCACGGCGTACATGACTACTGGCGTGGCGAGCACGGCGATCAGTTTGGCCCATAGCCTCACGTGCGTGTCCATGCGCGCATAGGTCAGCGAGGCCAGACACACCATGAAAAAGATGGATAGAAAGAAGCCCAAGAGGATCAAAACCTCCCATAGGTGCTGGCAGTTGGCCATGCGGCGGAGTGCGAAAAAGAACAGGACGAGCGTGGCGGACCACTCTGTCGGAAACAGGAAATGTCTGATGGTGTTCATACGTAGGTTTGTTTTGATGATTTGTGTGCAAAAGTACCCATTTCCCTATCAAATGCGCGCACATTTTCATTTGGTTCGTCCATAGTGTGCGAAATGTTCGCCAAAAACGTGTCTTTCGGGCGGGCGCAAGGGGGCGCAAGACGCCAGTACGGGCTGCAATCGGCGTGCCGATCACAGCCCGTACTGTGCTGACAGCGACTATCCAGTCGGTCCAAGCAAGAAGTGGTGTTACAAATTGCTCATGGCATAAAGTGGCACAACGTCTATGTGGCGGAGTGCATTTTGTGCTTCTTTGTCAATATACTCAAGCGTCCCAAAATTCTCCAAGGAAGTACGAACAGCATGGTGAAGGACTTTCTTCCTCATAAATAGCCATAAGCTTTGCATACTGCCTTTGGTGGAAGCCTTCACTTCTATTGGTACAACCACCCCCTCTTTGGCCTCCAGGTAATCAATCTCCGCATTGGAACCCCTTGACATGCTCTGCCAATAATACATTTCTGCCTTTTGGAAACAGTCATGGTTCTTGACGAGTTCCAAGCCTGCGAACATTTCCGAAGCAGCCCCTTTGTTGACGAAATCAACTTCCGAAGCCAAAAGGACATTGGCGGCAGGAGTGCCCAGCATGGTCTGCATCAGTCCCAAGTCTAAAAAAAGATATTTCTTGTAGCTATCATTCTCTTCTGCTCCCAGTGGAACACCATTTCCATCGCTATGCGTCACCGGCTTTATCAGTCCCGCCAATGTCAATAGATGAAGCGCGGCTTTGATGACCGAAGAGCGAACATCGTCGCCCACCTGTCTATAGACAAACTTGCTGCCTGCCTGCAAAGCTACGGAGCGCAAGACCTTTCTCAGCAAAGCCGGAGACACGCGCGACTTATACTTGGCAAAGTCATCTTGGTAGGTGTCCAGGATATCATTGTGGACATGGGCGCACTCGATGTAGCTTTGGGACGCTATCCATTCTGTGACCGCGGCTGGCATACCGCCCACGAGATAGAACGTCTTCAATTGTTCCACGAGTTTGTTGTGGACGGCATCGGGAAGCGGAGAAGAAGGCGAAGCCTGGTGCTTGTAGCTGACCGTCGTTTCCAGTCCTTGCGCCATAAGAAATTCGTCAAAGGAGAATGGGTACATGTATAGTGAGCGTATTCTCCCCACTCCAAAAGAAGGCAGCTCCTCCAGGGTGAACTCCAGCAGAGATCCCGCGGCTATGACATGTAGCTCTGGATAATCCTCTTTGAAATAACGAAGCGACATGATAGCTTCCTGACTCACTTGTATCTCGTCTATGAAAAGTAGCGTCTCCCCAGGTATGATTGGGATGCCTGTGGTGGCACTGATTCCCTCACAAGTCCTATGCACGTCAATATCCTTTGGGAAAAGTCCTCGGATAGATGGTTGACTCTCCAAATTGATCTCCACAAAGTACTTAAACTCTTTGCCCAACTGGCGTACCGCAGACGATTTCCCCACCTGTCTTGCCCCGCGTATCAGCAAAGGCTTCCTTCTTTGAGATGTCTTCCATTCCAAGAGTTTTTTGTCTATGTTTCGCTTGTAATATGTCATTTTCGTGTAATTTGCTGATTCACAGTGCAAAGATACGATTTTTTGCTAAAAGTCAGGGCAATCGGAGACTATTTTTTGCTAAAAGTCAGGGCAATAAGTGGCTGGTTTTTGCTAAAAGTCAGGGCTATCGGAGGCCATTTCTGCTAAAAAGTCGGGTCCGTGTCCACGAAAGCGACCTATGCAACGCTATGGGATATCAGTTAAACGTCTTTTGCCATCCGGAGCAAGAAGTTTCAACTGGTTAGTGACACTAACCAGTTCGTTTCCTTCCTTCTTCAGCTTCGTCTTCAGATACTTCCAATAGTTGCGGTTCTTGGTATAATCGTCTTGGACGTTGAGCACGCCCACGACATCCAAAACGTAACAATGTAACAATGTAACAATGTAACAACGGAGCAGGGTTAGGGGGATAGGGGACATTTGCGATAAGCAGAAACAATATAAGTGGGTGCAAACTTTATGAAAGGGTTGAGCCTAGATTTGCGTGCGGAATTACCACAGGCAGAGGGATTTTCATGGTCTAATCTCTATCAAATACGCAAATGGTATTTGTTTTATTCTTCGCAAATTGAATTTTTGTACCAAGCTGGTACAAAATTACGAAAGGTGGATAATGCAGCTTGCATAGAACAAATATGTTTAAGTCTGCACCATTCCAATGTTAAGGAACGCACGGATGCTAAACAAGGCAAGTTGGGTTGTTTTGCTCCCGACATTTATGACGTGAGTAAATTGTAACTTAATCTATTTCAGCGACTTGCCTTTACATGAAACATATCCGTTATGTAGGAGCTCTTCTTCGTTTTGAGCGATGCATCTTTCTATAGTTCTATCTTCTACCTCATAGAAATCTGCCACCATCTTTTTGGTAAGCCAAAACTGTTCATTGTAGTATATAGTCTCAAAGCCAAGACGCTCTTGGATTTTGTCTATGGCAAAACGGTTGTTCAGTACGTTTTGTCTTTCTATTTTAGATATTGTCAAATCTTTCATCGTTACGGTCTATTTTGAATTTGTGAGACAGCGTCTCACTTTTTCATAATATGTGGAACACCGTCCCACATATTACAATTCGCCACATTCACCTCGATCCCCAAGATACGCTATGTCCCTCTGGCATATCCAAGCGGTAATTCAGTGATTTTGCTGCAAATATACATTAAATTTTGCGATAATCACTATAACCTAAGGTGTTTTTTGTAAAATTGCCCTGAGATAGCGAATACGCACGACTGGGCGGTGGAAATGTGCCGAGCCAGTCGTGCGTCTATTAGGTTGAGGCGGAGTAGGGAACTTGTCTTGGCGGGCGACCTACCGCTTCGCGAGGTGGCCGATCACCTGCTGGCGGTTGCGGCCCGCGCCCCGGTAGCCGACGTGTATCCAGCAGGCCTTGCCCGCGGATGCGGTCTCCCAGATGAGCTGGTCAAACGGGAGATTGTCCATCATCCAGGCAAACCATTCGCGGCCCGTCTTGGCGTCAGGGACGAAGATGTCGGCAGCGCAGCCGCGGGTGTGGTCCGAGTTTTTCACGCCCCCGACGGCGGCGTTGAGATAATTGGCATGTTCTTGATCATTTTAAATGTTATTTTTGATGTTCTATTATTAATACCCGTTGATGACTGGGAAAGCCCGATGTGGGGAAGGGTGATGCGAAATCCTTAATGTGATAATGTGATAATGTGTTGTCGGTCGTGCACGCCACGGCGAGTCGGCTCTGAAAACCGTCTTTGCCATGGATATCTTCCTGGTACTCAATTTAGATATTTACCATCTTTGTTTACAAAAATCGACCCTTGGGTCGATCCTGTTAATGAATGATAGTGCGCACTGAAAGAGTTGTTATAGTTGTAAACTTTGTAAAAGTTGTATTGGTTGTCTTCTTCGCTTGTCCTCGCATTGCCACCGAAAACAGAGAGAAAAGTACTCATTAGTCGAACCCTTAAACGAAAAGAAAAATCATGGATGAAAAGAAAAGACAGGTATGGCGCTTCGTCATTCAGACCGCCATCTCGATCCTCACGGCCATCGCCACGGCCCTCGGCGTGACGAGCTGCATGGCAGCCGTGTAGCCACGGCAAAGTATGGGGCTTAAAGCAAGAAAAAAGTTTCCCCCTCTAAGACGTGAATCTCGGAGGGGGAACGACTTTCTTGATTATAGCTTTCTTGATCTTCTGACAGGCGGCTAAATGCCCTCGACGATCTCGGCCAGCCAACTGGCAAAGCTGTCGGGGTGGGCATGGCCAAAGGCCTTGAGGCGAGCCAGGGGCGACGGGGCGGGGGCGTCCTCGTCGTGGTGGACCTCCGTGCGCTTCGACTGTTCGCTGAGCTTTGTCGTGGCGAGGTTGCGGAAGGCACGGCGCGCGCGGCGCAGGCTCTGCATGTCGGCATTGAGGAGCTTCTCGCTGTTGTCGTCGGAGAGGATGGGCCTCAGTACGCAGGATCCGCCTTCGTCCCTCTCCGCCCTTCGTCCGGCCAGCATCAGGACCAGCAGGTCTTCGTTGAGGAAGCGCGATTTCTCCTTGCCCTCCCCCTTCTTCCGTGCCAGTCCGATAATCTGCAGGATCGACTTGTCCTCACATTGGCCCACGGCGTCGTAGAAGGAGGAGACGCAGGTGGCAAACTGCTTCCTCACTTTCTCCTTGTCCCTCGCCTTGGCGTTGGCCTCGAAGTCCTCGAGGATCTCCTTGGTCTGGAGGAGCGTCGTGGCGATCTTCAGGCGCTGGTAGGCCTTGGAGACCCTGATGAGCATGGGCAGCGCGTTCTGGAACGGCGCGTCTCCCATCTCGGCCAGTTCGCCCACGAGGGCTTCGGCCCTGGCGACGGCCTCGCGGAGCAGCTGCTGCGGATAGGGCGGCTCGGGAGCCTCTTCGGACAGAGCGGCGTGGTAGCGGTCGCGGGCGTGGGCGAGTTCGCCAAGGAGGAGGTCGCGGCAGTGGCGGGCGATGCCCTCCCGGTTGATAGCGGGCAAGATACGGTCGGCCTCGGCTACCTTCTTCTCCCGGCTTATGGGGTGATCTTTTTTGATCGGTGCAACCTTGCCCTCCTCGTCGAGGCAGAGATCGCGCAGGGCGAGGAAGATCTCGCGTCCCGCCCCCTCCAGGTTGGCAATGAGCAGATACTGCTCGTAGCGCTTGTCGATCCCTTCGGCCTTGCTCATCCATTGGGCGTTGGCGCCGATGGTGCTGGCCGTCTGCTCGCAGAAGCTGAGGGCCGTCGTCTCCTCCATTCCCTCCCGGGCCTCGTCCTTGCCCTGCATCAGTCGCTCCGTGGCTGCGACATAGACCTCGTAGCCCTCCCATTGGCGGCGCCGCATGAGCGCCACCTGGCGGTTGAGGCAACCGATGAGGATGGACGGCAGGTCGATGGTGAGGTCCTGGATGTTGCTATTGAGGCGGTCGATGATGTCTCGCTGCCTGATCTTGCCCACCAGGCTGAGACTTGTGATCTGTTGCTCCAGATGGTCGAGTCGCTGGAGATACTTGTGTAGGTGGCCCATCTCGGCGCCGAGGGCCTTCTGCGCGTTGCCGCCCATCCGCTCCGATGCCATTTTGGGCAGGATGGCGGTCTTTAGTTTTTCGATGCGCATGAGCATCCGGCGTTTGGCCACGGTCAGAGCGAGGAAGAACCATAGCAGGGTGAGGGTGACGAGCGTGAGGGCCACGAGGCAGGCGATGTTGGTGCGCGAGAAGAGCACGCGGCGCTCAAACTGCACCGTGGTGTAGCCCCGCTCCAGGTTGTCCTGCTTGTGGAGGCTGGTGTCGAAGGTATAGACGCCACAGGAGGAACCGGCATAGATGCGCCCGTTGACGGCGATGCAGGCCTTGGGGTTGAAGCGGATGTCGGAGAAGTAGCGCTCGTGGTCGGCGAGGGAGATCAGGCCATAGTCGGGGAAGCCGTAGGCATGCGTGGCGTCGGCCACGGCCAGTCGCCGCATGGCCGTGAGCGTGTCGCAGACGCGCAGCTGCTTCTCCGTGCCGCAGAGCAGCCGGTGGTTGGTGAGGACGAAGAGGCTGTCGGCGCCCGAGGCCGTGGGGAGGACGGCGATGTCGCGGACGAAGGAGAGGCCCCGGGAGGCGGCCAGGTGGCGAAAACTGCCCTGGCGCCCGACGAAGAGGCCGTCGTTGAGCGTGGCGAGGAAGAGGCGCCCCGAGGACGTGGGGGCCGAGAAGGCCGTGATGAACGGGTCGGCGATGGTGGAGGCCGAGGCGTCGTGGAGTTGCAACTGGCCCTTCTCCCGGCCCAACTGCTGCAGGCCGTCGCGTATGCCGACGTAGACCCCGGAACCGTCGTGGCCAATCGCCGTGAGGTCCTGGCCGGGCTGCGGCGAGACCTTGCGGTCCCAGGAGAGGAGCGAGTTGAGGAGGTAGGAGGAGTAGATGGGGGCGGTGAAGACGCGGTGGCCGCTGTCGGCATAGTAGAGCGTGCCGTCGGCGATCATCATGAAGCGCACGTCGGAGGATCCGCGCGAGAGGTCCTTGACCTGGATGGCGGTCTGCTCGCCGATGCGCTGGCGAAACAGGTGGAAACCGACGAGGTAGTAGATGAAGGGGCCGTCGTGGCAGGCGTAGCTCACGTTGCCGATATCGCTGAAGAGGTCCTGGTGGTGGCCGACGCGCAGGAGGGCGTGCTCCGTGACCAGCAGCGACTGGCCGCGGGCGGGGTCGTTGGCGATCACGTTGTGGCAGAACGTGCGCACGGGCCGGGGGAGGGGCGCGCGCCGCGGCGTGAGGCGGTCGGCGATCTCGTCGTTGGAGAAAAACTGCACCGACGTGCCGTCGAGGAGATAGTTCATCCGTGTGGAGGGCTCGTGGAAGCAGGTGTAGGCCGGATGGGAGAGGCGCGACTTGCCCACCAATCGCCCGTCGGGCAGCAGGGCCTTGATACTGTCGCCGCAGAGGGCGAGGATCGTGTCGCCGCTGAGCGAGAGGGAGGTGCAGTTGGCCCGCAGCAGCAGGTGGGACTGGCGGCGCCGCGTGTCGATGGAGAGTACGCCCGAGGCACTGGCGCAGACCAGGTTTCCATTGTGCAAAGGGCGGATGTCGCTGACGACCAAGGGGCGGAAGGCACCCTCGCCCGACTGTATCTCCCAGGAGGCGTGGAGCGCCTGCATCGTGTCGTTGGGGGAGAGGAGGAAGAGACCGTTGCTGGTGGCGACGTAGAGGCCCGAGGGGTCTTGGTGGAGGTCATAGACGGAGTAGTGGGTGCCACGGCCGGACCGGGGAAGGGCATACTGGCGGCGCATGACGAGCGAGTCGCCCTGCAGTTGGCAGCGGACGACGCCCATGTTGCGCGTGCCCACCCAGAAGGTCGTGCCGTCGTGGGGCTGGGCGGCGGAGTCGGCAGGCTGGTCGCGCAAGACCTTGTAGATGCGGTCGAAGGCGGTGAGCCAGCGGCGCGTCGTCCCCTGGTCGGCATCGTAGGCATAGACTACGCCGTCCTCCGTGCCGATATAGAAAAGGTCGGGCAGCGTCGCGTCGGGGGAGATGGAGGCCAGCGTCTCGTCGAAGAACAGCTCGTTGGCGTTGAGGGCCGACGGATCCTGGCGGTGGCAGGCCACGATCGTGACCAGGAGGAGGGGGAGACATAGGGCGCGCAGCAGGGCGCGGCGGTGGATGCTTCTACTCATAGGTGTGGTGGTTAAAATCAAATCAATGGTGGTGGTGGCTACATCATCATCCCGGGGGCGGTGGCTACTCCTCGCCGTTGGCCTCCAGGAGGCCTTTGACGTTTTGCTCCTCGCCTACGATCCACAGCACGTCGCCCAGGGCGAAGCGGTAGTTGGGCGTGATGATGGTGAGGTTTTTCTCGCCCTCGTCGAGTCCCACCACCATGCAGTTGTACCGGTCCCTGATGCCGCTTTCGCGCAGCGTCTGGTCGAGGAAGGGGCTCTTTTGCCCGACGATGATCTGCTGGAGGCGCATCTCCCGCTTCTCTATCTCGGCGTCCTCGTCGTGGACCTCCGTCCGCATGGCTTGGGCGAAGCGCGTGAGCTGGTCGTCGTCGCCTATCACCTGGAGCTGGTCGCCGGGGAAGAGGGCCACCTCGCCGTTGGGGATATTGATGCGCTGGCGGCCGCGGAGGATGCTGCTCACGTTGACGCCGAAATGCTTGCGGAAGTCGAGCTCCGCCAGTTGCTTGCCGGCCCAAAGCGAGTCTTCGGGCACCTCGCAGAGACTCATGTGGATCTCGCGGTCGAGCAGTCGGCCCTCGTAGAGCGGCCGTTTGCGCCCGAGGGCCTCGGCCTGGATCTCGCGGCTCCGGAGGTTTTGGACGAAGAGACGCTCGAGGCGGATGCTCCGTTTCTTCAGACTGCGCGAGAGCACCATCAGCACGATCGTGCCGAAGGCGATGGTGATGAGCAGCGCGTCGGCGAAGCGCGTCAGGTAGTTGGCGATATAGAAGATGTAGGCGGCGGCGATGGCCAGTCGGACCAGGACGGTGAAGACGAGCGGGGGGCGGTTGGTGCGCCGCTCCGTCCAGAGCGTCTTGAACTCCTCGGAGTGGTTCTTCTTCATCATGAAGGCGCGCAGGAAGGGGGCGATCATCAGTACGGTGGCGACGCCGCAGACGGCGTTGCCGGCCCAGTGGGACCCCGTCAGTTCGGTGGAGAGTTCGCGGCAGAAGGGCAGGGCGAAGGAGAACATCAGCGCGACGACGGCGATGGAGAGGATGCCGTAGATCAGCGTGTTGACCACCATGGCGCGCAGGAGGCGCTTCCAGAGATGGCCGGAGGAGGGAGTGGCGGGGGCGCCCGTGCCGATGTGCTCCAGGCGGCGGCTCCACTGGCGCGGCAGGTGGCGTGTGAGAAGGTTGTAGCACGGCTCCGCAGCACGGATCATGTAAGGTGTGAGGAATGTTGTGATGACGGAGACCGCGACTACAACCGGATAGAGGAAGTCGCCGATGACTCCCAGGGAGAGGCCCAGCGACGCTATGATAAAGGCAAACTCGCCCACCTGGGCCATGGAGAAACCACAGCGCATGGCGTTTTTCAGGCTTTGGCCGCCCAAGAGGTAGCCCATCGTGCCGAAGACGGCCTGGCCGGCGAGGATGGTGAGGACGAGGCAGAGGATGGGGAGGGCGTAATCGACGATGATCAGCGGATCGACGAGCATGCCGACGGAGACGAAGAAGATGGCGCCGAAGAGATTCTTGACCGGTTCGACGAGGCGGATGATCTTGTCGGCCTCGACGGTCTCGGCAAGGATGCTGCCCATCACAAAGGCTCCGAAGGCGCTGCTGAAGCCCACCTTGGTGGAGATGACGGCCATGAGGCAGCAGAGGCCGAGGGCAACGATCAGGAGGGTCTCGGCGTTCATGAGCTTGCGCACCTTGCGCAGCAGCAGGGGGATGAGGAAGATGCCGATGACGAACCACAGGACGAGGAAGAAGCCTATCTTGAAGACGCTGCCGAGCAACTGGCCGCCGTCGGGCGAGGAACCGTTGGCGATGGCGGAGAGCATGACCATCATCACGATGGCGAGGATGTCCTCGAGGATGCAGACGCTCATGACGGTGGCCACGAAGCCCTGCTGCAGCAGCCCCATGTCGGAGAGGGCCTTGTAGATGATGGTGGTGGAGGACATGGCGAGCATGCCGCCCAGGAAGATGCAGTCCATGTGGCCCCAGCCGAAGCCCTTGCCCACGGTGATGCCGAGCAGGATCATGCTGAAGACGATGGTGCAGGCAGCGATGACGGGACTCGTGCCCATCTTGAGGATCTTCTTGACGGAGAAGTCGAGGCCCAGGGAGAACAGGAGAAACATCACGCCGATCTCGGCCCACATCTCGACGTCGCCCTTATCGACGACGCTCATCGTGTAGGGCATGTGGGGAGAGACCAGAAATCCGGCTACGATATAGCCCAGCACAAGCGGCTGGCGGAGCTTCTTGAACAACAGGGTGACGGCTCCGGCCACGACCAGGATCAGGGCCAGGTCGCTCACGAGATGGGGAAGGGAATTGATAGGCGCCTCGCTTTCTTTTCTTAGGTTGGTATGTTGTGTCGGAGGGACAGCCCAGGGAGGGGGCGGGGTGGAGAGAAAAAAAATAGTTCTCGTGATGGTCAGCAGTGGGGTTCGCCTCCGGCAAAAATAGCGTGATGATACACAGACCGTGATGATGCACAGACAGGGGGGTGGGGATAAGGATGCTTTGCGGCGAGACGCGTCGCCACGCCACAAAGCATCCTCAGAGAAGAGAGGGAGCGGACTAGTCGTTGTAGCCGGCTGCCAGCTCGCTGATCTTGATGACCACCTGCATGGCCTTCTCCATCACCTGGATGGAGACAAACTCATAGGGGCCGTGGAAGTTGACGCCGCCAGCGAAGATGTTGGGGCAGGGAAGGCCGCGGTAGCTGAGCTGGGCGCCGTCCGTGCCGCCACGGATCGGCTCTACCTTCGGCTTCACACCCGTCTCCTCCATGGCCTTGAGCACGAAGTCGATGACGTGCATATTGGGCTCGATCTTCTCCTTCATGTTGTAGTACTGGTCGGTGAGGGTGATCTCGAAGACGCCCTCGCCGTACTTCTCGTTCATCTTGGCCACGCAGTCGGCGAGGAACTTCTTGCGCTGCTCAAACTTCTGACGGTCGTGGTCGCGGATGATGTAGGAGAGCTTGCCCTCCTCGCAATGGCCCTCGATGGACAGGAGGTGGTAGAAGCCCTCGTAGCCCTCGGTGGTCTCGGGGATGTCGGTGGTGGGGATCAGGGCATTGAACTCGGCGGCCAGGCGGGCAGCGTTGATCATCTTGCCCTTGGCGTAGCCCGTATGGACGCTCACGCCGTGGATGACGATCTTGGCAGCGGCGGCGTTGAAGCACTCATACTCCAGTTCGCCGATGTCGCCACCGTCCATCGTGTAGGCCCACTCGCAGCCAAACTTCTCCACGTCGAAGTGGTGGGCGCCCTTGCCGATCTCCTCGTCGGGGTTGAAGCCCACGCGGATCTTGCCGTGCTTCACCTCGGGATGGTCGCGCAGCCAGCACATGGCCTGGACGATCTCGGCGATGCCGGCCTTGTCGTCGGCGCCCAGCAGCGTGGTGCCGTCGGTGACGATGAGGTCCTCACCCTTGTGGGCGAGCAGCTCGGGGAACATCTTCGGCGAGGAGACGATGCCCGGAGAAAGCTCGATGTCGCCGCCGTCGTAGCTCTTGACGATACGGGCCTTGATGTTGGCGCCACTGGCGTCGAGGGCGGTATCGTAGTGGGCGATGAAGCCGATGGTGGGCACGGACTTGTCGGTGTTGGCGGGAAGGGTGGCGTAGATGTAGCCTTTCTCGTCCATCTCGACTTCCTTCAGGCCCTCCTTCTCCAGCTCCTCCTTGAGGTAGCGGGCGAAGATGAGCTGCTTCGGGTTGCTGGGTACGGTCTCGGACTCATCGACCGACTGGGTGTCAAACTTGGTGTAGTTGATAAATCGTTCTGCTATTTCCATAAGTTCTGGATGATTTTGGTATTCTTTTTTGCAAAGATACGGTTTTTCTATGATATGGCAAGGGAGTGGGCGTGGAAATTTCTAAAAAACAATGGAGAGCCCGCGTGAAAACAAAGGATAGGACGTGTAAAACAATGGAGCGGGCAGGGTCGGTAGGGGCAAAACCAATAAGCCCCCTGCCTTGAAAGACAGGGGGATATGATAGCTTATGATAAGATCTCTTACTGTGCGGCCTTCTCGCCCTGAGCGGGAGCACCCTGGGCAGGAGCGCCCTGAGCTGCACCCTGTGCGCCACCCTTCTGGGCGGGAGCAGCCTGCTTCTGCTGGCTGGCGCCGAAGTTGGGCAGGTTGTTGGGGTTGGAAGAGCTGCTCTCGGCTGCACGCTCGATCACGCTCTGATCGGTGTTGGCAGAAGGAGCTACGTAGGCGCAGACAACGCTGAACACGACCATGGCAATAGCCAGTCCCCATGTGGCCTTTTCGATGAAGTCCGTCGTCTTGCGCACGCCGAGCACGCTGTTGGACGAGGAGAAGTTAGACGCCAGGCCACCACCCTTTGACTCTTGAATCATAACGATTCCGATCATCAGGAGTGCGGCGATCACGATAAGAATCACAAATAATGTGTAAAGTCCCATTTTTTATCTTTTTGTCTTTTATTTTTATTGTTCGTTCAAAATCAATTTCTGTAGAAACCGAATTTGGTCTGCAAAGTAACGATTTTTTTTTGGATATTCCAAATATAATCGCTGAATAATTTCCAGCGCCTTGGAATATCTGCCCTGCTTGATGTAGATACGCGCCAAAGTTTCGGTGAAATAGCTTGATCCTTCGTCCTCCACGGTTTCTTCCTCGGGCTCGTACTCGGTTTCGTCTTGTAGAGAAATTTTACCTTTCTCCTTGTTGATGAAGTCGTCGATGAGTTCCTGGCCCTTGAGTTGGGGGGTCTCCTGGGGGGCTTCGTCTCCGGCCTCCATGAGGTAGGCCACGTAGTCGATGGTGGCGTCGGCGGGGGTCGGCTTGCGCTTGACGACGGGCTGGTCCTGCGGCTTCGGCTGCGTCTTCTCGCCCTCCTCTCCGGGGAGCTGGTCGAGGAAACTGTCGATGAGCGCGGCGGTGCGGTCGCCCTCGGGGGCGTCCTGTGCGGAGGATTCGTGTTTGGCGGCTTCGTGCTCGGCGGCCTGATCGTCCCGCAACTGGTAGTGGGGACCTTCTGTCAGGTCGAAAAGGCGCTGGCGCTCGGTGATATAGACGGCGGCCCTACGCAGCTCCTCGTCGAAGGTGGGATCGTGGAGCAGGTAGAGGTTCTTGAGCAGCAATAGCCGTGCGGGCTGGTAGTAAGGATAGCGTGCGAGCAGACTGCGCAGCTCGTAGAGGGTGTCCTTGCCCAGCCGTTCGGGGTGGCGCGTGAGGGTGGCTATGTTTATACTCATGATGTGGTGATGATAGGAGGAATCCGTAAATAGTGGTGGCTGCCGTACATGGGTGGCGTGGGAAGCAGGGCTACCAGTTGGCCACGGTGGCATTGAATATCTGGTCGGTCAGATCCTTGACCATCTGCTCCACCAGCTCTTGCTGCACGTCGTTGAGGTTGCGCGTGGTGGGGTAGGAGGAGGTGGCCGTAAACTGGCGCTCGAAGTCCTCGGCATGGTTCACGTTGTTGGTAAACCGCACGTTGACCGTGATGGAGAGTTCGGTCTGGGCAGCGTAGCCCTCGCTCGACACCGACTTGTTGCGCTGCTGATACTGCGTGATCTCGCCCTCGATCTGGAGGTCGCCGTCGCGACGGACCTGCTGCAACTTCGTGTGGTTGGCAAACTGGTCCTTGAGCGCATTGTTGAACATGGGGCCCATCGGTCCCCACACATAGGCGGAGCGGATGGGAAAATCGGCTATCTGGATGGTCTTGGTCTTGGTGTAGTCGATGCTGGCGCCGTTGAAGGTGTACTTCGGAACGCAGGATGTCGCCAAGGCCAGCAGCATCCATACCACCACGGCCGACACGCAGAGGTGGGCGGCGAGGCGTGGGGTCCTTTGATTCTTATCGCTTCTCATGCTTTATTTTTCTTCAAGTCCGTACTTCCTTGATATTTTTATTTGTCTTCGAGTCCGTACACTTGGACGTTTTTATTTGTCTTCGAGTCCGTACTCCCTTGACGTTTTATTTGTCTTCAAGTCCGTACGCATAGACGTTTTTATTTGTCTTCGAGTCCGTACTCCTTGATGCGGCGGTAGAGGGTGCGGTCGCTGATGCCGAGTTCCTGGGCCGCTTTCTTGCGGTTGCCGTTGTTGCGCTCCAGCGCCCTGACCACCATCTGTCGCTGGTTGTCGTTGAGGTTGAGGCTTTCCTCCTCCTTCTGCGGGCGGGTCTCCTGTATCTCCTCGGCCACGGCGTCCTCCACCTCCTTGTCGTCAGGGCGGAAGGCATCCTGGGTCGTGGCAGGAAGCGTCTGGGCGCCCTCCGTGGCCAGGTGGCGGTAGTGGGCCGTCTCTTCGAGCTCGCGGTAGGTCTCCAGTTGCTTGCGCACGTTGTTGAGGTCGCGGCGCAGGTCGCTGACGTTGCCACGGAGCTCGTAGAGGATCTTGTAGAGGATCTCGCGCTCGCTCTCGTAGCTATGCGATCCTTGCCCCTTATCGACGAGGGCCAGTTCGGTGCTCTCCGTGTCCTGGGGGATGAAGCGCAGGATCTCCTCCCGGTCGATCACTCTCTTCTCGGCAATGACCGACATCTGCTCGGTGATGTTCTTCAGTTGGCGGACGTTGCCGGGCCATTTGTACTTGAGCATCACCTGCTTGGCCTCGTCGTCGAGCGTGATCTTCGGCAACTTGTATTTCTCGGCCATCTGCATGGCGAAGAGGCGGAAGAGCAGCAGGATATCGTTGCCACGCTCGCGGAGGGGCGGCATGTTGATGGGGATCGTGTTGAGACGGTAGTAGAGGTCCTCGCGAAACTTCCCCTCGCTGATGGCCTTGCGCATGTTGACGTTGGTGGCAGCGACGATGCGGACGTTGGTCTTTCGGATCTCCTGTCCTCCTACGCGGATGTATTCGCCCGTCTCCAGGACGCGGAGCAGGCGGGCCTGGGTGGCCATGGGCAGTTCGCCGACCTCGTCGAGGAAGAGCGTGCCCTTGTTGGCAATGCCAAAATAGCCCTCGCTTTCGCCGATGGCACCCGTGTAGGATCCCTTCTCGTGGCCGAAGAGTTCGCTGTCTATCGTTCCCTCGGGAATCGAACCACAGTTGATGGCGAAGTATTTCTCCCGCTTGCGGGGCGAGTTGTCGTGGATGACGCGCGGGATGATCTCTTTGCCCACGCCGCTCTCGCCGATGATCAGCACCGAGAGGTCGGTGGGGGCCACTTGCAGGGCCACGTCGAGGGCACGGTTGAGCGCGTCGCAGTTGCCCACGACGTTGTATCTTTGCTTGATGATTTGCAGTTTACTCGTATCCATTTCTTACCATAGTTGGGGTTAAAATAAAGCCGTCAGGCTTGTCGCCCGATTCTTTCTCCCGTTTTTGCTTCTACTCCTTCTTCTCCCTTTTCTCCTTTTGCGTCTTCTTCTCCTTCTCCCTTGTCTTCTTCTGCTTCTCCCTTTCTCCTTGTTGCTTCTCCTCCTTTGCCTTTGCCTTACTTTTCCTTGTCTCCTTCTCCCGTTTTCTCCTTATATAATATATAGGCAGAGTGGGGAGAAGTCAGGTCGCCAGGGTCGCCAGTTTGGAGTCTTGTGGGTCGCTATGGGCAAGGCGGCTTCTCCGTCGGCTTCTCCCGCAGGCTGGTGCGGTCGAGCTTGATGAGCAGAAGGCCGATGGCCGTCCAGATCAGTTCGCGGATGCGTACCAGCAGGGCGACAAAGATGCCCGCCGTGGCAGTCAGACCCAGTCCTGAGACCGACATCAAGAAGCCTCCCTCGCGTCCGCCGAGCTGCAGCGGCATGAAGAAGAGCATGTTGGCGAAGAGCGTCGTGAAGGCGATGATGAGGATGCAGTCGATGTAGTTGACGCTCGGGTAGAGCACGAGCAGGATGAACATCACCTCCAGGGCCGAGCAGACGCGACAGGCCAGTTCCAGGAGCACGACCGTGAGAAACGTGCGCGGATTTTGGTTGTGGAGGGCTGCCACCTGGCGGTCGATGTTGTCGAGTTGTTCGCGATGGCCCTCGATAAACCGCCGTGCCCAGTGCTTGATGCCGGGAATGTGGCCGAGAAGTTTCATGCCCCTCACGGCAAGTCCGCGTCGGTAGCCAGCAAGGAAAAACCAGATGCAGAGGGCGCAGAAGCCGCCTGTCAGCGAGAGCATGATGGCCATGAAGGTGTTCAGCTCTTGCGTCAAGACATAGAGCACGATACTCAGCACCCAAAACCAGAAGTGGCTGAAGATGTGGGTCATCACGTAGAGCAGTACCGAGGCCGTGGCGCGCTCCGTGCCGATCTTGGGCTTGAGGACCATGATGCGGTAGGGCTCGCCGCCCATCAAGCCTCCTGGCGTGGCGTAGTTGAGGGCAAAGCCTGAGACGGTGATCTTGTAGAGCCACCAGAAGCCCACGTGCGCTCCGGACGCCTCTTGCGTCCCTCGATTCTCTTGATACCCTTGAATCTCTCGAGTTTCTTGATTCTCTCGTTTCTCTTGAGTTTCTTGATTCTCTTGAGCTTCTCGATGCTCTCGATTCTCTTGCGCCTCGCTCGCTGCGCCTCGTCGCTCTCCGCTGCGGATGATGGTGTACCAGGCAGCTGTATTGAAAAGGTAGAGAAAGGCCCAAAGGACCACGACGGCGAAGAACCAGTAGCCTGCGCGTTGCAGGCCCTGCCACACTTCGGCAAAGTGGAGCTGGCTTACCATGACGGCAAGGACCACCAGGCCAAAGATGAAGAAGATGTTCTGGTACTTCTTTTTCATGTCTCAACGAGATCGTTTACTCTGCCTTGGGTTCGCGCTTCTTGGGAATGGCGAAGCGTACCTTCTCGCTCTCGTCCTTCTTCTCCTTGTAGAGTTTGGGGAGCGGATGGGCACCCGCCTGGTCGTAGGCGGCGCGGTTGCGGAAAATGTCGATGGCCGTGAAGATGGCTTGGCGCAGCGGCTGCGGGTCGGCCACGCCCTTTCCGCCCAGCGGGAGCGTGTTGGCCAGGTCGGGGCAGGTGCGGACCAGCGGCAGGCCGACGGTGTAGTGGACGCCAGGACCATCGCACAGCGCGTGGAAGGGGATTGTGCCCTGCTCGTAGTACATCGCGACGATAGCGTCGAAATGGGTGTAGTCGTTGCCGGCGAAGAGGGCGTCGGCGGCGTAGGGGCCAAAGGCCTGGATGCCCTCGGTGGTCAGCGTCTCGATGGCGGGGCGGATAATCTCCTGCTCCTCGGTGCCGAGCAGTCCGTTGTCGCCAGCCTTCGGATTGATGGAGAGGAGGGCGATGCGGGGATTGGAGAGGCGGAAGTCGCGACGCAGGCTCTGGGCGAGTTTGCGGCAGGTCTGCTCGATGCTGCCCTGGGTGATGCACTCCACCACCTGGCGCAAAGGCAGGTTGCGTGTGGCCAGGGCAATGCGCAGTCCGCCATCGACCATCAGGGTCTGGCCGTGGCCGTCGGTCTCCAGGTGGTCTTCGATATAGCGGCTCTGTCCGCTAAACTGAAACTCGCTGGTGTTGTCGATGGGATTGGTGACGAGGACGTCGAAGCGGCCCTCGCGATAGTCGGCCAAGGCGCAGTCGAGGGCCTTGAGGGCGTAGTCTCCCGAGGTCTCGCTGGCCACGCCAGGCTCCACTTTCACCTCCTCTTCGTAGGTGGTCAGCAGATTGACCACGCCGTCGGTGGCCTCGCTTGCGTCCGAGATGATGGTGAAGTTGGCCTCTATCTCGAGCAGGTTGCGGTAGTAGGCTGCCACCTTGGGGGAACCGTAGATGATGGGCGTGCACAACTCCAGCATCTCGGGGTCGGCAAAGACCTTGAATATCAGCTCGTATCCGATACCGTTGGTATCGCCTTGGGTGATAGCCACCCGTATTTTCTTGTTATTCTCCATAAGATATATACTCATTGAAAACGACAGTGCGAAGCTGCCGCATGATGTTTCTTTTTTCTCTCTCGGGGGCGTAGGCGAAGGCGAGGAGCACGAGGGCGCCCTGCCTTGTCTTTTTGACGGAGGCCACAAAGGGACCTCCCATCGCGTCGCCTTCCATCATCCATTGTCCCGTCAGGAGGTGGATCCCACGCTCTTGGTGGGTTTGGACGGTCGCCAGCGCCAGGTGCATGGAGCTGGAGGCCTGATCGCCGTGGATGTGCTGGGAGAGCATCTGGTCGATGGCTCTTGCCCAGTCGGCTTTCGGACTGTCCGGCAGGCGCAGGACGCAGAGACTTCTGAGGTTTTCTGCCCCGTTGGTGGCTATCCACAGAAAGTCTTTCGACGTCTTGCTGGCACGCATGGCCTCGGGCACTTTCATCTGGACGCCAAACTGCCTCCGTATCTTCTCCTCCATCTTGGGATGGTGGTTGTGCTGGAGGAAGGCGTAGCTCTCTTGCTCCTCAAAGGCCAGAAGGTCGCGCAGGATCCGTGCCGAATCCTTCGCGGAGGCTTCGATGACGAGTTGCGGACGGGCGTTGAGGTCGTGTCCCGAAGCATACGGCTTGTCGCTCAGGATGACGATGGCGCGGGCCAGGAGGGCGTTGCCCTTGAGTTGGTCTTGCGTCGTAGGGCGCACGTCGAAGCGGGGCTCCGGCTGGGGCAGTCCGGGTTCTGGCTGGGAAAGGTAACTGGCGAGTTGGCCCGTGGTGTCGCCGACGACCAGCACTTCGCCTGCGCGGGCCGAACTGGAGGGCAGTCGGTGGTGGGACGCTTGCCGGCATCCGAGGAGGGTGCAGGCAATCATGATCCCGGCGAAGAGGATACTACGCATCGTGGCGCTGTTTCTCTCTCACCTCGCCGATCTCCTTGCTCGTCGAAAGGAGTCCGCAGGCCGCGAAGATGTCCTGGCCTCGCGACGCACGGATCGTCGTGAAGACGCCGTGGTGGGTCAGGTAGTCGCGGAAGGCCTCCATCCGCTCCTCGTCCGACTCGCGAAGGGGCACGTCGGGGATTTGGTGGAAGCGTATCAGATTCACGCGACACTCCAGTCCTTCCAGCAGACGGACGATGGCGCGGGCGTGGGTCGGGGTGTCGTTGAGTCCACCAAACAGGATGTACTCGAAGGAGAGTCGGCGCTGGTGGGTGAAGTCGTACTCGCGCAGCAGTTTCACTACCTCCTCGATGCTCATGCCTCGTTCGGCTGGCATGAGCTGCGCACGCTGCTCGGGGATGGGGGAGTGGAGGCTGATGGCCACGTGGCAGTCGCTCTCGTCGAGGAAGCGGCGCAACTTCTTGCGCACGCCGACGCTGCTGACCGTGATGCGCTTCGGAGACCAGGCCCAACCGTAGTCGGCGGTGAGGATCTTCGTGGCGCGGAGCACGTTGTCGAGGTTGTCCATCGGCTCGCCTTGTCCCATGAAGACGATGTTGGTGAGCTTGTCCACATCGGGAAGGGCATAGACTTGGTTGAGGATGTCGGCTGCAGTGAGGCTGCCCTCAAAACCTTGTTTGCCCGTCTGACAGAACAGGCAGTTCATCTTGCAGCCCACCTGCGACGACACACACAGCGTGGCGCGGTCGCCGTCGGGGATATAGACCGTCTCGACAAACTCATGGCGGAGTTTCTCCTTGGAAGCGCCCGCATAGACGGGGAACAGGTATTTGATCGTCCCGTCCTTGGAGTACTGGGCGTCGATGGGCGCATGGCAGCCCACCGTGAAGCGCTGGGCAAGCAGCTCGCGATGCTTCTTTGATATGTTGGCCATCTCGTTGATGTCCTTGACGTGCTGCACGTAGAGCCAGCGCGCGATCTGTCCGCCCACGAAGGCGGGCATTCCCAACTCGCGGGCCAGCGTGCGCAGCTCCTCAAGGGTCTTTCCTATCAACGGTTCTTTTGTTTCCTCTGTCATTTTTCTTTCGGCGTCTCACCGCGTTGGGGCGGTAGGTTGCATAATAATCTGCAAAGATAACCAAAATAATCGGTAACGCTGACAGATTGCCGTACTTTTTGCCAAAATGTCGTATAGGCAGGCTGATTTTCCACCCGCCATAGCGAGGGAAATCCACTCGCATAGCCAGGAAAATCCACCCGCATAGCCAGGGAAATGTGCTACGGACAAGATGTGGCAAAAAGCGTAAGCATCTGCTGCTTAGTGTGCTACCTCCTCTTGCGCGTGGTCGTCTTGCTCTTGTGCTTGCTGCTCTTGGGCGCAGTGCGGGTCGTTGTCCTGGTGGTCGTGTGCGTCTTGGGCTTGGCGGCCTGGTAATACTTTTGGGCCTCGGGCAACCATTTTCTGATATTGGCGATGCGCGTCTGGTCGGAGGGGTGGTCGCTCAGCCACTCTTGCGTGGACTGGCTGCCCGATGAGGACATACGCTGCCAGAAGGTGATGGCATTGGCTGGGTCGTAGCCTGCCATGGCGGCAAAGATCAGGCCCATATAGTCGGCTTCGCTCTCATCCTTGCGGCTGTATTTCAGATTGAGCAGGGAAAAGCCCGTGCCAGCTATCTGTCCGGCCACGTTGGCAGCGTCTTGTCCTGCCACTGCTCCGAGCACGCTTCCGAGCACAGTGGTCGCTACGCCCTGGTTCTGCTGCTTCGTCATCTGCTCGGCACTGTGTTTCGCCACGGCGTGGGCGATCTCGTGTCCCAGCACGATGGCCAGGGAGGCCTCGTTCTGCGTGTAGGGCAGGATGCCTTCGAAGACGACGATCTTGCCTCCGGGCATGCAGAAAGCGTTGGCCTGTGGGTCCTGGATGAGGTTGAACTCCCAGTGGAAGTTGTTCACCTCACTGGCGAAGCCGTTGTTTCGGAGGTAGGTCTCGACGGCATTGGCGAGGTTGCGCCCTACGCGTACCACCATCTGGGTGTTGGCTGCGTTGGTCGATTTCTTCGCCTTCTGCATATAGGTGGAATACTGCTGCTGCGAGAGGGAGAGCAGTTGCTCGTCGCTCACGCTGATGCGATGCTTGCGTCCTGTCAGGGGGACAGTCTGGGTGGTACCGCATGCGGTCATCAGTAGGGTGATGGCCGTCAAAAGAATCAGATGGATCTTCTTCATTCGTTTTCTCTCCTAATTTGTTTTCTAAGACCTTGTTTTTTGTTTCCAAGACCTTGTATTTTGTTTCTAAGATTTTGTCAGCTGATGGTGCTGGGTTGCAAAATTAGCAATTCCGTGGCAAAACACAAAAAGAAGAGCCGAAAAAGTGGTGGCTTTTCGGCTCTTCTATCAAGTATGAAAATATTGTGTATCAAGTATGGAAACATCGTGGCGGAGTAGGCTGCCGCCAGCGGTTTTACTTGAACATCTCTTTGATGCCGCCGATGGATCCCATGAGGTTGGTGGCCTCGTAGGGCATAAAGACGGTCTTCTGGTTGTTGTTCTGCGCCATCTCGGAGAGCATCTGGATGTACTTCTGGGCGATGAGGTAGCTGGCGGGGTTGGTGCTCTTGCCTACGGCCTCGGTGATCTTGTTGATGGCAATGGCCTCGGCTTCGGCCTTGCGGATGCGTGCCTGGGCCTCACCCTCGGCGATGAGGATGGCCTGTTGCTTGTCGGCTTCGGCCCGGTTGATGGTCGAGGCCTTCTCGCCCTCTGACTGCAGGATGGCGGCTTGCTTCTCACCCTCGCTGGTCAGGATCGTTGCGCGCTTGTTGCGCTCAGCCTGCATCTGCTTCTCCATGGCCTGGAGGACGCTCTCGGGCGGCGTGATGTCCTGCAGCTCGACGCGGTTGACCTTGATGCCCCATTTGTTGGTGGCGTCGTCGAGCACGGCGCGGAGCTTGGTGTTGATGGTGTCGCGCGAGGTGAGGGTCTGGTCCAGCTCCATCTCTCCGATGATGTTGCGGAGCGTGGTCTGGGTCAGTTTCTCTATGGCGTTGGGCAGGTTGTTGATCTCATAGACCGCCTTGAAGGGATCGACAATCTGAAAATAGAGCAACGCGTTGATCTGCATCTGGATGTTGTCCTTCGTGATGACGTTTTGGCGTGCGAAGTCATAGACTTGTTCGCGCAGGTCGATGGTGCTGGTATAGACATAGCGTCCGCCCTTGACGGCCACCACCTCCTTGGCGTGGTCGAGGAAGGGCATGATGATGTTGATACCCGGCTGCAACGTGGCGTAATACTTACCGAGACGCTCGATAACTTTGGTCTCGCTCTGAGAAATGATCACAACGGCCTTCATGGTGAAGAAGATGACCAGAAGAACGATGGCTCCAAGAACATAGGGTGCTATTGACATAATCGTAAAGTGTTAAGGTTGAATATACTTGGTTTCTGTTTGGATCTTATGCTTCCTCGACGGTGATGATGATGGAGTCGATGCTGAGCACGCGGGCCTTCATGCCGTTTTCGACGGGGTGGCCGTCGCGGGTCTTTGCCTTCCAACTGTCGCCATCGATCTGCACGCGACCATAGCCGTTAGCCTCGATCGGTTCGGTGACGCGTCCGATGCGTCCGATGAGGGCGTCCACATTGCTTACGCGGCGGTCCTCGCCTTTGTGAAACCAGCGTAGGGCCATCGGCCTGAGGAAGAAAATGCTCAGCAAGGTGGTGATCGCAAAGACAATGATCTGAATCGTCAGACTGTCGGTAAAGACTGATGAAATAGACGCAAAGAGGCCGCCGACTGCAAAGCAGACAATAAAGAAGTCGCCATTGGTCAGTTCGAGCAGCAGGCATAGGAGGCTGATGAGCAGCCAGGCCAACCAAAGGTTTTGTGCAAAGTAATCGATCATAGTCGTTATTTTTGTGTTAGTTATTTTTGCCGAGTGCAGCTTATCTTATGCAAAGATATGGAAAAATATTGGTATTCCATTTCTTTTTCATCACTTTTTTATTCTGTTTTTTGAATAGCTTCAAAAATAGTGTGTGGAGCGGGATGGAAGACTGGGGAAAAGTGTTTTGGGACCATGTTGTGAGGAAGCGGTGAACGAATAGGGCCTCTGGTAACTATTCAGCAATAGTGTAGACATGCACCATCCTACCATCCTATAACGACAGGATGGTATGGATAGCTTGCAGCTGCGACTGG
>OHMF01000030.1_pt1 | contig 74534 bp, 60 predicted proteins | sample 1569181 | NCBI WGS metagenome assembly OHMF01 (sample SAMEA3879559, study PRJEB24766) | human gut metagenome | biome: human-associated habitat; feature: feces | place: USA | collected 1985/1987
TCCTTGTTGCGGCAATTGAATTTGCGATATTTGTAAATATGGGTATTCCTTATTTTACAGGAACATCAATACCGTTTATTTCATCGGTAGTCATCGGAACCATACAGCTTGGTGCAACGGTTGACTACGCAATTCTTATGACAACGAGATACAAAAGAGAAAGAGCCGCAGGCGAAAGCAAGAAAGAGGCCATATCGATTGCACTTGGAACATCTATTCCGTCAATTATCGTAAGTGCCCTCGGATTTTTCGCAGCAACCTTTGGTGTAGGTATGATTGCCAGCGTTGATATGATTTCATCATTATGTATACTCATGGCACGAGGTGCAATCATCAGTATGTTAGTTGTAATATTTATACTTCCATCATTATTTGTATTGTTTGATAAACTCATTATAAATACAAGTATTGGTTTTAAATCTAAGAAAAATAAAAAAGAAGCAGTTATGTAAGGAGAGATAGTTATGGTAAAGAAGAAATTTTTAAAACGTTGTTCAATATTAATGTGCAGTGTTCTTGTTGCAGCTAACCTTGTTGCATGCGGAGCGGGAACAGGCAGTACAAACGAAGAAGTAAAACAGAGTGCGTACAGTCAGGACAATATGGTCCAGACATCCATAGAAAAAGAATTATCGTCAAAAAGTACACTTCCAATCAACACAAGACAGGAAACGGTATATGTGTTCGGGGATGCTAACGGAAATAAGGACCATATAATCGTTAATGAAAAAGTAACTGATGACAAAGGAAAGGAAACCCTTAATAGGACTGAATCTGATGGCGAAGTACCGGTTTCCATGAAAGTTACATACACTCTTGACGGAAATGAAGTTACACCTGAAGAACTTGCGGGAAAGAGCGGCAAAGTAACAATGAGATTTGATTACACAAATAATACAAAAGATGTTCCTTTTACAATGATTACGGGAATGGTACTTCCTGCCGACGTATTCTCAAATGTAGAGATTACAAACGGTAAACTTACCAGAAACGGTGATTCAATTATTGCAGTCGGACTTACAATGCCGGGTCTTTCCGATATGCTTAACCTTAAAGGAATAGAGCTTCCTGAGTATTTTGAAGTAACAGCAGATGTAAATAAATTCTCGCTTGATATGACAATGTCTGTGGCAACATCTAACTTTCTTTCAGATGTGAATGTGGATGACATTTCCATTGACAGCATAAAAGCTCTTACAGATAAGCTTGGAAGTGCTGCCGGACAGCTTGTGGATGGTTCAGCAGCTCTTGCAGACGGAACCTCACAGTTAAAGGATGCTGTTCCTGCCCTTACAGACGGAATTACCAGGTTAAACACAGGTGCGCTTTCATTAAGAGACGGAATGTATGCTTATATTGACGGCGTAAATACAGTATCGGCAGGTGCGTCACAGCTTAATAGTGGAGCATCAGACCTTGCAACAGGTCTTGACAGTCTTGCCTCTGCAATAAATACAAAGGTAGTTCCGGGAATTACACAGATGAAAAATACCGTTGACGCCAATGTAAAGACTTACGGAGGAAAAGTTACATCCGTTCTTACGTTAGCAGGAACATATGATAAAGCATTTGCGGCATTGAATAACACTATTAAGTCAGCAGGTGCAGCTTATGGTGTGAGCGATATGTCAGTAGTTCCTTACTCAGAAATGAGTTCGGGACTTACAGAGGAAAAAGTTTCAAAACTTCTTACAAAATATATGTCAGATTACACAATTTACATAAGTGCAAAAGCGGCATTTACAAATGCTGATGCGTATGTTTCACAGATGAAACTTAGAGGCGTTGACGGTTCATCCGTAACAAATCTCGGACAGGTATACCAGCAGGAAATTGCAATGCTTATGTCAGCAGCAAGCAACGGCGGTGTGTATACAGCACTAAGCCAGGTGCAGACAGGTGTTAATCAGTTATCCACAGGTATCGGTTCAATGAATGACAATACCAATGCAACAAGAACAGGCAATACAGAAACTATCTGTTCAGCAATTTACAAACTTCAGACAGGAAGCAAAACACTTAAAGACGGAACAGAAACCCTTGTAAACGGTCTTAGAACACTTACATCTAACAATGATGCACTTAAGAGCGGTGCCGCACAGGTTGCAGACGGAACAGGAACCCTTAATGACAGCGCCGCAACACTTGCGGATGCCATTGAGAAACTTAATGCCGGAGCCATTACATTAAAAGACGGTATGGCACAGTTTAACAGTGAAGCAATAGAACCACTTGAAAAACTTGTGGGTGATGATTTACAGAATGCTGTTGACACAATCAAAAAAGTTGTAAAATCAGGTCAGGATTATACATCGTTCTTAGGTAAGTCAGATGACTTAAAAGGCAGCGTGACATTTATATACAAGACTGCAGGTATTACAATAGAAGAATAATAGCGGTTGCATAAGATTCAATCCTGAATTATAATATTTGGAAAAAGAATGTTATAATTCAGGAGGAACGTAATGACTATATTAGTTTTAGGCGGAGCCGGGTATATAGGCTCGCATACTGTGTATGCACTTATTGAAAAGGGTGTGGATGTAGTAGTTATAGATAATCTGGAAACAGGTCATATAGAAGCAGTTCATGAAAAAGCACGTTTTTACAAAGGCGATATCAGGGACAGGGCATTTGTTGACAGCGTTTTAGATAAGGAGAAGATAGACGCGGTTATTCATTTTGCCGCTAATTCACTCGTAGGCGAGAGCATGGTTAATCCGCTCAAATATTATGACAATAATGTAAACGGTACCAAGGTTCTTTTACAGTCAATGGTTGCCCACGGCCTTGATAAGATAGTATTTTCATCAACGGCAGCTACCTATGGAGAACCTGAAAAAGTTCCTATTCTTGAAACAGACAGAACAGAACCTACCAATACATACGGTGAGACCAAGCTTGCCATGGAAAAGATGTTCAAATGGACAGATCGTGCCCATGGACTTAAGTATGTTTCTTTGAGATATTTTAATGCATGTGGTGCACACGTAAGCGGAAAGATTGGAGAAGCACATTCTCCTGAGACACACCTTATTCCTTTGATTCTACAGGTGCCATTGGGACAACGTGAGTACATCAGCATATTTGGTGATGATTATGATACGAGTGATGGAACCTGCATAAGAGATTATATTCATGTAACAGACCTTGCACAGGCACATATACTTGCTGTTGATTACCTGATGAAAGGCAATGAAAGCAACATATTTAATCTCGGTAACGGTGTGGGATTTACAGTTAAGGAAGTAATAGATACGGCGCGAAAAGTCACAGGACATGAGATACCGGCCAAAATTGCCGAAAGAAGAGCCGGAGACCCTGCGAGACTTATTGCATCAAGCGATAAAGCAAGACAGGTGCTTTTATGGAAACCTGAGCACGCGGATCTTGAGGAAATTATATCAACTGCATGGAATTGGCATAAAAACCACCCAAACGGTTATAACGGATAATGGACAGTTTTATATTCAGCCTTGAAGCCACAGTACCTGTTTTTATGATAATTATCCTTGGCTATATACTTATGCGTGTCGGATTTCTGACTAAAGAGTTTACAGAGGTAGCAGACAAATATGTATTTAAAGTGGCTTTGCCGGTATTGCTTTTTAAACAGATAGGAACAGCGGATATCCGTTCCGAATTTGATATCAGGTTTGTTCTCTTCTGCATGATAGTTACAACGGTAATGTTTGGCATGGTGTGGCTTCTTGCGAGGATTTTTATAAGAGATAAGAGTATGGTCGGTGCGTTTGCGCAGGGAAGTGTCCGCGGTAGTGCGGCTATTCTTGGAATTGCATTTATTGACAATATATACGGCAGTTCAGGGATGGGACCACTGATGATTGTATCAGCGGTACCGCTATATAATATATATTCTGTTATAATTCTTACGGTTGAGGCAAGGGATAATAAGAATGGTAAAGAGGCAATTAAAAAATCTTTTATTAATGTCCTGAAAAATCCTATTATAATAGGTATTTTTCTCGGAATGATTGTTGCATGTACCGGACTTAAGATACCGGCTATACCGTTAAAAGCGATAAACAGCGTTGCTGCTACCGCAACCCCCATCGCACTGATAGTTGTCGGCGCCGGTTTTGAAGGGAAGAAGGCCATTGCCAAAACAGGACCGACGCTTGTGGCTGTTTTTATCAAGCTTATAGTTCTTCCTCTGATATTTTTACCGGTTGCGGTTAAAATGGGATTCAGACGAGAAGCTCTTGTTGCAATAATTATTATGCTAGGCTCACCAACAACGGTAACCTGTTACATAATGGCAAAGAATATGAATAATGATGAAGTCCTTAGCGGAAGTATTGTTGTGCTTGCGACGCTGCTTTCGTCATTTACATTGACGGGACTGGTATTCCTTATGAGATATATGGGATGGATATAAAACCTGCATAGGCGGTCTGCTTGTGCAGGTTTTTTAATACTCAAACAAAATATTACCGTTTGCGACAAAATTCTTGCTATTATTCTATTATAGAGTTATTATGAAATTATAAAAAATTTACAATATTTGGGAGTATGATGTACGGATTAAAGGAGTTTTAAGATTTATATCATCTACAATCTTTATTTTATCATTTACAGTTCGTTTTATATTCCCGGTTATATATATTAATATTATTTGATAGGAGAAAAACATAGGAGTACAACTAGAATTGTTTAAATTATCATATTCAAATTTTAAATCCAATTTAAAAAAATATGTGGCAATCATGACTGCGGTCATGATTGCCATGATGTTCATAATTGCCTCTGAAAGCATATTTTCATCATACGGAGAGGTTAAGGTCAGAAATGCATACCGATATAACGGGGTATGGGATTATCGTCTTAAGACATCATCAGATGAGGATATAAAAGTCGATGGAGTGACATATAGCGGGTATGCAGAGAATCAGAATATAGGTGTTCTTGATATAATACCTGAGATGGAACATATAGGAAATTATATAGATTGTACAGACAGGTATTTATTAGCAATTACGGGAATTGACAACGATTTATATAATACAATTCCATATAAGCTTATAAAAGGAAATTATCCCGCCAGTGCAGATGAACTTCTTGTTGCTAATAATACGGTATACAACGGGGAAATTCTTAAGACAGGTGATGTAATAGAGCTTGATATAAAAGAACGTCATGATGCAGATGGTAATATCCTTGGAGACGAGGAATTGTCGGTAAGTGATGTATATACGGATATTGCCACAAGGAAATATACAATATGCGGAATATATGACAGCTCATCATTTACAACAGGAACCTTTATCCATAATGCATATTCAGGAAAATCAGGAACCGGTAGCAGGATATATTATTATACCTGCAACAGCCATGACAAGGCAAGGTATGAAGCTGCATTAGAAACTTTCAAGCAGGCAGGAAATGTTGAAGCAAACCGGTATGTGAAGATGGCTGTGGAGTCCGTATATAAGTCTGATTATTTTAAAGCGAGTAAAGCAGGCGTATTTCTTTTTCAGGGGATAATAATTATTGTGTCCCTTGCAACAATAATTCTCAATCTTTTTCAGATTGGAGAATCTGAAAGAAAAAATATCCGCCAGATGTATACAATAGGTGCCGGAAAAGGAAAGATAACCGGAATATATAACAGAGTATTTGCAATATGTGAGTTCACAGGTGTTTTAGCAGGAACAGGACTTGCGGTTATTGCATTGACAGTAGGGAAGAAAACCATTATCAGTATACTTAATTCTGAATATACGGATTTTTCACTTGTTAAGATTAATCCCGTCAAGATCATTGTAATGTATCTTATAATACTTATAGTTACAATGATATTCATGTTAATAAAGTGTAACGGCATCCTTACTATACATAAAAGAAAAATAACGGGAGAAATAAAGAAAAAACCATGTAATAGTATATCAAAGCTTGCAAGTACAACCGTAAGAAACAGGTGGATATTTAATATAGTGCTTACAAGCTCACTTACGATAATGCTTCTTATGGTAACTATTTTATTAAGCATCCACCCGGGAATTAAAAGCAGAAGTGAAGAAGAAGCAGGAATTTATAAAAGTCAGGGACATTATTACATCATTACGAATGATAATATTGACCGGTATGAATCAGAATTCAGGGCTGTTGAAGGTGTAAAAAAATTCAATATATATGGTTCGGCATTTGTTAGAATAAAGGGGAGAGATAGAGATAACCAAAGTCTGGACGGCTTGATAAGCTGCAATAAAGATTACTATGATGAAGTAAGAAAAGAAAATCCTTGGATGGCAGATTTTGATACTTTTGAAAAAGAAGAACTTGTATACGCGATAAATGAAACTGTTTTGGAAGGAAAAATTATTCGTTCAAATGATGCAAAGGAAGGAGATACTTTTACATATGTGTATCAGCAGGCAGAGGATACAGACAAAGAATACAAAATCAAGATAGACGGGGTATTAACAATGCCACAAAGTGACATTGTTACAGAAGAAGAAGGAGAAATTGACTATTTAACGTTTTTGGTTCCTGAAAGCAGAATGTTAAAAGAAATTAAAGAAGTTGGATGTAGTCCAAACTGGATGTATACATTTATATGTGAAAAAGGCAAGATAAAGAGTGCCGGTGAGAAATTACAGGATCTTGCATATAGATTAGGCGTAGGACTTATGGATACTGCCGAGACTTATGAACTGGCTGAGGATAATCATGAAATACAGGTATTTGTTGTAGCAGTTGTGTCAGGCCTCTTTATACTTATCGGACTTGGAGGAATGATAACATCCATCAGGCTTGATAATATGTCAAGAAAACGTGAATTTTCAATATACAGGACGCTTGGAATGGATTCACATATAAAGACCGAACTACAGATATATGAGTACATATCAGTATGGCTATCGGCACTGATTCTTTCAACGATTCTTGTAATTATACTTATTAATACTTTACTAAAAGGAATGGTCAGCTATTATTATGTTGAAAATAAGACATTATTCATTAATCTGGTTAAGGTAGCTGCGGGAACTTTGGCAATATTGGCATTAATTGTGATTGCAGGACAATTAGGAAAGGGAAAAAGACATGATAAAGTTAAATAAAATAAACAAATCCTTTGGTGAGGAGCTTTCCGGAGTACATGTATTAAAAAATCTTTCACTTGATGTAAATACCGGAGAGTTTGTTGCCATAATGGGAAAGAGCGGCTGTGGAAAGACAACACTTTTGAATATTCTCGGAACTCTGGAAAATGCTGATTCAGGTGAATATTTCCTTGGGGACAGGAATATGTCCACTCTTTCTGAGAAAGAAAAATGTAAGTTAAGACGAACCAAAATAGCCATAATATATCAGAGTTACAACCTTGTAGAAGATCTGAATGTATATGACAATATTGTTTTGCCATTTGTATTTGATAAGTCCAAATGGGACGAAGATTACCTGAAAGAGCTTATAAAAGAGCTTGATATAGAGAAACTTTTATACAGAAAGGCGGGATTGCTGTCAGGCGGTGAAAAGCAGCGTGTGGCAATTGCAAGGGCATTGTTGCAAAGACCTGCCGTAATTCTTGCTGATGAACCCACGGGCAACCTTGATTCGGTAAACAGTGAAATAGTAATGGACGCACTTGTTAAAGGCAACAAAATCCATAACCAGACAATAGTAATGGTAACCCACGATAAAGATATGGCGGAAAAGGCAGACAGAATCATCTATATGAAGGATGGAGAGATACAGAGGAAGCTGCAGTAAAGAAGATGCAGACGTAATATATCAGCATATGAAAGGCAATTTTACGCCACGTTAATAAAATGGGGATGCGCTTTAACAATTGAAAATTGTTGAGGCGGCATCCCCGTGTTTTTGCAATTATTTTATTATTTCTCAAGTTCGGATGTACAATGAGGGCATCTCGTTGCCTCTAAATCAATTTCAGAACGACAGAACGGGCAAATCTTTGTTGTCGGAGTTGCTTCTTTCGATTCCTCTTTCTTCTGGCCGAGGGAACGTAATTTGTTGATTCCTTTTACAAGGAAGAAAAGAACAATGGCGGTTAATAAAAATGTGATAATTGCCTGAAGGAAACTTCCATATTTAATCTGGGCACCATTGATGTTCCATGCCAAAGCTGTAAGGTCAGCCTTAGATGTTACAATTGTAAGAAGCGGAGAAAAGATGTCTCCTACAAGAGAATTTACAATAGCTGTAAAGGCACTGCCTACGATAAGACCGATAGCCATATCAAATATGTTACCTTTTGAAATAAATTCCTTGAATTCTTTTATTATTTTCTTCATAAAAGTATATCTCCTATTCTTCGGTATTTTCTTCATCAGGTTCTTTTTTAGTATCTAAAATATATGCGTGAACCTTCGTGATTCTGTTTTTGGTACAACCTTCCACCACAAACCTGAGATTGCCGATGGTAACTTCATCACCAAGCACAGGCAGACGCTTAAGGGAATCAATAATAAATCCGCTTATGGAATCATAATCCGATTCGTGGTCAGTTTCAATGTCAGGCAGCTCTATGTATTCCTCAATATCGTTAAGCCTTGCCGTACCTGAAAAAATATATTCAGTATCATTTACCTTAATAATGTCATCGACTTCGTCACCATCGTATTCGTCACGGATTTCACCAACAATTTCCTCAAGCAGGTCCTCAAGGGTAATCATGCCAACAGTCGAACCGTATTCATCTATTACTATGGTAAAATTGTTAGAGGTCTTTTTAAGTTCTTCCATAAGCTCAGAGGTCTTTTTAAACTCGTATGTATAATACGGCTTGCGCAGAATATCTCTTACATTAAATGAAGCCTTATCCTCACAGAGCAAAAGGTCCTTGACATTAATAATACCGATGACATTGTCAACAGAGTCTTCATAAACAGGCAGACGGGTATATTTGTCAGTTCTGAATACCGAAATTATCTCGTCATAACGGCTGTCTATTGATACACATGTCATATCAATACGCGGAATCATAACATCCTTAGCCTGGGAATCACCGAAATCAAACACGTTTTTAATCATCTGGCGTTCTTCTTTTTCGATTACACCTTCTTCATGGCTTACGTCAACAATGGTTCTCAGCTCGTCTTCTGTAATTGAAGCAGCTTTTTTACCCGGGTCAAGTCCTAAGATAAAAAGAAAACCATTTGCTAATTTATTGATGATAAAAATAACAGGGGTAAGAACCTTTATAAGAAGGCTTATGACACCTGAGTAAGTCATTGCAATCTTTTCCGCGTGGGAAGTGGCAATTGTTTTCGGTGTTATTTCACCAAAAATCAATACCAATAAGGTAAGAATACCTGTAGTAAGACTTACGAATCTGTTGCCCCACAACTGTAAGGTAATGGTTGTTGCAAGGGATGATGCAAAAATATTGACTATGTTATTGCCAATAAGAATTGCACTAAGCATTTTAGATGAATTAGATGTAATTTTAAGAACTCTCGCTGCTTTTTTATTACCTTCATCTGCAAGAGAACGCATCCTGATCTGGTTGACCGTAACAAGTGATGTCTCCGCCGATGAAAAGAAAGCAGAGAGTAACAGAAGTACGATTAACACAATAAACTGAATCGCCACACTGGGGTCCAAGTTATTCAACTCCTTTTAAAGTATTTTTATCTAAATATATATTTTAATAGAAGTTCTGTCAATAATTTGATATGGATAAAATAAAGAAAATATGATATTATTAACAAATCTGGAGGAAAAAAATATGTATGTAATAGCCGGGCTTGGTAACCCTGAGAAAAAATATGAGATGACAAGACACAATATGGGATTCAGAATAATTGATGCGCTTGCCGGCAGATTTAATATTTCGATGACCGAACAGAAACATAAGGGACTCATAGGTAAGGGAATAATAGGCGGAAATAAGGTAATACTTGTTAAACCTTTAACATATATGAATTTAAGTGGTGAATGCATAAGACCCGTCTGTGATTATTATAAGGTAGATCCATCAGAATGTATTGTGGCTTTTGACGATATAAGTCTGGAACCGGGTAAGATCCGTATCCGCAAGAAAGGAAGTGCAGGCGGACATAACGGCATTAAGAGTATTATATCGTGCCTTGGTACGGATGCTTTTCCGCGCCTTAAATTCGGTGTGGGAGATAAGCCGAAACAGATGGATTTAGCAGATTATGTACTGGGACGTTTTAACAGCGAAGACGAGGCAATAGTTGCAAAAGAGCTGGAAAAAGCCTGCAATGCCATCGAATGTATGGTAACAGAAGGTTACGACGCAGCAATGAATAAATATAACGGAGTATAGAAAATGAGCATATTGGAGAAGCCGGTATGTGAACTGGCATATTATCAGAATATTATAGATGACCTTAAGAAAAAAGGGAATGTACCTGTGGCTTTTGGCTGTGTTGACCAGCAGAAGCCATATTTTATCTATAAAATCACAGAAAAATTTAATAAGAAGCTCATAATAACAGGTACAGAAATAAGGGCAAGAGAACTTTATGAAGATTATCGAGCCATTGATAAAAATACTTATTACTATCCTGCCAAGGATTTCATTTTTTACAGTGCTGACATAAGAAACAATGAGGTTGTCAGGGAGAGGCTGGAAGTAATCAATCATCTTATAAATGACCGGGAAGCCACTATCATTACAACCATTGACGGTTGTATGGATAAACTGGTACCACAGGATATATTCAGAAAAAACACCATAAATATAAAAACCGGTGATGATATCGACATCAAAGGATTATCTGAACGACTTGTAAATGCCGGCTATGAAAATGCCGGACAGACGGAACACAGCGGTCAGTTTGCCATCAGAGGCGGCATAATCGATATTTTCCCTGTGAATATGGAAAATCCCTGCCGTATTGAACTGTGGGATACAGAAGTGGATGCAATGAGGCTTTTTGATGCGGAAAGCCAGCGTTCCGTAGAGAATATCGAAGAAATTGATATTTTCCCGGCAACAGAGCTGCTCATAGATGATACACTGGCATCGGGAATTAAAAGTATTGAGAAAGATGCAGCAAAATACAGTGAAGCACTTAATAAAGAAGCTAAAATTACTGAAAGCAACCTTATAAAGAAAAATGTTGAAGAGCTTAAGGAAAAACTGTTTGTGCTTAAGGACAGGAGCGGACTTGACAGTTATGTTAAATATTTTATAAAAAATCCGGTATCATTAGCGGATTATTTTGACTATGAAAAAGATGGTATAGTTATTGATGAACCGGTAAGAATTATTGAAAAAATGGATGTAGTGGAGAAAGAATTCAGGGAAAGTATGTCCCACAGGCTTGAAAAAGGAAGCATCCTTCCGGGACAGACAGAGGTATTGTATTCAAAAGGCGAAGTGTTCCATAAACTGGCTTTGCACAGCCTGATGGCAGTATCAGTGCTTGACTGCAAAATACCGGAACTTAATATTTCGGGACACTATGACATAAATGCAAAGGGAATAGGTTCGTATAATAATTCTTTTGAAACCCTTGTAAGTGACATAAAGAACTGGAAAAAGAAAAAATACCGCATACTAATTGTATCAGGCTCGGAAATAAGGGCCAGAAGACTGGCAAAAGACCTGATGGAAAATGATATAATGGCCGCATTTTCAGATAAAAGCCAAAAAGAAATCAAAGAAGGAGAAGTTGTAACCGTCTGTGGCAAGCTTAGGAAGGGCTATGAATATCCTGATATAAGATTTGCAGCAGTTGCGGAAGATGATATTTTCAGCACGGCGAAGAAACCTAAGAAAAAGAAAAAAAGCTACGATGGTAAATCTATCTCCGATTTTTCCGAACTGTCAATAGGAGATTATGTAATTCATGAAAATCACGGACTCGGAATATACAGGGGAATTGAAAAAATCCGTGTAGACAAAACCGAGAAAGACTACATTAAAATAGAATATGCCAACGGCGGGAACCTTTATATACTTGCTACACAGCTTGATATGATACAAAAATACGGCGACAGGGAGGGTGCCAAGCCTAAGCTTAACAGACTGGGTTCGCCGGAATGGACAAAGACCAAAACAAAAGTCAGAGGCGCTGTAAAACAGGTTGCCGATAAACTTATTAAATTATATGCATCCAGAAGTGCCAGACAAGGGTTTGCTTTTTCAAAAGACACGCCATGGCAGCAGGAATTTGAGGAACTTTTCCCTTATGAACCTACGACAGACCAGCTTACGGCAATAGAAGAGACCAAAACAGATATGGAAAGCACCAGAATTATGGACAGACTTATATGCGGTGACGTAGGTTTCGGAAAAACCGAGGTCGCATTAAGGGCTGCATTTAAAGCTGTCCAGGATAACAAGCAGGTAGTATATTTATGCCCAACAACAATTCTGGCAAAACAGATTTTTACCAATTTTGATTCGAGAATGAAAGATTTTGGCGTTGAAGTCAGGATGTTATCAAGGTTTTGTACGCCAAAAGAAGCAAAAAATACAATAGAAGGACTTAAAAAAGGGCTTGTGGACGTTGTCGTCGGTACTCATAAGATTTTATCCAAGGATGTTAGTTTTAAGAATCTCGGACTGCTTATCATAGATGAGGAACAGCGCTTTGGCGTGGCACACAAGGAAAAAATCAAACAGATGAAAGAATCTGTTGATGTCATAACTTTATCGGCAACACCTATTCCGCGGACCCTCCATATGAGTTTAATAGGAATCAGGGATATGAGCGTACTTATGGAACCTCCGGTGGACAGAATACCCATCCAGACCTTTGTTACGGAATATGATGAGGAAATGGTGAGAGAGGCTGTTAACAGGGAACTTGCAAGAGGCGGACAGGTATACTATGTATATAACAAGGTTCTGGGAATAGACGAAATTACCCTTAATATTGCAAAACTTGTGCCGGAAGCCAATGTTGCATTTGCACATGGACAGATGAGCGAACGTGAACTTGAAAAAATAATGATGGATTTTATTAACGGAGACATTGATGTTCTTGTCTCAACCACCATAATCGAAACAGGACTTGATATACCGAATGTAAATACTATTATTATACATGATGCCAATAAATACGGACTTTCCCAGCTGTACCAGTTAAGAGGAAGAGTCGGACGTACAGGAAGAATGGCGTATGCTTTCTTGATGTACAAAAAAGATAAGGTATTAAGTGAAATTGCTGAGAAAAGGCTGAGTGCAATAAGAGAGTTTACCGATTTGGGCTCCGGATTCAGGATTGCCATGAAAGATCTGGAAATCAGAGGAGCAGGAAATATGTTAGGTGAAGAACAGCACGGACATATGGAAGCGGTAGGGTATGACCTTTATTGTAAGATGCTTAATGAGGCTGTCCTTGAACTTAAAGGCGAGGGAAAAATCGAGGATTACGAAACTGTTGTTGATATTGACGTGGATGCGTATATCCCTGCCACATATATAAGAAGCGAAAACCAGAAGCTTGACATATATAAGAGAATTGCTGCCATTGAGACGGAAGAAGACCTTGCTGATATGACAGATGAACTCATAGATCGTTTTGGAGATATTCCTAAGCCGGCGGTCATACTTATGAGCATTGCACTGCTAAAATCAAAATGTCACAGTAATTATATAACGGAAATTAAAGGAAACCGTAAAGAAATTAAAATCCGTCTCTACCACAGAGCCATGATTAATCCTGCGGGGATACCTGACATTGTGAAAAAGAAAGGTATCCGCATGAAGTTTACAACAGGGGAAAGCCCATATTTTACTTATTATTTTGAACAGGCTGAGACTAAAAATACAGAGGAATATATAAGGACCATAGACAAAATAGTTGATGAAATCGGGACTCTTAAGATATCGGAGGAAAGCAAATGATTGGTGTGATTTTTACAGGAGGAACTATAGGCAGCAGTATATCTGACGGATATATATCAACTGATCCTGAAATGAGGTATATGCTTCTTAAAATGTATAAAGAGAGCTGTGGATACGATGATTTTGTAACAGACGCACCCTGTACGATACTGAGCGAAAATATTAATTGCAGTGATTTTGTCATAATTGCCAAAGCAGTGCATAAAATGATGTTAGGGAATGTTGAGGGAATTATTCTGACCCATGGAAGTGATACGATACAGTACACAGCATCTTTTTTATCGTGTATAGAGGAATTTACGCATATTCCTGTAATGGTGGTATGCAGCAATTATGTACTTACGGATAATAGAGCCAATGGACTTAGGAATTTTTCTGCGGCAGTTGATTTTATCAGGAACAAATGCGGTAATGGTGTATTTGTTCCATACACAGGCAGAGATGGTATTACAAAGATATACTATGGGAACACCCTTTTAAGACATCATATTTACAGTGATGAGATATATACGGTGAATGACTGCTGTTATGGTGACTATGCCGAAGGTGAATTCAGTCCTTCGGGACAGGCCAATCCTTGTAAGAATAAATTGTTTCCGGTCCCTGCCGGTCATGGCAAATATTCTGATGTCCTTATCCTGTATCCGTATCCGGGGGTGAAATATCCCGATATTAAAGAATACAAGGCAGTAATATTATGTACTTACCACAGTGGGACAATCTGTACAGCCTCCGAAAAATTAAAGGAATTTATGCAAAATGCTGTCAGGTATAATATTCCTGTGTATCTGGTGGGAAACGGTGACGGAACGGATTACGAAAGCTGCAGGCTGTATGACGGACTGGGAATAAAAATATTAAAAAATATAACAGAAATAACAGCTTATACCGAGCTGATATTACAAATTGACTGAAACGTTTCCACGAATTAATGTGCATTTTGTTAATACTTATATATCAATAAATACCGGTAGATATAACCATATTATAACTTTTTTACCAAAAAAACAAAAAAATACAAAAAAAGTTATTGATTTTTTACAATGAAAGAGTTATAGTTATAACTACCGATAGGTAAACAATTTTTCATATTTATGGAAACGTTTCCAAAAAAACAAAAATGACCTAATAAAGAAAGAGGAGGTAATTTATAGTATGAAAAAAAGATTTTTATCAATAGCACTCGCAGGTGCACTTGCTGCAACAGCATTAGTTGGCTGCGGTAAGCGTGACGGTGGCAACAAAGAGTCTAAGCCATCAGCAGGAAATGATACTAAGACAGAAGCTAAGGGTTCAGTTTACTACCTTAACTTCAAGCCTGAACAGGATAAGGACTATCAGGCAATTGCTAAGAAATATGAAGAGGAAACAGGTGTTAAGGTTACAGTTGTAACAGCAGCATCAGGTTCTTATGAATCAACATTAGCAGCCGAGATACAGAAGGAAAATGCACCTACATTATTCCAGGTTAATGGTCCTGTAGGTCTTGCTAACTGGAAAGATTACTGCTATGACCTTAAGGATACTAAGGTATACGGAGAACTTACAAATGAAAGCTACGCATTAACAGAAGACGGATATGTATATGGTGTAGGATACGTTATTGAATCATACGGTCTTATCACAAATACTAAGTTACTCGAGAAGGCAGGATATAAGACAGATGATATCCAGTCATTTGATGACTTAAAGAAAGTTGCTGAAGATATTACAAAGCGTAAAGAAGAACTTGGATTCTCAGCATTTACATCAGCAGGTATGGACAAGTCTTCAGACTGGAGATTTAAGACTCACTTAGCTAACCTTCCTATCTACTTTGAATATCAGGCAGATAAGATTTCTTCAACAGCTGCTATTAAGGGTACATACCTTGACAACTACAGAAATATCTTTGATCTTTACATCAACAACTCAACATGTGATCCTAAGGAACTTTCTTCAAAGACTTCTGAAGATACATTAAATGAGTTCAGAGAAGGCAAAGCAGTATTCTACCAGAACGGTTCTTGGGAATATGGTAATGTTGCTAAGGCATTCAAGGATGATGAACTTAAGATGATTCCTATCTACATTGGTGTAGGCGATGAGAAGAATCAGGGTCTTTGTACTGGTACAGAGAACTACTGGTGTGTAAATAAGAATGCAAAAGCTGAAGATATTCAGGCAACACTTGACTTTATGTACTGGTTAGTTAACTCAGAAGAAGGAACTACATTCATGGCTAATGACTGTGGATTCGTAATCCCATTCAAGAACGCAGCAACATCTAGCAACCTCTTTGTAAAGAACGATACAGAATACACAAACAATGGTAAGACTCCTGTATCTTGGAACTTTACAACAATGCCTTCAGAAGCTTGGAAAGATGGTGTTGGTGCAGCTTTAACAGCATACGCAGCAGATCAGACAGATGATAACTGGAAAGCAGTTGTTTCAGCATTCGTTGACGGATGGAAGACAGAGTACGAAGCAGCTAATACTAAATAATTAGCAACTTATTTATTGATCGACTTGTTAATAATAGGACAGGCAGGTGACCTGCCTGTCCTAATTTTTGCCAAAAAACAGTATCAAAAACATTTTTAACCGGATATAGAAACGTTTAGAAAACGTTTTGTAAAACATTATAGGAGGAGCATATGGAAAAATCAGTTAAGAAATATTGGCCATTTTTTCTTATTCCTACTGTAGGTGCTTTTGTAATCGGATTTATCATTCCATTTATAGAAGGCGTATACTTATCATTTTGCAAGTTTAATACAATAAAGGATGCAGAATGGGTAGGATTTAAGAATTTTATTTATATCTTCACAAAAGAAAAAACAGGATTTGCCGCACCCGGCGGATTCCTTGACGCATTTTTATTCACAGGAAAATTTACTATAGTATCGGTAATATTAATTAATGTACTTGCATTTGCACTTGCACTTGCACTTACAAAGGGCATTAAGGGAACTAACATTTTCAGAACAATATTCTTTATGCCTAACTTAATCGGTGGCGTTGTACTTGGTTATGTATGGAAGACGCTTATTAACTGCTTCCTTTCAATCATTGGTCAGCCACTCTTAGCTTTGAATTCAACTGCCGGATATTGGGGACTCATAATCCTTATGTGCTGGCAGCAGATAGGATATATGATGATTGTTTACATTGCAGGATTACAAAGTGTACCTGATTCTGTTATTGAAGCAGCAGAAATTGATGGTGCCAATGCATGGAAGACTTTATTTAAAGTTAAAATCCCAATGGTTATGTCATCAGTCACAGTATGTTTATTCCTGACACTTTCTAATTCATTTAAGTTATTTGACCAGAACCTTGCACTTACAAATGGTCAGCCTTATGGAAAAGGCAAGATGACAGAAATGCTTGCACTTAATATTTTTAATACATTTTATGCAAGATCCGGAAAGGTCTGGAAAGGTTACGGACAGGCGAAGGCCGTTATCTTCTGTATAGTTGTAATGGCAATTTCACTTATCCAGCTTAAAGCAACACGTTCTAAGGAGGTACAGCAGTAATGGATGAAAAAATCGTAGTTAAGAAAAAATTTAATACATCTAACTTTGTACTCGGAGCTGTGCTTTCATTGATTTCACTGGCATATATTTACCCAATATTTATGGTACTTATCAATGCCTTGAAAAAGAGTAATAAAATTACAACAGATGCAATGTTCAAGCTTCCGACAAGTGAGACATTTACAGGTTGGACGAATTTTAAAACTGCAATCGAGACGAACAAATTCTTCCAGAGCTTTGGAGTGAGTTTGCTTATCACAGTAACATCAGTGGCAGCTATTATAATATTCTGCTCGATGTGTGCATGGTTTATTACCAGAGTTAAAGGATTTATATCTAGTTTTATTTATTATATGTTTGTATTTTCGATGGTTGTTCCATTCCAGATGGTTATGCTTACACTTTCGTATACAGCAACAAAAATGCACCTCAACTCACCATGGACTATATGGATAATTTATCTGGGATTTGGTGCAGGTCTGGCGGTATTTATGTTTGCCGGATTTATGAAAACAATTCCTATGGAAATAGAGGAAGCAGCAATGATTGACGGATGTAATCCGTTACAGACATATTTTAAGGTTGTATTGCCAATCCTTAAGCCAACACTTATTTCAGTATTGATTCTTGAAGCTATGTGGGTATGGAATGACTATTTACTTCCTTATCTTGTTCTTGACAGAACAAAAGGATACCAGACCTTACCTATACTTATTAATTCGGCATTCACAGGCTCATATGGACATGTTGATAATGGTTCTATGTTTGCCAGTGTGCTGCTTACTATTATACCTATCATTATTGTATATCTGTTTGGACAGAAACATATTATTAAAGGTATTGCAGCCGGAGCCGTTAAAGGATAAGTTTTTTAGTAGGAGAAGGAATGATTTAGATGACAATAAAAGATATTGCCAAAGAATCAGGCTATTCCATAGGGACAGTTTCGAGAGTACTGAACAATGCGTCGGATGTTTCAGAACACGCAAAAAATTCCGTTATGCAGGTTGTTAATAAATATAATTTCCGTCTTAATAACAATGCAAAGCATTTAAAACAACAAAGTAAGGATGGTATTGCGATAATAATAAAAGGAACACAGAATATGCTGTTTGCAGCAGTTCTGGAACCGATGCAAAGGCTTGTTGAATCAAAAGGTTATGCTTCGCTTATGTATTACATAAGCGAAGATGATAATGAAATTGAACAGGCTATCCAGATATGTAAAGAAAGACGTCCATTGGGAATTCTATTTTTAGGGTGCAATCATGACTATTTCAGAAAATATTTTCACCGGATTACGGTTCCATGCGTACTGGTAACAAGTAACGCAGAGGGATTGCAGTTAGATAACCTTTCCAGTGTGTGCACAGATGATAAATCAGCTGCCAGACTGGCGGTGGAGCACTTGATAAAACAGGGGCATAAGAATATTGGAGTTTTGGGTGGCAATATGAGTGCCTCAAATGCTGTTTACAGCAGATACGTAGGTGTTAAAGAAGCATTAGTTGAGCACGGATATGGTTTTGACGAGGACAGACAGTTTGTGACGTCGTATTTTACAATATCCGGAGGATACGAGGCAATGAATAGATTATTTGATAAGATGCCGGAGCTGACAGCGGTTTTTGCCATGTCAGACGTGACGGCAATCGGTGCCATAAGAGCAATATGGGACAAGGGACTGCGTGTTCCGGAAGACATATCTGTTGTGGGATTTGATGGCATTGATATCGGTAACTATTTTAAACCGAGACTTACAACAATCCGCCAGCATAAAGAAAAAATAGCTGCAAGAAGCGTGGAGATACTTCTCGACTGTATTGACAATGGCGCAAGGCCTGTATATGAGGTAGAGGAATTTGCCCTTGTAAAAGGAGAGAGCGTCAGAAAAATAAACTAAGTTAAGGATGTGGATAGCATGAGAAAAAGCGGTGTTTTAATGCACATATCATCACTTCCGTCACCACATGGGATAGGAAGCATGGGAAAACCTGCAAGAGATTTTGTGGATTTTCTTGATAAAGCAGGTCAGGCTTACTGGCAGATATTGCCTGTATGTCCTACAAGCTACGGAGATTCTCCGTACCAGTCATTTTCAACCTTTGCCGGTAATCCATACTTTATTGATCTGGATGAGCTTTGCAAGGCCGGATACCTTAAAAGAAAAGAATATGCAGGTATTGACTGGGAAAGTGAACCTGACAGAGTAAATTACGAAGCATTATATAATAAAAGATATGTTGTTTTGAGAAAAGCAGCAGAGAGGTTTCTTGAAAATCCGGAAGATGGATATAAGGAATTCTGCCATGACAATAAGTCATGGATATATGATTACGCTTTGTTTATGGCATTAAAGGATGCCAATGGCGGTAAATCATGGCTTGAATGGGATGAACCTCTTAAGAAACGTTATGATGATGCAATTAATATAGCAAAGGAAGAACATAAGGAAGATATCAATTTCTGGATTATAATGCAGTATTTCTTCTTTAAGCAGTGGAATGAATTAAGAGCCTATGCCAATGAGAAAAATATTGAGATTATAGGTGACCTCCCTATATATGTAGCACTTGACAGTGTTGACGTATGGGCTAATCCGGGGCTTTTCCAGCTTGATGATAATCTTAATCCTACGGATGTTGCAGGATGTCCTCCCGATGGATTTTCGGCAACGGGCCAGTTATGGGGTAATCCTTTATTCCGTTGGGATGTAATGAAAGCTGACGGATATAAATGGTGGATAAAGAGAATAGATGCAGCATGCAGAATATATAATGTTCTCAGAATTGATCATTTCAGAGGATTTGATTCATATTATGCAATTCCTTATGGTGAGACAACTGCCGTAAACGGTGAATGGAGACAGGGACCGGGAATAGAATTGTTCAAAGCAGTTGAAAAGAAATTAGGAAAGAAGAATATAATTGCCGAGGATTTAGGATTTTTAACAGATTCGGTAAGAAATCTTCTTCGCGAAAGCGGATATCCGGGAATGAAAGTTCTGGAATTTGCTTTTGACAGCAGGGACAGCAACAATAACGATTATCTTCCACATATGTATCCGGTTAATTGTATTGCCTATGCGGGAACACATGACAACGATACAATTATGGGCTGGATGAAAACAGCAGATAAGGAAGATGTTAAATATGCAAAAGAATATCTTGTTATGGGTAAAGAAGAACCATACTGGGATATGATAAGAGCATTATGGAGCAGCGTAGCGGGTACAACAATCATTCAGGCACAGGATCTTTTAGGACTCGGCAGCGAAAGCAGAATGAATATACCTTCTACACTTGGCGGAAACTGGTCATGGCGTGCTATGCCAAAGGCATTTAACGCTAAGATAGCCAACAGGCTTTTCAGACTTACAAAACTTTACGGACGTCTGAAATAAACGGATAAATAAAAGGTTAAAATGTTAAATAATAAGTTAAAAGAACTTCGGTTAAACTGCCGAAGTTCTTTTTAAATATTTACGAAATGGGGATTCAGGTGGTAAAATAAAAAATTAAGAAAACAAAAAGGCAGGAATATATGATAGGTAGCAGGATATGTCTTGATGAGGTAAAGGATAAGGTACTTTACCACTACACAAAAAGCAATGGAATTAACGGAATAATGAATAATAAATGCTTTTGGGCGACCAAGAATGATTTTTTAAATGATCCAAAAGAATTTCTGTATGTTAATAAAATACTGAAGAAAGTACTTATTAACTACATCGGGAATGATGATAAAATTGGGATGTTTTTAGAGGATGTCAATAATAGCGGCAACTCAGAATATTTTGTTTTATCTTTTTCCTGCTGCAGGGACAGCATAACCATGTGGGCAGAATTTGGTAACGCCAATGGATATAACATTGGTTTTGACAGCAGAAAGATAATTAAGAGAATAGATGAAGCCAACGAGGTAGAATATCACGGACTCGTGATTTATGACCGAGATAAGCAGATAAAATATATCCATGAATTTATGGAACAGTTCATAAAAGAATTTCCGCAGTTTACGGACATGGTTGATAAAGGTTATAATGACCGTAACGATGAAGAATACAGGAGAATGTGTATAAGTTTCAGCGATAAGATATCAATATATTCAATGTTTTTTAAAGCAGAAGCATTTTCACAGGAGAAGGAGTACCGCTTTGTATTTGCCAAGAAATCCGATACGAAGGTCCATTTCAGGGTAAGGGAAGGGTACATTATACCATATATAGAGGTTCCTTTAAGCACAGAGCCCCTTCCTGTCAATGAAATTGTGGTTGCACCGAAGAACCACATAGACCTTGCCAAAAAGGGGATGGATTATATGATGAAAGCATTAAATTATGATGTGCCGGTAACCCTGTCGGACATTAAACTCAGATATTAAGGAGAAGTAAGATGAAGGTTGTATTAGAGAATCTGACCAAAAAATTCCAGAATAGAAACCGAAAAGACAAAAAAGATGTTATCGCGGTGGATGATTTTAATCTTGAAATTCCGGACGGAAAGCTTGTAGGTCTTTTGGGACCGTCAGGCTGCGGAAAAAGCACCATGCTTTATATGATAAGCGGACTGCTTACACCAACGGAGGGCAAAATATATTTTGGAGAGAATGATGTAACGAAAGTTCCTACAGAAAACAGAGGCGTGGGACTTGTGTTCCAGAATTATGCTTTGTATCCACATCTTACCGTAAAACAGAATATTATTTTCCCGTTACAGAACCTTAAAGGAAAAGATAAACTTACTAAAGAAGAGATGTACAAACGTGCATATAATGCGGCTAAAATAGTCCAGATAGATGAGTTCCTTGACAGAAAACCCAATGCACTTTCGGGAGGACAGCAGCAAAGAGTAGCCATTGCAAGAGCACTTGTAAAGATGCCGCCGGTATTGCTGCTTGACGAACCATTGTCCAATCTTGATGCAAGATTAAGATTACAGACAAGGGAGGAGATAAGAAGAATCCAGAGGGAGACAGGGATTACCACCATATTTGTAACCCATGACCAGGAAGAAGCAATGAGTATATCGGATATTATAATTGTCATGAGGGACGGCAGGATGCAGCAGGTGGGCAGGCCGCAGGAGGTCTATGATAATCCTATCAATCTTTTCGTGGCAAAATTCCTCGGAACACCGCCTATCAATGTGTTTAACGGGTATGTTAAAAATGAAAAATTATATATCGGAAAAGATGAACTTTTTGCAGTACAGGGAGTAAGCGACAGAGAAGTCTATGTGGGCATAAGACCGGAGGGTTTCATTCCTGAAGACAGCGGAAAATTGCATTGCAAAATGGAAAGAATAGAAATTATGGGAAGGGATATAAGCATAGTTTCCCAAAATGATGATTCCGTTAATCCGGTTGTACGTTCAATAATAACCAATGACAGGGTTATTGACGGAACTAGGGAAGAAGTTGCATTCAACCTGAAACCATCAAAAGTCCTTATATTTGCTAAGGAAACGGAGGAAAGGATACGTTATGGAGAAAAATAACAACAAAGCATGGCTGTATCTTATACCTGCCATTCTTTTTCTTGGTGTGTTTATGATATATCCGTTAGTGGACGTGCTTATATATTCCTTTGAAGAGGGATATAATTTTGCGTCACAAAGCTACAGTGGTATAGGGTTTTATAATTATTCCTATGTGCTTCATGACCCTTATTTTGTACAGGCACTAAAAAATACAATACTCCTTGTGGCAATAACGGTTCCCACATCAACGATTCTGTCGTTACTTATTTCTGTGGGATTAAGTAAAATAAAGCCTCTCAGAAATTTATACCAGACAGTATATTTTCTGCCTTATGTAACCAATACCCTCGCAGTCGGTCTTGTATTTATGATACTTTTCAAAAAGACCGCATATTCCGACGGACTAATAAACGTTCTTATAAATGCGTTCGGAGGAAAGTCCGTGGATTTTATTGATGGTCCGTATTGGGCAAAAATGCTTGTTATGTGTATTTACACTATATGGATTGTAATGCCTTTTAAGATACTTATTCTGACAAGTGCCCTTGCCTCCGTTAATGAGCAGTATTACAATGCGGCACGGGTTGACGGAACATCCGGTACAAGAATATTTTTCAGAATTACACTTCCTATGATTAAACCGATTGTATTTTATCTTGTTATTACGGGATTTATAGGAGCGTTTAAAGCATACAGTGATGAAGTTGCACTCTTTGGAACAGACCTTAATGCGGCAGGAATGAATACAATCGTAGGTTATGTTTACGATATGCTTTACGGCAAGAGCGGCGGATATCCGTCCTATGCCTCTGCCGCGGCGATTATATTGTTTTTAATTGTTTTTACCATAACCTGTATAAATCTTATGGTTGGAAGCAACAAAAATGACGGAAAGGAGTAAGTTATGGCTGCTGATATTGATTATGTAAGAATTAATAAAAAATCCCATGCAAAGAAAACAGTGGGAAATATCTTTTTATATCTTGTGCTTACATTGTGGGCGGTAATTGTACTTTTTCCGTTTTACTGGATGGTGGTTACCTCAATAAAAGGCTACGGTGCCTACAATTCGGAAAAAATACCAAGTCTTATTGCAACGTCGCCTACGTTGGAGAACTACAAAAATGTATTCACATCAGTGCCTCTTTTAAGATATCTGGCAAATACTTTGTGGTTTACCGTTGCGACAACTGTATTGATGTTGGTTGTGGTGACACTTGCGGCCTATGCCTTTGCAAGGATGAGATTCAGGGGTAAAAATATCGTGTTCGGACTGTTTCTATCGCTGATGATGATACCGTATGAGCTTGTAATCATTACGAATTACGTTACAATTACCAATCTCAATCTCAGAAATACTTTTACGGGACTTATTCTTCCGTCGGTTACTTCGGTATTTTACATTTATCTGTTAAAAGAGAATTTTGAACAGGTGCCGGACGAGCTTTACTATGCGGCAAAAGTAGACGGAACCTCCGATATAAAATATCTTTTAAAAGTAATGATACCGATTTGCAGACCTACCATAATTACCATAACCATTCTTAAAGTAATAGAATGTTGGAATTCCTATGTATGGCCAAGACTTATTACCTACGATCAGAAATATTATCTTGTGTCAAACGGAATACAGGAGATTAGGGAAAACGGCTTCGGCAGGGAAAATATTCCTGCAATGATGGCGGCGGTTGTGGTTATTTCGGTGCCTCTCATAGTGCTTTTCTTTATTTTCCGTAAAAAAATTATGGAAGGTGTCAGAAGGGGAGGTACAAAAGGATGAGAAAATTCAGAAAAGCCGTTGTGGCTGTTACGGTATGCTGTCTTGCAGTATCGTTATTTACAGGCTGCCATGGTAAAAAAAACAACATATCTTTTGTAATACCGGAAGAATTTGACACAGACAGGAATTACGAGATTAATTTTTGGGCAAAATCTGATACCAATGTAAATCAGACAAGAATTTATGAAAATACCATAAGCCGTTTTGAAGAACTTTATCCCAATATAAAAGTTAATTTAAGGCTTTATACGGATTACAACAGGATTTACAATGACGTTATTACCAATATTTCCACGGACACAACCCCGAACGTGTGTATTACCTATCCCGACCATATTGCCACATACCTTACGGGAACGGATGTAGTGGTTCCTCTTGATGAACTTATGACGGATGAAAACTATGGTCTCGGCGGCAAAGAATTAAGATACGATTCGGTAAAAAAAGATGAGATAACGGAGAGTTTTCTCAATGAATGTAAGATAGGTGACAGATATTATGCACTACCTTATATGAGGTCAACAGAAGCCTGTTATATTAATAAAGACATGGTAGAAAAACTTGGATATGAGGTACCCGATGTTCTTACATGGGATTATATTTTTAAGGTATCAGAGGCAGCAATGGCAAAAGACGGGGACGGAAACTATCTCGTCAACGGTCAGAACGTACTCATACCTTTTATATATAAATCAACGGACAATATGCTTATCCAGATGTTGAAGCAAAGGAATGCAGGTTATTCCACGGATGATGGTAAAATAGAGATTTTTAACGACACAACCAAAGAGATTTTATATGAACTTGCAGAACATGGTAAAACAGGAGCATTTTCCACATTTAAGATTTCAAGTTATCCCGCTAATTTCTTAAATGCGGGTCAATGTATTTTTGCCGTAGACTCAACTGCCGGTTCAACATGGATGGGTGCAGATGCACCGCTAAGTGATATAAGTGAAGATAAAATAATTGATTTTGAAACGGTTGTAAGGCCTGTTCCCCAATATGATGTGAACAATCTTTCAATGATTTCCCAGGGACCGTCAATATGTATTTTTAATAAAAGCGACCGCCAGGAGGTCCTTGCATCATGGATTTTTGCACAATATCTCATAACCAATGATGTACAGATACCATACAGTGAGACGGAAGGATATGTACCTGTGACCAAAAAGGCGGTTAATTCCGATGAGTACAGGGAATATCTGGCACTTGGCGGAAGTGATGATAATGAGCACTACAGCATAAAGATAGAAGCAACAAAGCTGTTGCTTGATAACGAAGATAATACTTTTGTGACACCGGTATTTAACGGCTCGGCATCCCTTAGAAATGCTGCCGGCCAGCTTGTAGAAAATGTAGTGAAATCGGTAAGACGAAAAGAAACCGTGGATGAAAGTTACATGGATAATCTTTTTGACAAAGTGATAGCACTTTATCATCTTGATGATGTCAGTGAAAACAGCAGTCAGGGAACACTTCCAACAGGGTCAAAAGTCATGTTAATAAGCATAGGTGCGGCATGGTTTATTATGGGTATTGTTTTGGTTATGAGAAAAATAAAAAAAGAAAGGCATTGCCATTAAACATATTATGATGTATACTTCTTTCAAATATTTACCATTAAGGAGAATGAAAATGAAAAAGTTTTTAGCAGTATTAGTTGCTGCAACAACAATTCTTGCACTTGCAGGATGTGGTGCTAAAAAGCCAACAGATAACAATGCAACAAGTGATAACAGTGCAACAAGTGAGAGCGAAGAGTTAAAGGATGATGCTAAATCAGAAGGCGTTATGACTTATGAAGAATATGCCAATGCAGCCGTTGAGACAAAGGTTGTAGTTGAGACATATGTACAGGCTAAGCAGTCTTGGTGGGATAACAAGTGTACACTTTACACACAGGACAAGGATGGAGCATATTTTATCTATGATATGCCATGTTCAGAAGAAGATTACGCAAAGCTTGAAAAAGGAACTAAGATTAAAGTAACAGGTTATAAGGCAGAGTGGTCAGGAGAAGTAGAAATTATTGACGCTGAATTTGAAATTCTTGACGGAAATTATGTTGCAGAAGCAGAAGATGTTACTGCACTTCTTGGAAGTGATGACCTTGTTAAGAAACAGAACATTTTTGCATCATTCAAGGGTCTTAAAGTAGAAGCTTCTAAGGATGCCGATGGCAATGACGTAGCTTTCCTTTATAAGTGGGATGGCTCAGGAAGTGAAGGAGATGACTTATACTTCAACGTTTCAGACGGAAATAAGACATATACATTCACAATCAGAGCATACCTTTGCGGAAAAGATACTGATGTATACAAAGCAGTTAAAGAACTTAAAATCGGAGATACTGTAGATATGGAAGGATTCCTTTACTGGTATGAAGGTGTTAATCCACATATTACATCTGTAACAGTTAAATAATATCATTTCGGTCATGTATATAAGCTGATGACTTCTGCGGATAATACGCAGGGTTGTCAGCTTTTTTGTGCGGATAGGAAATTTGGCGACAGGTATTGTTCCGGGACCCTACGTTCTTAATCTGATTGACTCGTCAATTCTTAATATATCTTCAGAATTAAGAAAAATTGCTCTCATAATTATTCTGACAAGGGTCGGACTCGGACTTGATATTACAGGACTAAAAAAAATAGGCAGACCTGCAATTCTTATGTGTTTTCTACCTGCAAGTTTTGAATTACTGGGTATAATCTTAATAGCACCCGGGGCTCTGGGAATGTCGGTACTTGAGGCGGCAATAATGGGAGCTGTACTTGCAGCAGTCTCCCCGGCAGTTGTTGTTCCGAGAATGGTAAAATTAATGGATAATGGCTATGGCACATCAAAAGGAATTCCACAGCTTATACTGGCAGGAGCTTCTGTGGATGATGTATATGTAATTGTCCTTTTTTCAACTTTTACGGGAATGATGCAGGGCAAAGGTGCTTCCATAATAAACTTCGTTAATATACCGGTGTCTATTATTTTAGGAATGGGAATAGGTATACTTGCGGGATATCTGCTTGCAATGTATTTTGAAAAAATACATATAAGAGATACGGTAAAAGTATTGCTAATATTGAGTATTTCGTTTATCCTTGTAGCAACAGAAGATATGCTTAATACACCTATTAAGTTTTCGGCACTAATCGCAATTATGTTTGTGGGAGCAACCGACAATATCAATTACCTTGGAAACAAGGGTATTAAAGCATTGATTGTTATTTTTGGAGCTTTAATTGTCATAACGGCACCGCTTGGCGCTTTTGCCATGGATTTATCATATAAAAAATTATTAAGGAGAAATGAGTAAAATGAAAAATATAGCAATAGTTACGGGGGCAAGCAGCGGATTCGGAAAGGAATTTGTTAAACTTTTTGTCAGGAGAAAGGACATTGACGAGGTCTGGGTTATCTCAAGAAATGAGGACAGGCTTAATAAGATTAAAGAGCATTTCGGTAAAAAAATCAAAGTTTTTTCAATGGACTTATCGGTAAAAGACAATATAAAAACTTTTGGAACACTTGAGGAATTAAAGAAATGCAATATAAAATACCTTGTGAATAATGCAGGTTTTGCAAAGTTCTGTTCCTATGATGATATTTCAATAGACGAATCGGTAAACATGATTGACCTTAATGTAAGCGGGGTTGTGGCAATGGGGCTTGTGTGTATTCCTTACATGAGAAAAGGCAGTCATATTATAAATGTAGCCTCACAGGCAGCCTTCCAGCCTTTGCCTTATCAGAATATTTACAGTTCAACCAAAGCATTTGTAAGAAATTATACAAGAGCACTTAACGTAGAACTCAGGGATAAAGGAATTATTGCAACGGCAGTATGTCCGGGCTGGATGAAAACAGAACTTTATGACAGAGGAATCATCGGCGCAGAAAGGGCAACCACATATTTCAGCCATATGGTAAAGCCATCCGTGGTTGCGAGAAAGGCACTTCATGATGCAGATATGGGAAGGGATATATCCGTGTATAGTTTTTATGTTAAATTCTGCCATTTATTAGCAAAAATTTTACCCCAGAAAATGATGATGAAGCTATGGATGCTACAGCAAAAAGGGTGCCGTCTGGATTAATTTACGAGGTTTTTCTAATCATAATGCAACAACAGTCAGGTACATATCGGAATAATGATAAATGGTGTGGGACGGCTTGGTTAAAAATAATCTTACAATAGGATGTCTCAGGACAATTATTCCGATACACATAACCGACATCTGGAAACCCATGGGAAATCCGGTTTTAAGGTGCCTGATCATGGCTTTTTTCAGATTTTTGAAATCAGCTCTGTGTAAATGAAGTATTTCAAATTTTTTCACTCCCATAAACAGACTTAATAAAGCTGACAAAAACTGGGAAAGTATAGTCGCCCAAAGCACGGAGAATATTGGAAATCATATTGTAAAAAACAGTCGCACCCGTGCCAATAAGAACCACAAACATGTAGCTGTAGGCATCTTTTGATATGTCATCGGGGATTCTCATAAGTGTTATGAAGCTATGTGAAAACAATCCGCATATCAGTGTAAGTATAACTGTAAAAAATATACACAAAATAATTGAAACGGCAATACTTTTTCTCATTCCACTTTCATCTTTTGCACCGAAAGCTTGACCGAGACATATCCCGAATCCACCGGTAAAACCGTTTATAAAGCAGAATACAAAATAAATTATAATGCTTGTGGAGCCGACTGCGGCAAGTGCGTCGGAGCCAAGCGTTTTTCCTACAATAACGGAGTCAGCAAGCCAAATCGTTTTTACCCATATCAGAAACCATATATCAGATCTCCTTAACAATTTAATCGAATAAACAATATACTAAAACTTTGGGAAAGTGAAGAAAGAAATGTTTCTCATAGAGACAAAGAGTATGATATACTGTTTCTATATGGAGTTCAGCAGCAAAAAGTGCGGTAAACCAGCTTATGACATTGCGCAACTGGGTGATAGGGTATTATATAGTCGAATATGAACAGGACGGCAGCGACATAGCACAATACGGTTCCCATCTTTTGAAAAATCTGGAAAAAGAAATTAATCAGAAGGGAATGAATTATACACTTTTTAAGACGTGCAGACAATTTTATAAAGTATATCCTCAAATTGGTTCGACAGTGTCGACCGAATTTGAATTACCGGATTTTGAAAAAAGTCCGACGGTGTCGGACCGATTTGCAACGGATCCGGACGTGTTGGTTAATAATTTGTCATTTTCGCATATTCGGGAGATTATGGTGTTAAATGATCCGTTTGAGAGATTTTTTTATGAAACAGAATGTATGAAGTGCAACTGGAATGTCAGAGAACTTCGCAGACAGATAAAAACAAATCTCTATGTAAGAGCCGGAATAAGTAAAAATCCGGAACTTTTATTAAAAAAGACCGTTGGTAACGCAAACGGAACGATGCTTTCAATTAAAGATCCTTTTACATTTGAATTTCTGGGGCTTGACGCAAGGGAGGCTGTGTCAGAGTCTGATTTAGAACAGGCACTTATGGATCATTTACAGGAATTTATGCTGGAACTGGGTGAAGGCTTTTGCTTTGAGGCGAGACAAAAGCGAATTATTATAGATGATAAGTATTATTTTATTGATCTTGTTTTTTATAACCGGCTTTTACATTGTAATGTTATCATTGAACTTAAGAATGATGAATTCAGACACGAGGATTTAGGACAGCTTAATGCTTATGTGGGATATTACAAGAAAAATGAAATGACGGATGGAGATAATCCACCGGTAGGAATACTGCTTTGTACAGATAAAGGATCACAGATGGTAGAGTACGCATTATCAGGAATGGATAATCAGTTATTCGTTTCGACTTATATGCTGCATCTGCCTGATAAGAAGAAATTAGAAGAATTTATGTTAAAAGAAATAGAAGAAATGGGAATGTAAAGACAAGAATATTTCCCCACTTTTTCCGCATACTAACTCCATAACGAATATAGAAATATTTGCATTGGAGGAAAATTAGCATGAAGGCGACAGGAATTGTCAGAAGAATAGATGACCTTGGCAGAGTTGTTGTACCGAAGGAAATCAGACGTACCCTCAAAATAAGGGAAGGTGACCCTATAGAGATTTTTACCGAAAAAGACGGAGAAATAATCCTGAGAAAATATTCGCAAATAGGGGAAATATCGGAATATGCGAAACAGTATGCGGATACGCTTGCTCATATCAGCGGACATATAGTTATAATAACGGACAAAAATTCAATTGTGGCTGTATCAGGTGCAGGGAAAAAGGATACCATAGGAAAACCAATTACGAAAGAATTGTATGGGATAATTGAAAAACGTAATTTATATATAACAGGAAAAGGCGAAAAAAGGCCGGTAAAAATATGGAATGAAATGGATATTTTTTCAGGACAGGTAATAGCACCTATAATAAGCGAAGGTGATATTATGGGGGCGGTTGTGATAATAGGAAAAGATGAAAACGGTATCATGGGTGATGCAGAACATAAACTGGCAGCATCGGCAGCAACGTTACTTGGAAAACAAATGGAAATATAGTACAAAAAAAGACCTCTGTCAGGCTTAACATGAACAGAGGTCTTATTTTTATGAAATTCCGGAAGTCTTACCAGGTCTTTCAGGACGGGTGCTGTCGGGCATACCAGGCATTTCACCATCGGGCATACTTGGACGACCGTTTGGACGACCATTGCCGCCGGGAACAAAACCGCCTTTAATATCGAAGTAGGTCACATCTGACTGTGTATATTCTAAAACAGAGCTTCCGTCTGATATTGTACCGCCTTTTGAAATTCTACTGTTAAGTTCTGTTATACCGGTAATTGTACCGCCGGTATAAAGAGTGTAGGTCTCACCTGTTTTCATATCCGGAGAAGATATGTTTAATGCACCGTATTTTTTCGATGGGGTATAGCTTAATATTACATTGCCCTTTGAATCTGCAAGGGAAACTGTATTTTCCGCACTACCGTTAGTTACGGCTAAAAGCGCACCGCATTGTGTGGAATCCGAAGAAAAACCTTCAGCCATATCGCTTGAACCTGCAATAAATATATATCCGCCATTTATTGTACAGTTTGCATCGTAGTCAAGACCGCTGTTACCATCGGATACCGGACCATCCACAACAACGATTCCCGAATTAATCACTATAGTTCCGTTGGAATCAATGCCGTCACCTTCGGCATTTACATATATGTCACCACCGTTTATTACAATAGATGAAGCAGAATCTTTTGCTGCATTAATGCCGTCATCGGAAGAATTTATGCTTATTGTTCCATTATCAATGGTTACATTATGACCTTCAATGCCTTCATAGCATTCTGTAATATTAATGGTTCCGTTTTCTATATACAGATAGGTTTCGGCTTGAATACCGTCACCGCCGCAATTAATTGTGAACTCACCGCCGGTTATATGGACATATCCTTCTGAGTCATTATCCGATTTACCTGACTTGATAGCATCGCCCTTGCAGTTGATGGTGAAAGTTCCGCCGGCAACAGTTACGGAGTCATGACCTACAATTCCGTCATCAACAGAGTTGATGATATAGGTGCCGTTAATAAGTTTTAAGTCATCGCGGCAGTTGATACCATTGTTATAAAGTGCGTTTATGGTTAGTGTACCTGTGCCGTTGATTGACAGATCTGTTTCGGAATAGATAACTGCATTGTCATCTCCGGATTCCCTGTTTGTGTCACTTAAAGAATTTTCGGAATCCTTGGCAAGTGTGATTATTGTTTTGTCGGAAGACTTAACATATATCGGAGCACCGGTTGATGAACCAAGCGTTACATTATTAAGTATAAGGTGGACTTTTTCAGAGTCCGGGGCATTTACGATTATCTGACCATCAGATAACGAACCGGATATTATATAGGTACCTCCGGAAGTGATTTCTATGGTTTTGTCAGTCATAGAATCAGACAATTCGATTTTATCTGCCTGACTTTCATCGTAATCAGTTTCAATATCTGCATTTTTTACGGTAAGAAAAATGGAATCCTGATTATCATCAGCCGAAGTGGCTGTTCCGTCCCGTTTTGTTGCTTTTTTATTGCCGGGTAAAAAAACGACAAGAAGAATTCCGGCAGCCAGTATAACAAAAGCCAGGAAACTTGTTATTTTTTTCTTCATAAGCAAAATCCTTTCATATAAGTTGATTTATTTTTACTGCGTATCATTTTATTTTAATAATGTGACAAAAAAATGAGGTAAATGTGTATATATGGTGAACCGGATAAAGATACCAATGCGGTCCATCGTTTTATAAACATTGTGTTTTTACAATATATATGATACCATATTTTAAAAAATCATGACCGACGGTATCAATTTTCTGGGGAAATCCCGTCTGAATCGAGGCTGACGGTATGGATATAAGCTATAAAATCGCCGATGGATTAACTTCTGTCTGCGAGAGAGAAAGCGAGGGATTTACCCAATGAAACGGAAAAAGAAATGGAAAATGAAACAGCTGCTCCCGATAATCCTTGTTTTTACAATCGTTGCAGTGGCTTATTCTTGCAGGATGCTTGCCATGTTTGACATCGGCGGCGTTTATGTAAGCTATATCCGTGCGGCACTTTATCTGTTGCTGTTTTCCTTGTGGGGCTTTTCCATCGACCGTCGTATTATACAGACACAGGCACTGCACTGCCTGCGTCTGACAGCGGCACTTATGCTTGTATGGCTTGTTTTGCGTACGTTGAAATACGAAGTTGTTACCGATTTGACAGTAGCACGGTACATTTGGTATCTATACTATCTACCATTACTTTTCATTCCATTGCTTGGAGTATACATTGCTCTATCTCTTGGAAAGTCTGATGAATTTCGCCTGACCGGAAGAATCGGCGCTTTGGCAATTATTCCGAGTACGTTGTTTTTACTGGTAATTACCAACGACCTGCACCAGCAGATGTTTGCGTTCAGCAGCGGCGTGCCGGGAGAACCGGACAATAGTTCTTATACACATGGCCCTGTTTACTTCTGCTGCCTCGGCTGGATGGTGATTTGCCTGTTTTTTTCACTTATTCTCCTTTTGAAGAAAAGCCGTGTCCCATGCGTCAAAAAAAAGAAAATTATACCATTTGTTATAGGCTGCGCAACAGTTATATATGGAATTTTGTATCTGTCGGGACTGCCGGCTGTACGCCGGTGGTTCGGCGATATGAATGTGATGTTTTGCCTTCTATATGCAGCAATTTATGAAAGCTGTATACGTTGTCGTATGATACAGTCCAATACAGGCTATGTCGAATTGTTCGAGGCAACGACATTGGCAGCTTGTATTGCAGACCGCAACGGAAATATTGTTCTTCGTTCCCGTGCTGCAGATGAAGATATGGTTTGTCCACAAGACGGACTTCAGATCATCCGTTCTAACGGAATACGAATTTCCTCGGCACCAATCAGCGGAGGATATGCCGTCTGGCAGGATAATGTGGAACCACTGACTGAACTTCGCGCAAAGTTAAGTGAAAACAAGACCAAAATAAAAAATAACAAAGAAAAATTACTGGAAGCCTATCTCATACAGAAAAAGCTGAATGAGTTGACCGAAAAAAAACGTATTTATGACGAATTGGAAACAAAGTACGGAAAGCAGATAGTCAGGATCGGGCAGCTACTGAAACAATGTGAGGGTGCAGAGCCTGTCGAAATACAAAACCTGCTGAAAAGGATTCTTCTGCTTGGCACTTACATCAAGCGCGGTGCCAATCTGTATTTTCTCAGTCTGGAATATGAGTTTCTGCCACAGCAGGAACTCAGGCTGACGGTAGATGAGGCTGTGGGTGCAATGACTGTTTGCGGTACGGAGTGCAGTGTGGTATATCATACAACAAAACCGATGCTTTCGTCAGAGGTGGTGCGGCTGCTTGATCTTTTGAAGCTCGTCGCAGAAACGACGATACCCGGGTTGTATTCTCTGTTTATTTCTGTATCCGACAGTGAGATGGATCTTTCAGTAGAGTGTGCAGCGAATCTGTCTTTACTCGCTTCTTCGAATGTAACTATCAGGCAGGAGGATGGATTGTGGCTTATTCGCACACTGATAGGAGGTGTGAATGGTGCATAGAATGAAACGCATAGGGTTTAATGCCATCAAAGAAAGTTTTGACCTGCTTCCCACCGCTGTATGTTTTTTTGATAGCATGGGCAGTATTGTTCTCTGCAATCGGCAGATGTATCAGTTGAGCCGACAGCTGCTTGACAATGATATGCAGTATTTAGGCGAGGTGGAAGAAGCAATGTCTAATCTTCCGAATGGCATTGTACAGATTTCTGATGTGGAGAATACTTATCTGTTTCCGGATAAAAAGGTATGGAGATTTGAAAAAATCGAGGTTACCGATCGATATGGGGAGAGCTATATACAGCTCACCGCCGCTGATGTTACCGAGTTGCATCGTGCTTTGGTGCAGCTTGCCGATGACAGCAGAAAACTGGAGGAAGATTCGGAAAAATTAAAGCTGCTTTCCGGTAATGTTGGAGCATTAGCCCGTGAAAAGGAGCGGCTTGATGCAAAATCTTCCATGCACGACAACCTTGCCGCCTGCATTACACTGACGAAACAGTACATAACAGGAGAATTTGATGGTATTGCTGCAGATGATGTGTGTCGTGAATGGGAGAAGGTTATTGCCTTTCAGGATGCAGTCAGTCTGTCGGCAAAGGGAAAACTTTTTGATAGTGCAAAGACCGGCGGCGTGACCGTGAAAATAAGAGGTGAAGAACCCACCGGCGGTGAGGCGGAGTTAATGTACACCGCCATTCAGGTCTGTTTAACCAATGCCATTCAGTATGCTAAGGCTACGGAGATTTGTGCAAATATTTGGGAAAACGAATGCAGCTATACCGTCATGATACGCAATAACGGCAAACCGCCGGAAAAGGAGATTACCGAGGGCGGTGGCCTTGCCAATCTGCGTCACAAGATAGAAAAATCGGGTGGAAAGATGACGGTACAGAGCTTACCGGAATTTTCTTTAGTGATTGATATACCAAAATATGGAAATTGGGAGGGTAACCTATGGATATAAGGAAAATATTAATTGTTGAAGATCAGGCACTGGCGAGGGCATATCTTTGCTTCTGCGTGGAGAAGTGTACAGATTGCGAAGTTGCGGGCACGCTGACACGTGCTGATGCGGCATTTCGTCGTTGCGGCGATGGTCATATTGATCTGATTATAATGGATATATGCACCGAAAGCGATTCGGATGGACTGACTGCTGCCGAATCGATCAAGAAGTTCTATCCAAAGATAAAAATCGTTATGGTGACATCCATGTTAGAGGGACGATTTCTTGACCGCGCAAAAAAGATAAATGCCGATAGTTTCTGGTATAAGGATTCCCCTTCAGGTGACCTTGTGAGTGTGATTGAAGGCACCCTTTCGGGTAAGCACTTCTGGCCGGACAGTGTACCGAGTGTACAGCTTGGCAATACGCTTTCATGCGAACTGTCTGACCGTGAGATGGAGACCCTGCGCCTGCTCTGTGAGGGGAAAACCAATGCCGAGATTGCCGAAAAACTGAATGTGGCCGAATCTTCGGTGCGGACATACATTAACCGAATGCTGGAAAAACAGGTTATACAAACCGCAACCGTCTGATGATTGCTGCCGTTGGCAAACGCATGGTGGTACCCGGATGCTGGCAGGAAGAACACAAAGAAACATAATTTACAATATCGTATCATAAACGGAAAAGGCAACCGAGTTCTATTTGAGTCAACTCGGTTGCCTTAATTTAATTCTTTCGGCTGGTTTTATTACAACCGGTTTTCTCAAAAAATCAACAATTTTTTCATATTTTTTCCAAATAAAACAGCATTTGTCCTCACTTCTGAGGACAGACAGAGCCAGTGTTACTTGCTACAATAAAGTCATAAAGTAAGACGGAGCAGATCCGTCATATGTATTACGAAAAAGGAGGGATGGTTCCGTGAAGAAAATCGTGGTCGATATGCAGAATTTTCTGTTTGCCGATTCTATAGCGACTGCTTTCAAAAATTCGGACTATGACATTACTGTGGTTCGTGCGGAGTCTCCGCGAGATACCATTGAACTGTGCCGAGTGTATCAACCTTATGTCCTTGTAATGGAAGTTACCGCCTATACGCCTTGGCTGCTTAGTGAGAGGATGAAGCTGCGGGACCGGGTAAAGGCAACGTGTCCTGACTGCAAGATAGCCCTCATCGTGGATTCCAACACCGAAAAACAGGCGGCGAAGGATATCCGGGATGCCAAGAAAAACGGCATCATTGACCAGTTTTTCTACGGCTCGATGACCGCTGAATATCTGATGGATCAGATTTACGCGATGTAAGGACGACATAAGAAAGGAGGAAGGAAGTACAATGAAAAAAAGGAAATGGCTTAGCCTGCTACTGGCAGTGATAATGCTTGTTTCAGCGGTGCCTTTCTCATCGGTGAAAGTCGATGCGGCAGTTGACACGGTGGAGGTTTCCACCTGGGAGGAACTGAAAAAGGCACTGGAATATACGACAAATTGCTCGGTGGTGAAGGTGGTGAAGGACATCGAAACAAAGGATCTGAACGGACACACCGGTCTGCATCAGGACAACATCATCTTCATGACGATGGCTATGGACAAGGTGCTGGATCTGAACGGACACACCGTCAATGCGTATGTGAAATACTATTCGGAGGTTGCGCAGGGGTATCTGATCAATGTAAGACATAAGGATGCCCGGCTGACCATCCGCGACAGCGTGGGAGGCGGCGCCCTGATCGGCGAGTTTAATCAGGAATTTTACTTCCAGTTCATCAGTGTGGATGGAGGCACGCTGGTGATGGAGAGCGGTACGGTCAAGATGCTGTGTCCCTCCAATGATAATCAGTACAAGAAGTGTGCCATCAGAGTCTCCGGTACGGCAATCTTTAACGGCGGTGAGGTACTGACTCAGGTGACCAGTCCCCGGGGCGAGAGGGAGGAGCGGTATCTTTCCCGCCGGCTGCAAGCCATTCGGGGAGAAGCAGGCGGCAGCGTCACCATCAACGGCGGCACCTTCGACCGAGTGGTTCTGCACAGCGCCCCCACACCGGAGAACCGGGGAAAGTATGAGCTGGTGGTAAACGGCGGATTTTTCCGGCAGTCCATCGCTCTGATATTGACCGGGGATGTCTATGCCAGCAATTTCGATCATCTGCCCATGCAGATCAACGATGCGTATTTCATGCGTAACACCGATAAGCTGGACCAGTGCCGTCTGGTGTTAGGCGGGAAGATGAAAAACTTTTATGACAATAACTGGGATTACGATATACATTATAACGATATTCCGGGCGCGACCCTGGATGATGCGAAGACTATGATGTGGGGCCTGGTGCCGCACCTTATCAGCGAAAACGGCGCGGTCTTCACCGATGTGCACGACGGAAACTGGTATGTGCGGGGCAATATGCGCCGGTCGGTTGAAAACGGCGGGCCGACCATGGCTTTCCAGGGTACGTCGCTGGGTATTCAGGGCAGCATAGCCAAGGTGATCTCCAACGCCTACGGCGTGAAGGAGGTTCTGCTGGACGGCGAGCCCATGGCCTGCGGAGAGCGAGGCTTCAGCGCACCCCAGGTGGATACCACCGCGGAGAGCGAGCATAGTGTGACTTTCGTGATGTATCCGATTTCCCCGATGTTGCGTGTGCTTGGGTACAGCTATTCCAACGAATATTCCACCGGCTATATTCGGATGCACGTTAGTGACCACCATACGGGACAGGGCATGGTGCATTATCCCGATGTTCCGGAATCAGGTAAAGAGCCGTTTTCGGTGACTTACTACATTAATGAATCCGATGTGGATGCACTGACCACCATGGAGCTGCAATATGACCTTATGCTGGAGACCAATGGAACAAAGAAGCGGGTTATGACCGGCTACAAGGGCGCAAAGGTGGTGCAGTGGGTGGATCGGGCCCAGGCCATTGACACCGTCTATCTGGATATCAGCCAGCCCCTGGCGCAGGGGGATTACACCAGCGGCACCTTCACTGTGGATGGGAGTGCTCCCTACACCATCGAGGATAGGCAGGGCTACTGGGAACACGAGGACATATGGGACCTGACCGGAAACGGCAGTGTTCCCGCGATATTGGGGGACCAGTATTATCGCTTCATCCGTGTGAACCTCAAGGACGGCTATGATGGGTATAAATTCGATAAGAATAACCCGCCAAAGATCAAGATCCGGGGCCTCAACCGGGAATGTGACAGTATAGATGTTCGTGTCGCCAATGATGAAAGGTCCATGGGGGTATCCATGGCCTCCCATCCCTCTGAGCTGATTCAAAGCGCTTGGGGTACCGTTACCGGATTGCGGGCAGGAAGCCTGGTCGGCGGAGTGAGCATCAGACCGAATGACAGCCATTTTGATTTTGAGATTAAGGAAATTCAGCGAATCAAAAACGGCACCGTCTCCAGCACCGGACCCAATGATGGGATCGACCCCGATAGCACCTACCGGATCAAGATAGTGGGCGTGGGTAAGCGCGGGATGACCTTCCGCAACGGTCCGGAGCAGTTTGATCACACATTTGGCTATTATGTCAACACATGCGTCAAGCTGCGGATGAATAACACCGTCGGCGACTTCGCGGACTATACGGATGCACCGTATGATACAGCCTCACAGGCGTACACCATAGAGCTGACGCCGGAGCCGGATGTCACCGAATACGACTATCTGTCCCTGAGTGCACCCTATCCCTGGGCGGGCGATTACCCGAAATTCAACAATAATCAGATCACGGGGCTGCCCGGCGGCATCACGGTCCGGAATTATTCCTGGTTTGATATTAAAAATGGGGTGCAGATGCGTGGAAATATGCCATTTGCGGCGGGAGAATCGTACCGCTTTGAGGTGATTCTGGATTGCGAGGAGGGCTATACCTTATCCGATCCCGGGATCATGGACGCCTATGTGAACGGAAATAAGGCGCAGGTCACCAAGGCAGACGGCAATGCCATGGCCCTTACGGTGGAATACTCCCTTGCCGTTTCCTCCGGCTTACGCGGACAGGTGGTGAGCTTCCACGATGACAGCGATGTGACCGTCTCCCTGTTTGTTGACGGCAGCGCAGAGCCCAAATACACCGTAGCGGTGCCGGGCGGAACAAAAGACAGTTCCGGAAAATACACCGCAGTCTATGACATTCCTTCGGTTACCGCCGGAACCTACACTGTGCAGGTGTCGAAGAAAAACCATGTCACACGGGAATATACGGTAACCGTAGGCGGCAATGTAAAAACGCTGAATGCGGAGATTTGGCTGCTTGGAGATGTAAACGGGGACGGAATCAGAGATATGACCGATGCCGTACAGATAAGAAGAAAATTCAATGGAAAAACCTCTGTTTTTGATAAGGGCGATGCCGAAACAAAGGCATATCGTCTGAAGGTTGCCAATGTATATACTGATAGTTCAATTGATACAACTGATTCCGGTCAGGTTCAAAGGCTTTTTAACGGTAAATCGTCCGTACTAAACTAAAGCCGGAAAGTATTTAAATTGTCTTAATGCCGATGCTTTCGTTTTGTAGGCAATGCTGCAGTACAGAACGGGTGTAAAGGCGTAAGAAATAAATTGGAGTTCTCTCCCCATCCTGCCGTAACTAAGCGAGGCGGCGGAAGGGTGCGTAGAAAAAGCCCCGCAAATAAATAAAAGAAAAGGAGCTTAATTATGAACAAGCGAATAGTATCCCTACTCTTGTCCGTTGCAGTTATATGCTGCTTGCTGTTAACAGTAGTAGTACCGGCAGGCGCAGCAGACAACGACAGCGGCGTGACTGCCTCGGTTTCGGAGGCATCAATCGGAAGCACTTTCACCGTCACTTTGAAAGTGCCAAAAACGACCAAACCAATAAGTGACATGTCATTGAAGGTGCATTTTAATAAAGATATCTTTGAGGTGACGGAGTATACAATTCCGTCAATCGCCGGCATGACTAACATGCAGTCTAATGTGTCAGAAGCAAATTCAAACGGTTTTTTCTCTGCCACATATGAGTCTGTAACCAGTGATGCTGATATTACCTTTAACGGACTCGAACTGACAGCTACATTCAAAGTCAAGGATGGTGCCACACCAGGCAATTCCTCTTTCGACCTGGATGAAAACATCAAAGTCGGTTCACTTGATGACGACGGACTCCCTGCATTTCTGGTATTAAAGAATGACTTCACTAACAAAACGGCTGTGATCAAAGTTATTAAGCCGGCAACAGACATTTCTCTCAATAAGAGCGAATTGATTCTGAATGCCGGTGATAGTGATACAAGTCTGATAGCTAATGTCACTCCGGCCGATTCTAACGAAAATGTGGTTTGGTCTTCTAATAAGCCAGAGGTTGCAACCGTTAATTCTACCACGGGTGAAGTAAATGCAGTAGCCCCTGGCGAGGCAATAATTACCGCAAAGGCCGGAACAAAAACAGCAACCTGTACCGTTAAGGTTAATTGTACTCACGGTATCCTCGACCCCGTTCCGGAGGAGGACTCGAACTGCACGGAGAAAGGCTGGGACGCTTATAAGAAGTGCCGTCTTTGTGGCAAACTGTTTGATATGAGTGACAATCCTATTGATGCAATTCCGTACAGAGCACTCAACGACAACCATGATTTCAATACCTCTGAGTGGGGATATAAAGGAGCCGACGGACACGCACATGTCTGCAGATATAATGCAGAGCATCATGATGATGTTCAGCCACATACACCGGATCATGAGGGTGGAGCGACTTACGAGTACGCTGTGAAATGTACCGACTGTGGTCTTGTGCTTGAGCCACAGCGGGAGCGAGGCAGCGTTCGTGTTGAGGTTCCTTTCAAACTCACTGTAAAGAAGACAGGCGAAATGACTCCTGGTCAGGAAACATTCCACTTCGTTATTGAGGAATTCGGAGCTCCTACAATCTATACACTGGTGCAGGATACCGTAGAGACTAATGGCGAAAAGACATATGAGGGTAAATTTATTTTTACACTCAGCGGAGATTAGGCCGGTAATCTGTCTGAGGGCTTTGTTATCCGTCAGGTCAAGGGCAACGCTGATGGCTGGACTTATGATGAGACTAAGTTCTACGCCATTCCGGTATTTGCCGACAGCTATGAAAGTATCCGAGACTGGTCTTTCCTCAAGTTCGACCAGAACAACGAGATGGAGTACAACAATCCGCTCGAAGAAATCGGATTCACCAACAGCTATAGCGCAAAGAAGCCTGTAACTCCTCCGGCGACACAGAAGCCTGTAACTCCTCCGGCAACACAGAATCCCGAGGCACCTAAGGCCGGTGATAACAGTATGAAGGCTCTTTGGATTATACTGTTGCTTGTATCCGCTGCTTCACTTACGGGAACAACACTGTATTCTCGTAAAAAGAGAGCAAATAACTAATAATATCGGGAAACCGAGTCAAAGGATTTAAGCAGAGGGCGGGACGGAAATCATCCGCCATCGCCCTTTTGCTTTTCCAAAGAAAACCAATTACATGGAGGCAAGTTTTTTTGACGAACGAAGTATGTATCAAATCTACTTCAATGTAGAGCCCGGTTTTGGATATTATCTCCCCGAGAACGCTTCGGTAAAGGTGATACGGTCCGCGGGCTACGGCAGCGGAACAGTCCACGATCACATTACATACAGCACACTCTATAAGGACGATTGGATCAAAGAATCGTCGATAAGCCGGAAATATCGGACCGAACGCTGGCTAGAGCCAACCAGCCAGTTGAAGGAATATGGGACAGATATCCGCATACAGGAGCCTAAGGTGGGGGACCCGACCACAAACCAATGGGGACATATGACAAATTTGAGGTCGGAAAGTATTATACCCTTAATCTTCGGATCGGATTTGAGGGCGGCGAAGAATTGGGTCATGTATACCCGAAAAATAATAGAGATTTCAAGGTGAACGGAAAGTACGTAAACGCATGGATGGATAATATGGACTTTACAGACGGGCATATCTGGCACGTGTATGGCTCCTATGAGCTGGTTGACCCTAGCGTCAGCGGCTCCGTCAGCGGCACGGTAAAGAGCTATAATTCCACCACGGAACCGGGGACGGAATCAGAGATATGACAGATGCCGTACAGATAAGGAGAAAATTCAACGGAAAAACCTCAGTTTTTAGCAAGGGTGATGCCGGGACAACGGTAAATCGTCCGTGCTTCACTGACCATATGATTCTATAGTATTACCCGGGTTAAAGCACGGGGAAATTATAACAAGGAGATGATTTCGTATAAAAGGAATATATTGTCTATATTGTACAGCAGCATTACTTGCCTGCTTTTTATGTGGATGTTCGGTATTGCCCGAAAAAACCCCATCATACCAGGATGAAAGTCGGATACCCGATGGAGGCTCCGACAAAGCCACGGATGATTCAAACACAGAAGATGGTGCATTAACGGCACTGCAACAGAATATAAATTATCATAGCGCGGGAGCAGGCGTTGCTTTTATCGGCTATGTGGACAGCGAAAGCTCAGAGATTGATCTGCGCGCCTATTATGAAAGCAGCGAAACGGGAAAGAACTATCCCGGCTTAGCGTATGCACCGCTTTACATGACCGAGGGGCAGGAACTTTACGCAATAGTGCCGCCCTGTGACAAAGGTAAAATAACCGTGTATGCCTCAGGTGTAACCGAAGATGGTCAATATACCGAAGATCGGACTCAGCCTTTGTATGAAGGAAAAAATGGTGTGCCGCTATTGCTGCGGTGTAACCTTAGCGAGATATACTCCAATGTCTTAATTACCGTTACTGACGGTGGTGGCGCCATCGACTTCCGCCCGTCGCTGACAATGGAAAACGGACATCTGCAGGATACTGCAGGGGTATACGATTTTTCAATATACGAAGAAATACCTGACGAGCGTTCTGTTCAAATTGCAACAGAGATTCTTCTTGAAACTGATGAGGTAAAGGATGCTGTCGAAGGTGGAATGAAGATTATATATACCGGAGATACGCAGATAATCGAAGGCCGAACCTGTCTGTTGTTCGCTCTCGGAACCGATAGAGAGGATCAATTTGTAAGAGAGCGTTATTACGGCGTATGCGACAATCTTGTCTATGTATATGATGCAACGAACGATACATGGGAGATTCTCGGGAGAATGTAAGATAAAAGGAGAAAGAAATGCGCAATTCAAAACGTAGTGGCAATTTTTTTCTTTGCCTCTTAATAAATATCCTAATGAATATTGAAGGACTGCTCCCCACAGTAATTTTATTGGTTTTACATTTTTGGCTGAAAATATCGATATGGTGGTCAGTCGGCGTATTTATCGCATGGATATTATATTTGATTATATGGATGGCCTTTATCGGCTGGGCAGGTAAATGTGGCTCGGAGCGCGACTTGCCGAAAGAAAACAAAAATCCGTATTCCGTAGGGAATGCGAAAAATAAACAGTGATCTGCCGGCTTTGACCGGAGAATATACAAATGATTTTTACAATTAGAAAGGAGCTATTATTATGGGACTTATTAAAGCTGGTATCGGTGCGTTGGGAGGTACTCTTGCTGATCAATGGAAGGAATTCTTTTACTGCGAGTCCATGCCTAAGGAGGTACTTGTTACCAAGGGGCAAAAGCGGATCAGCGGACGATCTTCCAATACGAAAGGAAATGACAATATTATTTCCAATGGTTCTGGTATTGCCGTAGCTGATGGGCAGTGCATGATTATTGTTGAACAGGGTAAGGTCGTGGAGGTCTGTGCTGAACCCGGCGAATTTACATATGATACTTCCACTGAACCCTCTATCTTTTCCGGCAATCTAGGTGAGAGTATTTTGGCAAGCTTCAAGACTATCGGAAAGCGTTTCACTTATGGTGGTGACACAGGCAAGGATCAGCGTGTGTACTATTTTAATACAAAGGAGCTGATTGACAACAAGTTCGGCACGCCAAACCCTATCCCTTTCCGTGTGGTTGATTCTAAAATCGGTTTGGATGTGGATGTTTCGGTGCGATGCTCCGGTGTGTATTCCTATAAAATTGTCGATCCATTGCTGTTTTACACTAATGTGTGCGGTAATGTGGAGCAGGAGTATACCCGTGATGAGCTGGAAAGCCAGCTGAAAACAGAATTTATCAGCGCTTTGCAGCCGGCTTTCGGTAAGCTGTCCGACCTGGAGCTGCGCCCAAATCAGATTGTCAGCCATAACACCGAACTGGAGGACGCCATGAATGTGGCACTTTCCGCTAAGTGGGGTGAGCTGCGTGGCTTGAAAATCGTAAGCATTGCACTTGGTTCGGTTACTCTTCCGGATGAGGATGCAGATATGATCAAGCAGGCTCAGCGCGTGGCTATTATGCGTGACCCTGCTATGGCTGGGGCAACCCTTGTAGGCGCCCAGGCAGATGCCATGAAGACTGCGGCAGGCAACTCTGCCGGTGCCATGACAGGTTTTATGGGAATGGGCATGGCGATGAATGCAGGAGGCATGAACGCTCAAAACCTGTTTGCTATGGGCCAACAGCAGGCACAACAGCAGGCACAACAGCAGCAAGCACAACAGCAGCAAGCACCTGCACCAGGCACTTGGAAATGTACCTGCGGTACCATGGCTACCGGAAAATTCTGTCCGGAGTGCGGTTCTCAGAAGCCGGCAGACGAAAGCGGATGGACTTGTTCGTGCGGCGCGGTAAATAAGGGTAAGTTTTGCCAGAACTGCGGTGCAAAAAAACCTGAAGGTGCACCGCTCTACCGCTGTGATAAATGCGGCTGGGAGCCGGAGGATCCGACCAATCCACCTAAGTTCTGCCCTGAATGCGGCGATATATTTGATGATAATGATAGAAAATAAGATGCCCGGTGAAGGAATATCTGTTCACCAAAGCAGATGTGACTCATGCAACATTTAATTGTTGAATTTTTACTAAGAAAGGAGATCTTTTCATGCAAAACTTGCAGGAATATAAATGTCCCTGCTGCAGCGGGGCGATAGCCTTTGACAGCACACTCCAGAAGATGAAGTGTCCTTTCTGCGACACTGAGTTTGAAATGGAGGTACTGAAGGGTTACGACGCCGAGTTGCAGAACGAAAAAAAAGACAATATGGAATGGGAAAACAATGCCGGAGGAGACTGGCAGGAGGGAGAAACCGACGGTTTGCGCTCCTATGTGTGCAAGTCCTGCGGAGGTGAAATTGTCGGCGATGCCAACACAGCAGCTACTGCCTGTCCTTTCTGCAACAATCCCGTGGTGATGATGAACCAGTTCTCGGGTGCTCTCAAGCCGGATCTTGTGATCCCATTCAAGCTTGATAAAAAGGCGGCAAAGGCAGGGCTGATGAAGCACCTGACCGGTAAGAGACTGCTGCCTAAGGTTTTTAAGGATCAAAACCACATTGATGAGATCAAGGGAATTTATGTCCCTTTCTGGCTTTTTGATACTGATGTGGATGCACAGATTCGCTATCGTGCCTCCCGGGTGCGCACCTGGAGTGACAAAGACTACAATTACACCGAAACCAGCTATTATATGGTACATCGTGGTGGCAGCATCGGCTTTGAGCATGTTCCGGTGGATGGCTCGTCAAAAATGGCGGATGACCTTATGGAATCTATTGAACCATACGATTTTTCCGAAGCGGTGGATTTTCAGACAGCGTATCTTGCAGGGTATCTGGCAGATAAATACGATGTAACTGCCGAGGCAAGTATTGACCGTGCTAATAAGCGCGTTAAGCGCTCCACCGAGGATTCCTTTGCCGGAACGGTTCAGGGATATGCCACAGTCAGGACAGAATACAGCAGTGTGCAGTTCCGTGGTGGCAAGGCACGCTATGCACTGTATCCTGTATGGTTGCTTAACACAACATGGAACGGAAACAAATACACATTTGCCATGAACGGACAGACCGGAAAATTCGTCGGTGATCTGCCGGTGGATAAAGCTGCGGCGAGGCGTTGGACATTTCTTATGGCGGTCATATACAGTGCCGCTGTATATGGTGTAGTTTGGCTCCTTCATCTGATTGGACTATTTTAAGGAGGAAACAGAATGATAAAGAAAATATGGAAGTTTTTGATTGTTCTTGTGCTCTGTATATGTTTTACAGTTCCTGCCTTTGCCAATGATACTTCAGGGTTTGCAGGTGACAAGGACCGGGTAGTAGATGATGCTGATTTGTTGTCCGACAGTGAGGAGACGGCACTACGGGAAAAACTTGAAGAGATTCGTGTGCGTCAAAAGATGGATATCGTCATCGTGACCGTGAAAACGCTGAACGGAGCTACGCTCGTCGACTATGCCGATGATACCTACGATTATAACGGTTACGGTTACGGCAACAACAGGGATGGTTTGCTTCTGCTCATCAACATGGAGAATCGTGACTGGTACATATCAACTACCGGCTACGGCATCACAGCATTCACCGATGCGGGAATTCAATATATCGGTGATAAGATAAAGGAACATCTGTCGGATGGCGATTATGAGGCCGCTTTTAATACTTTTGCTGAGCTTTGCGACGACTTTATTACAAAAGCAAGAACCGGAAACCCATACGATACCGGTAATATGCCTAAAGAACCTATGAAACCGGGCTGGATACTGTTTGCGGTTATAATTGGATTTTTACTGTCTTTCATTACAGTAGGTGCTATGAAACGCAAACTCAAAACAGTTCGTTTTCAGCCGGCAGCGAACAGTTACATGAAAGCCGGCAGTATGAACATCACCGAGAGGCGCGATATGTTCCTGTATACCACAGTCACACGTACTGCGAAACCAAAAGACAACGGTTCAGACGGAGGAAGCAGCACGCATAGCTCTTCTTCCGGAACATCCCATGGAGGAGGTGGAGGCAGCTTCTAATTGGCATTTTTTCCCTGTGCATACGTGGAAAGAAATTACATTTGGAAAACTCGAAAAGGAAGGTTAAATGAAAAAGCTACTTTTATGTTTTGTGTTTTTATTATCATTTGTGGGATTTGCTGCCACAACAGTTAGTGCAGATGGACCGGCGAAACCCGTGATTGAAGGGGAAATGCCAGATTGCTATATGCCTATTGGCAGTGACGGTATTATCTTATTCACAAATGCCAGTGTGCCCGATGGCGGTACGCTGAAATATCAGTGGTATGCCACGGATATAGAAAACATGGCGATGATCCGTGCCATTGACTACGCAGAAGGAGACAGCTATCAGGTGCCTGAGGAATTAGGAGTGAAATGGTACTGTTATGCTGCCTGGAATGTGGTCGGAGGTGTAGAGAGTGAGCCGACATACAGCCGCCTGATCCGTGTGGAGTTTTACGAAAACAGTTCAGTGCACACCCACAGTTTCAGTGAGTGGATGGTAACCACAAAGCCAACCTGTACAGAGGCAGGCATTAAGACTCGGGAATGTGATTGTGGTGTTACTGAACGGGCTGAAGTTCCTGCTGCCGGGCATATTTGGGACGCGGGAACAATAACCAGGGAACCTGCTCCCAAAGCCGATGGCGAAAAGACCTATAGCTGCCTTGTCTGTAAGGTAACTATGACAGAGCCGGTAATATATAGCGGAAGTCCTGAAAGCAACAATAATGAAAAAACCAGCGGAAGTCTTGAAAGCAACAATGTTGAAAAAAGCAGTGCTGCCAAAGATGAAGACGCGAGTACCGAACTAAAAGAAAATCACGAAGAAAATACAGAACAAACTTCTTCTGTGGAGAGCAATAAGGTTTCTTTTCCACGATGGATGATAGCTGTTATCGCTGCTGTTACCGTTGCATTGGTGATTGTTGTAGGTATTTTGGTAATAGCTTTAATCCGAAAAGATACGGCAGGCAAAGAGTAAGGGCCTTATCAAAGCTTTTCCCTTTGGATTAGTGTCTGAGAACTACTTTGCTTAAATTAATCTTAAAATAATTTTTAGAGAGGATGATAGTATGAAGAAAACAAAAATGCGAAGTCGAATTATCAGCATTTTGCTGGTGCTTATAATGCTATTGACAATGGTTCCGGGTATGTCGGTTCCCGTCCAGGCCTTTTGGGACGACTACGACGACGGTTTCGATTGTCCTAACTGCGACCACTACCATTTTGGCAGTGATTATATGTGTGACTGCCTGTTCTGCACCATTGATTGCAACTACGAGTGCTGGGTTGAAACTCATTGTAACGACTGCGGTGTGTGCTTTGGAGATACGCCCTACTGGTGCGAGGAGTGCTACAAGTGCGCGGAGTGCATGGAGGAAAAGCACTGCTCCACCTGCGCCAAGTGCTACATCGGCGAGGATGACCAGCTGTGCGGCAACTGCTATAAGGGCCCTTGCTGCTCCATAACCATCTGCGACACCTGCGGCTTCTGCGATGACTGCGCAAACGATGACAGCGACCCGATGCACTGCTCGCTGTGCGACAGCTGCTTCGGCGCGGTGGACGAGTGCGTGGACGACGATGATACCGGCGTCATCCACTGCGTTGATTGCCACACGGCCTGTGAGCAGTGCGAGGAATGCCTGCTGGCCAAGGAGAGTTGCGAGGACTGCGGTCTGTGCAAGGAGTGCTGCGAGATCAACTCCGAGGACGGCGGCTGTCCGGATGGTGAGACCTGCGTGGAAAGCGCCGAGTGGGATGATCACATCTGCCCGGGCTGCGACGGCTGGGTCACGGATAAGGAGGACGAGGACGAGTTCTGCCAAACCTGCGAGCTGTGCAAGGAGTGCTGCGAGGGCAACTCCGACTGCTCCGAGGGGATGTGCGCAATGGATACGGACTACGCGGATCACTTCTGCGAGGACTGCGGCCTGTGCTTCCATGACAGCGATCCCTGCGAGGACGGCTGCGATCAGCGCTGCAAGGACTGCTGCCTCGATGCCGTGAAAGCGATGGGCTGCGATCATGACGACTGGTGCTTCAGCGACTCTGATTTTGAAAATCATCTGCATGCAGAGCATTCCGGCGCCGGACATACGCACTTAGCTTCCGCCACCTGGGCGGCCGATGGAACGCAGCATTGGCATCCTTGCCGATATTGCAACGGTGAAAAGCTTGCTGCTGCCAACCATGAATTTGACGATAAGGGCGTGTGCAAGGTCTGCGGCTACATCAGCGGTAGCTCCATTGTCATAACCCGTCAGCCAAAGAACGTAAAGTGCAAGACCTCTATCTACGACGATTATAACGAAGAGCCGGAAAACGGCCTGCTGTTCTATGAAAATAATCAGGTCACCTTTTCCGTCGCGGCAAGAAGCCTGAAGGGCGACGAGCTGACCTATCAGTGGTATCGGAAGGATAATGAGAATCCCACGGCGGCTCCCTACAAGCTGCCGGATGATTGGTATTACAAGGGTGTGACGACCTCCACACTGAAGATGCCGGTTTCCACCCAGGCCTGCCAGGAGGACTACTCCTACTACTGCGTCATCGGCAGAAAGGGCGACGCTTCGGACACCCTGAAAACGGCGGAGGCAAAGCTGACGGCCACCCATGCCTACAGCTATAAGCAGGCGGGTGTGCGTGTGCCCACGGACGACAGCGAGAGAACGCCGCGATACTATGTTTGGCATGTAAACCCGGATGGGAGCAGAACAGAAGCTGCCGTAGGCAATGACTCGAAATGCGACGGCCACAAGCTCCCGTGCCTGTTTGAAGCAGGCTCTTACGAAGCGCACTATATGACCACCGGCTCCAAGGAGCGCATCTTCCCGCATACCTTTGTGCTTGACAGAAGCTATGACGCAGTAGGCGGCGGCAGAGTCGATGTGCTCAGATGTTCCGTCTGCGACTATATCGTTCCTGTGAAGAGCCATGTCCATGAGTACGGCTGGAACTGGGATTACACCGGCTTCGGCAGTATCTATGAATATACCTTCAACATCGGCGGCTCGACCAAGACGGTGGAGCAGCTCATCCTTGAGTCCGGCTATGCCCACCCCGAAAAGTGCAAGGTTCCCGGCTGCGAGGAGTTCATCATGGTTCCCCATAGCTGGGGCCGCTGGAATGTGGTTTTGTGTCCTGACACCACAGGCAGCAAAGGCGGCATGGAGGCTGAATGCAGCGTCTGCGAATACAAAGAGACGGAAAAAATTGACGGCGATTGGACAAAGGACACCGCCATTGTGACGGTGAAAAACGGCCGGGCAACCCGTATGATCGTCAAGCCCGGCGACAAGATCCGCCTTTATCCCGAGGAGAGAACCGGCCAGAAAGCCATCGGCTGGAAGGTGGAGTATCTCCGCGAATACAACGATGAACCTAGTGTTAGCAAGCAATGGAATTACAGCCAGGCGAAGACCCTGTTCAAGCTGGTAACCAACGGATCTGCCCTTGAGTGGGGCTGCACGATCCCGGCGTTCAGCGCCATGAGCGCACCCGGCGGCGGCCAATTCTTCTTCGAGCCGGTCTATGCAGGCTGTGACCACAGCGGCGGCACCACGGTGCTCAATGCGAAGGCACAGGTCTGCGACCGCAAGGGCTACACCGGCGACACCGCCTGTGCAGACTGCGGCCATATCATCAGTGCCGGTTCGGATATATACCCCCCTGCAAACGCCGGCCATACCGGCACGCTGCAGCCGCTGTACTACTATGGCACAAATAATTCTGCAACCACTGACGCAAGCCATGGTGGCAGACGATATAACGCCAGATCGGGCGACTGCAGGCATCGTGCCTATGAGGGCGATTATCGCTGCACAGCTTGTGGCGGCACCGTAAAGGGCGAGACCGGCGACTTCAGGCATAGTGGACCATTTGAGTTGCGGGATGTAAGAATGGCAACCTGTATTGAAAAGGGCTATTCCGGTAATCAATACTGCACAGTGTGCGACAGAATTGCACAGAAGGGCGTCCCTACACCATCCCTCCATGAAATTGCCGGTAACTACAGTCTGATAAATAAGAAAGACCCCGGATGTACCACAGTAGGTTATAGCGGTGACTTTAAATGCACAGGTGACTGCGGACAGATTTTCCGCTATGGTCATGTCATCAACAAACTCAGCCACGACTGGGATAGCGGCACCCCTGCAACACAGGGTAAGAGTGAAGGAATTCTCTACACCTGCCAGCGTGCCGGTTGCGGCATAACAAGGTTCGTAGGGAATCCTACTGCGACCAGGTACGCTGTCACGATCATCAAGGGCGTGGCTTCCGTTGCAGGCATCCATATTACCGATAAGATTGCACAGGATACTGTTGTGACCGTTGCGGCGGATGAACCGGAGAACGGCAAGGTCTTTGACAAGTGGATTGTGTTGGAAGGTAATGTTACCCTGACAGACGTTAACAGTGCTACCACCACTTTCACCATGCCGGGTAATGATGTTAAGATTGAGGCTACCTATAAGGATGTGCCTCCGGCTCATACCCATGGCTACGGCACAGATTGGAAAAGTGATGACACCAATCATTGGCATGAGTGCCAGTGCGGAGACAAGGCTGGCTTTGCAGCTCACTCATTCGTTTGGAAAATCGACAGAGAAGCTACCAAGACAGAAACCGGAATTAGGCACGAAGAATGTACCGTTTGCGGCAATAAACGCAGCGAAAACACCATCATAGATAAGCTTACTGACACCGGCAGCACCGACAATACCGGCAACACCGGAAGCGGCAGCACCGGTAAGCCTTCAAAGGATGATGCTGACAAATATCCTCAGACCGGTGACAGAAACAACCTCATCGGTTGGATGGGTGCTTTGTTTGTCAGCGGCGGCGTTCTGACCATGTTGGGTGTAAAAGGCAAAAAGAATAAGAAACCCGAGGCAGAATAAACAGATGTTACCTAAATTGAAATAACCTAAACACAACGGGTACTTACCGAAGAACGTTATTTCAACACATAAAAATTATCAAAGGAGAGATGATTTATGAGTATTTTTGACAAACTTAAAAGCACAGCAAAACAGGCGGTAAATTCCGCTGCACATTCTATCGGCAACAAACAGGAAACGTTTACCTTCACTTCGTTGCCTGAAAGCCTTGCAGAAATGCAGGCATTGCCGGAGGCAAGTCTCGATACACCATTTAAAACTGCGGCACTTACGGTTCTTGCTCTTTGTGCATATGCAGCAGATAAGAACATCGGGACCGAAATGTTAAACTGGCTTCGTGGACCACGTCCGTTAAATGGACAGGAGATATCATTTATTAATGATCGTTTTCGCGATGGCAAGACGTATCTGCCATTTACATATTTCAAAGGAGCTACACCGGATAACGATTATACGCCTGCCGAGCCATACATGATTGTAGTTGAAAGTAATCATGTATCAGGTGAGGAACCGGGTTATATGAAACTGTTTATTCCTTGTGGCGGTGCAGATGATCCGCGTCCAATCAAAATGCGTCAGCGTGGATCCGATGGCAAGTGGTTTTTGTGGGAACAGTACCTGCTTACCGGTGTGCGGACACCGAAATCTGCCAACCCATGGGCTTAAACAGAAAATGCACGGCTGAATATGTATTTACGGCTATTTTAAATAAAGATTATGATGACACAGGAAAGGAATAAAAATATGGATATTCGCGGAATTTGGAAAGTTAAAGAAATTCATGTGCCTACACCGGAAGGAGAAATGGTTATTACACCTGATAATCCGCCGGATGATGAGCGTTTTGAGGGAAGCATTGAGATGATGCAGTACCAGACTGAGTTCGCTGAAGACGGTGTGGTCAACACTCTTATGTTAGTGCCGGATAATATGCGTGAGGAGGCTGCCAAACATGGAGTGACGGTGCGTGATGATGGATATAGCGTTATCGAAAGCACAGTATGGAAAGAAGAGAACGGAAAGTTCTACTATGACACCGGAATTGAGGGTGAAGTTCTCGGAGAAAAGGTTGATTCATTTGCCGAAATACCTGTTACAGATGATAATTGTCTGCTTTACGGGTTAGGGATGATTGTTTTGGAAAGAATATGATGAGACTACAATGATTGGTGGTGTAAAAAGGCTTGCTACGGCAGGCCTTTTTCTAAAAAATACAGAATGGATTCCGGTAATTAATGGATAGTTATTATGGAGGTATTGCAATGAATTTTAAAAGCTTTAAGCTGGAACAAAACGATATGTCGGCACGAAGATATGTCTATGAAGGTCATAAAACAGATAACGGTGTTCATTTAGAACATTATATCAGAACAGAGGAATGGGATGATAAAAAATTGGAAAATGTTGAATGCCGCAGCATTGTCCGGGCAATAGACGGGGATATAAAACTTTTTCACCGGCTGTGCGATTTATTTGACAACTGCGGTGTAGGCGGCTGGGCAGATTTTCATGGCCGCAATTTGTATGCTCTCGACGGTGCAGGGATGAATTTTGATGTTGTATTGGAAGACGGGACTAAGTTAAATGCTGAAGGAAACAATGAATTTCCTTCAAATTATTCAAAATTGGTACAAGGACTTCGTGATTTAATTACAACCGAAAAAATCAGTTCAACAAAATTTACAGATGGTACTTATGAAATTACACTGCCGGAAAAGTGGGTCGGTGTAGTAAAGGCAAGCTTTTCAGAAGGTCTTGTGTCATTTGACATTGATAAAACTGACGGTGGAGAGCTTACATTTTTTATTATTGATAATAATGAATATGGTTATTCTTCGGATTCCTACAAGGGAAGAATAGAAGCAGGGCGACTTATATCGAATGGAAAAGTCCGTTTTATTACGGCGCGCGATAACTATTCAATAGCATTATATGCGGGTAAAGTTTCCGGGGAGGCCCTTGCAATATGGGAAAATTATGAAAAAGATAAGCTTGCCATAATTGAGAGTATTTGTGGTATAAACGGATATGAGTTCTACCCGGAGGACGGAAAAACATTATATCTTGCAAAGGCGATGGAACTGGCAGATAAAGCACGAAGCTTATGGCTGAGTCTGAATTTTGCGGGTGATTATCCGGGCGGTGCGAAACCTGTGAGATTAAATCGACAGAATTATGTGCCGATGTTTCCTCCGTATTTTTATATAAATACCATGGAAGATGTCCGTAAAAAATTTCTGGCTGTTTTTTCAGAGGAGTTTACTGAGAAAACATTGAACCGTGCTGTTGCTGCCAAAGAGTTGATTGAATATAAGGATGATATTTATGTGGCATGTAAAAAATGTAAGGGTGATGCGTCATATAACAGCTGGGTGAAGAGTGTCCGTGATGACGGCAATGGGAAATTTGTAATTGTGATTGCAGTAATAATGCCTCCTGGCGGCAACAAGATTTATGTCGAGCTGCCGACGGAGAAAAATTCGGCAGGAGAGTATGTTATTACAGATTATCCTTATTGGGATGAAAGTGAATGAAACTTAAAAATAATATAATTTGACGAAGGCAAGGAGTTGATTTATAATATTTAGGATTACATGTAAATATAGAACAGTCGTTAAGGAATATGACCTTATACAGACTGAGGGTAGACTGTTTTTCACAGTTTATCGGAAAGGAGACAGAAAATGAAAAAAATGACAAAGTTTGCCGCAGTTGCTCTTGCCGCACTTATGGCTGTAAGTGTAACAGCATGCGGAAAAAGCGGTGGCACCAAGACAGACAAAGGAGACGGTACATATACAGTAGGTATCTGCCAGTTAGTTGAACATCCTGCTCTTGATGCAGCTACAAAGGGATTCAAAGAAGCACTTCAGGAAAAACTTGGTGACAAGGTTAAGTTTGAAGAGAAGAATGCACAGAATGATACGGAAACATGTGCAACAATCGTTAATGGTTTTGTATCATCAAATGTAGATCTTATTTTAGCAAATGCAACTCCTGCATTACAGGCCGCAGTTGCTGCTACAAGTTCAATTCCTATTCTCGGAACATCAGTTACAGAATACGGTGTTGCTCTTGATATCAAAGATTTCTCGGGCAAGACAGGTATTAACGTTTCAGGAACATCTGACCTTGCTCCTTTAGCTGAACAGGCAGCAATGATTAAAGAACTTTTCCCTGATGCAAAAAAGGTTGCTCTTCTTTACTGTTCGGCAGAAGCTAACTCATTATACCAGGTTAAAGTAGTCAGCGAAGAACTCGATAAGCTTGGTATCGAAAGCAAGCAGTTCCCATTTGCTGATTCCAATGATATTTCAAATGTAACACAGACTGCCGCAGATTACGCAGATGTTTTATATGTTCCTACAGATAATACGGTAGCAGAGAATACAAGTGCTGTATACAATATCTGTATGCCTGCAAAGGTTCCCGTAATCGCAGGTGAAGAAGGAATCTGTAAGGGATGTGGTGTTGCATCACTTTCAATCAGTTATTATGATCTTGGATATGCTACAGGCAAGATGGCATACGAGATTCTTGCAAACGGAGCAGATGTTTCTAAGATGGATATCCAGTATGCTCCAAAATTTACAAAGAAATATAATGAAGCAATCTGTAAAGAACTTGGCGTAACAATTCCAGAAGGTTACGAAGCTGTTACTACAGAATAAATAATTACCGGAGGTTTTAGGTGTGGATATAACAACATTATTTAGCGCAATGCCAGGCGCTATTTCCCAAGGTATGATGTGGGGAATTATGGCAATAGGTGTATTTATTACATACAAAATACTGGATATTGCAGATTTGTCAGTTGATGGTACTGTCAGTCTCGGAGCTGCTGTATTTGCGGTAATGCTGACAAAGGGACAGAACATATGGTTATGTATGCTGTATGCCACACTTGCCGGTATGGCTGCAGGTCTTGTGACAGGACTTTTCCATACGCTTATGGGAATTCCTGCCATACTTGCAGGTATCATTACACAGTTTGGTCTTTATTCAATTAATTTAAAGATACTTGGCGGTTCTAATATGACAATAAGTAACAGAACTTATGATCTTATTGAGTCAAGTATGTATATGAAGGGTGGATATCCTTTTTATAAGTGGCCTGTTTTTGTATTTGGTGTGGCATCACTTGTTCTTATAATTGTTCTTTACTGGTTCTTCGGAACAGAGAGAGGAGCATCTTTAAGAGCAACAGGAAGCAATCCTAATATGAGCCGTGCCCAGGGTATTAATACGGATGTCAATAAAGTAATCGGGCTTGTGCTCTCTAATGGTATTGTTGCTTTTTCCGGAGCACTTATGGGACAATATTCCGGAGCTGCCAATGTGGCAACAGGACGAGGAGCAATCGTTATCGGTCTTGCAGCAGTGGTAATCGGAGAAGCAATTTTCGGAAAGATATTTAAGAATTTTGCATTAAAGCTCTTGGGAGTTGTACTCGGTGGCGTGATTTATTACATAATCGTAACAATAATACTCTGGTTCCCAATAGATCCTAACCTGCTTAAATTTATCCAGGCAATGGTAATCGCATTGTTCCTTGCATTTCCATATTGGAAAGGCAAGATATTCGGAAAAAATATAAAGACATCATCAAGAAAGGCGGAATCTGAAAATGCTGGAAATTAATAATATATATAAGACCTTTAATCCAGGCACTGTTAATGAAAAAGTTGCATTAAACGGTGTTTCCCTCAAACTTAATGATGGCGATTTTGTTACTGTAATCGGAGGTAACGGAGCCGGTAAATCCACACTTCTTAACGCAGTTGCCGGAACATGGAAGGTGGATGATGGCAGTATCCTTATTGATGGTATTGACGTTACTAAGATGCAGGATTATAAGAGAGCAAAATTCCTCGGAAGAGTATTTCAGGATCCTATGATGGGAACGGTGCCTACGATGGGAATTGACGAGAATCTGGCACTTGCAGCAAGAAGAGGCAAGTTCAGAGGATTGGCAAGAGAGATAACAGCCAAAGAACGTGCCGGATTTAAAGAAATAGTTAAGATTCTTGACCTTGGGCTTGAGGACAGACTTACATCCAAAGTAGGACTCCTTTCAGGAGGTCAGAGACAGGCAGTAACACTTCTTATGGCATCACTTAAGAAGCCAAAACTTCTGCTGCTTGATGAGCATACAGCTGCACTTGATCCCAAGACTGCGGCAAAGGTGCTTGATGCTACAGAGACTATTGTTAACAGAGATCATCTTACAACACTTATGATTACCCATAATATGAAAGATGCAATCGCACACGGAAACCGTCTTATTATGATGAAAGACGGAAAGATTATTCTTGATATATCAGGTGAAGAAAAGAAAAATCTCACGGTTGAGGAACTGCTTGAAAAGTTCAATAGCGTCGGTGGGGAAGATGCAGTTAATGACAGAATGATTTTAGGATAATTAAATTAATCACGGCTCAATGGGCCGTGATTTTTTTCTTTTTGAAGTTTTTTAAGTAATATTAAAGATTATAGTGCCAAAACAGGGAATGTATGATATAATACAAATATGTTGGTACGAGAATTAATGTGAGGAAAAAGGAAGAACGGGTGATTTTATTTTGGATAAACTAACAGGTATAAGCAGTTTCAGAGGTTTTATTGATGAGACTGACAAGTTACTAACTGACAATCCTAATGACAATTTTGACATTTTTGTATGGGATATTGTGCAGTTTAAAGTTATCAATGATTTGTATGGAATGGAAGCAGGAGACTGGCTTCTAAAAGAAATTGCGGCTGAAATTAAGGCCAAGGTTACAAGAGGAACCTGCGGAAGAATTGGTAATGATAAGTTTGTATGTTGTGTTTTTGCAAATGATAAGCTTTATAGTTTTAAGAATAATGTATATGTATTCCGCAGGGAAGGCGTGGAACACCGTATTCTTATACAGGGAGGCTGCTACCAGATAAGATCAAGGGATGTTCCTGTTATTAAGATGTGTGACAGGGCTATACTTGCACTTAACAGTATTAAGGGCAAGTATACGGAAGCTGTGGCTATTTATAATAACTCCGAACGTGAGGATATAATAATGGGTCAGCGTCTTGCCGCTGATTTTGACAATGCACTGAAGGAAAGACAGTTCAAGGTATATATCCAGCCTATATATTATGCTGATTCTAACGTGATGGCAGGTGGAGAGGTTCTGGTAAGATGGGAGCATCCTACACTGGGATTTCTTTCGCCGGGCAGATTCATAAGATATTTTGAACAGAATTATCTGATTACAAGACTGGATAAGTTTGTGTGGGAGGAAGCCTGCAGAATACTTAAGAGGATGAAGGAAGAGGGCAAGACCGTAATTCCATTGTCAATTAATATATCAAGAGCAGACTTTCTGTTTGACAATTTGTATGATGTACTTGTAGGTCTGGTTACAAAGTACGATGTTGCACCGGATAAATTAAGAATTGAGATTACCGAAAGTGCATATATTGATAATCCGGTCAAGATAAAGGATACAATTGACAGGCTTTGTGAATATGGATTTAGTATACATATTGATGATTTCGGAACAGGATATTCATCTCTTAATACCCTCAAAGAACTGCCTTTTGGAATACTTAAGATTGATAAGACTCTTATTGATGAAATAGATGGTTCAGAGAAAGCGGCTAATGTGGTGTCTACTATTATCAATATGGCGAAGCTGCTTGGTATGGATGTAATAGCAGAAGGCGTTGAGAACGTAAAACAGCTTAATTTCCTTAAGCATATGGGTTGTAAATACATTCAGGGATTCTATTTTTCCAAGCCTGTATGTGAAGAAGAGTTCTTTAAAAAAGATTTTGAAGATCGTGTTCTTATTCATGATGATACAGACAAAATTAATGTCGAAAGTATTTTTACAATCAGAAATCCTGAAAGCCGCGACGTTATCGACATGATTATTGGTGCGATTCTTCAGTATGAGATTAATGACGGACAACTTGTTCTTAAGCGGGTTAATCAGGAATTTTATTATCAATACGGCATTAAAGACCCTTACGAACTTTTTACGGTAAGAAAGGGAAAGATTATAGATGAAGAAGATATCTCCAGGGCATATAAGCGGTGCATCAGTGCAATGACCAGAAATGAGACTAATTATATTGAAGCAGGATATACCAGAAAAGATGGAAGTAAAGGCTCTTTGTATATAAAAATATTTTATATAGGCAAGGAAAACGGTAAACCGCAGTTCCTGTTTAACACTATGGATATTACGAAAGAGAAACGTAAGCGTCTAAAACAAAGACTGCTTGACTATATGGATTCTCTTTCAAAACTTTGCAGTGAAATACTGCGCCTTAACTATACGGACAATACATTAACAACCGTTCACTGTGATGAGAATAGGGTTAAGGTTAAGTATGATAATGCACCTCTTGACCGTTTGTTAAACAGATTTTCGTCCATTCTTGATAAGGATGAACATGATGAAATTATGAAGGTATTTTCATACGAGGAGATGGAGAAGTTCTGTTTATCCAATGAAAGTATTAAGGTAATTAGTATTCATCTGCACAGTAATAATTACGGCAGGCATCTGTGTGAAGTTATCATCGTTAATAACAGGGATGAGCATGGAAAAATTATCGTAACAACCGGAAGCAGAGTTATATTATAATGAATAAATTATTATCATTTATTAAGAAAGAGGTTATTCTATGCGTGGCGGGTGTACTTGCAATTGCGTCGGCTTTTGTGGTACATCCGTCAAAGAAATATATTAATTATATTGATTTCAGGGTTCTGGCATTACTTTTTTCACTTATGCTTATGGTGGAAGCATTAAGAAGTTTTGGAATATTTACACTAATAATTGAAAAGATGACTGAAAAGATTAAGAAAACGAGAATGTTATATTTTATTCTCGTTTTTATATGCTTTTTTTCAGGAATGATAATAACCAATGATGTGGCACTCATTACTTTTGTGCCCTTTGCAATAGAACTTCTTACTGCAGCCGGAGCTGCTGAATATATTATATATATTGTTATATTACAGACAATAGGTGCCAATCTTGGAAGTATGGCAACTCCTATAGGTAATCCACAGAATATTTTCCTGTTTTCAAAATACAATATGACAATTGGGGAATTTGCGGGGGCTACTGTATGGTATGCCGTTACGGCTATTATAATTATAAGTATATGCATCTGTTTTATACCATCTAAGGAAGTTGACATAAATGACAAAGACAATAAGACACAGAGGGCAGAATTTTATAAATGGAAGCTTGCTCCTATAGCGGTTATTTTTGTAATTTGCATATTATGTGTAATGAGGGTTATTGATTACAGGGTTATGCTATTGGTATGTATTCTGCTTACGGCGGTTATAGATTATAAATTATTTGCCAAAGCCGATTATATATTATTACTTACATTTGTGGCTTTTTTTATACTGACGGGAAATATTAAATCCATGAGCTTTATTGAAAATGGACTTAGCAATTTTGTTGCCGGAAGAGAGTTTGTGTCCGGAATATTGCTCAGTCAGGTTATAAGCAATGTACCTGCGGCAGTTTTATTATCGAATTTTACGGATAATGGAGCACTTCTTTTGTCGGCGGTTAATATCGGAGGATTGGGAACCATAATTGCATCCATGGCAAGCCTTATTTCTTTCAGATATTACGGGGAAAACAAAAATAGTAAAAAAAGCAGATATTTAGGCGTATTTACACTGTTTAATTTAGGATTTTTAGGAATTATGATTCTTGTAAGCAGATTTATTATGTAAACATTTTTAAAAAGGAAGATGATATGATACTTAATGTAGAAAATTTAAGCCATGGTTTTGGTGACAGGGCCATTTTTAACAATGTTTCCTTTAGACTTTTAAAGGGGGAACATATTGGATTAATCGGAGCAAACGGTGAGGGCAAATCCACCTTTATGAATATAGTAACGGGAAAACTTATGCCGGACGAGGGAAAGGTAGAATGGGCAAAGAATGTCAAAGCAGGATATCTTGACCAACATTCGGTGCTTACTCCCGGGATGACAATCGGTGATGTATTAAGGCAGGCGTTTTCTTACCTTTTTGAACTTGAGGAGAAAATGACGGGTATTTTTGAAAAAATGGCAGAGGCAACACCTGAAGAAATGGAAGAAATGATGGAGGAGTCAGGCACAATACAGGACATCCTTAACAATCACGATTTCTATATAATAGATGCCAAGATTGAAGAAATAGCAAGGGCTTTCGGACTTCTTGAACTGGGACTTGATAAGGATGTAACAGAATTGTCGGGAGGCCAGAGAACCAAAGTGCTGCTTGCCAAGCTTCTTCTTGAAAAGCCTGACATACTCTTGCTTGACGAGCCGACCAACTACCTTGACGCCAATCACATAGAGTGGCTCAGAAGATATCTGCAGGATTATGATAATGCTTTTATACTTATATCACATGATATGGAATTTCTTAACAGCGTTGTTAATCTCATATACCATATGGAAAATCAGGAAATTAACAGATATGTGGGTAATTACGAAAAATTTAAAGAAGTATATGAGGTTAAAAAGTCACAGTTAGAAGCAGCTTACCGCAGACAGCAGCAGGAAATGAATGAACTTAAGGATTTTGTGGCACGTAATAAAGCAAGAGTTGCCACACGAAATATGGCCATGTCGAGACAGAAAAAACTTGATAAAATGGAAGTTATTGAACTGGCAAAGGAAAAACCAAAGCCGGAGTTTTGCTTTAAAGAGGCAAGAGCTGCCGGAAAGGTTATTTTTGAGACGGATGACCTGGTAATAGGATATAATAAGAAACCATTGTCAAAACCTATTAATCTCAGAATGGAAAGAGGAGAAAAAATAGCGGTAACCGGAACTAACGGAATTGGCAAGACCACATTCCTTAAAAGTGTTTTGGGACTTATCCCGGCAGTATCCGGTAAAGCTGTCCTGGGGGATTACCTCTACAAGGGATATTTTGAACAGGAAATAAAGCCGGGCAACAATACCTGTATTGAGGAAATATGGGAGACTTTCCCTTCATACACACAATATGAAGTAAGGTCGGCACTGGCAAAATGCGGACTTACCACAGAACATATTGAGAGCAAAGTCAGAGTTTTAAGCGGCGGAGAACAAGCCAAAGTCAGACTTTGTAAACTTATTAATGTTGAGACTAATATCCTGCTTCTTGATGAGCCGACCAACCACCTTGACATTGATGCAAAAGATGAACTTAAAAGAGCATTAAAGGAATATAAAGGTGCTGTCCTTATAGTATGCCATGAGCCTGATTTTTATGAAGACCTTGTGGATAAAGTATGGAACCTTGAGGAATACTCTTTATTAGCGTAGCTATATTGCAAAGGTATGTGCATATATGCTACAATAAGAAGTAATATATTGCGGAATGGAGTTATACAATGTATAAAGATAACAGCAAATCAATACATAATTTTATATTGATTGTTCTTGATTTTATCAGCCTTGCCATAAGCTATTTTCTTGCGACTTATCTGTGGCTTAGTGTTATCAGGAAAAACTCAGAAATTATTAAATCAAGAATAGTTAATGAAATAGGACTTGTTTTCTTTTCCTTTCTGGTTGTTATTTTTATTTTTAATATGAACAGAGACTTCCTTAAGAGAAGCAAGGTAGAAGAATTTCTGTATACAATCAAAATTAACCTTATTTTTCTTGCAGTTGCATCTGTTGCCATGTTTATCGGCAACAGCAAGGAAACTTCAAGAGGAGCATACCTTATTGCGGTAGCATTTAATGCTGTATTTATGTATATCTTTCATATTATATATAAATCCTACCTCATTAATGTATATGCCAAGAAAAAGAAAAATACACAGCTATTCATAATTACCATCTCTGACCGGGTGGAAAAGACAGTCAGGAGGTTAATAGATAATCCGGACTGGCTTAACAGAATACATTCAATAGCTGTAATAGATGCGGATATGGTGGGACAGGAAGTATGCGGTATTCCTGTAAGCTCCGATGCTTATACAATGATGGACTATGTCAGGACAGAATTTATAGATGAAGTTTTTATTGACGTACCATATCATACAGGGAAGTCTACCCGTAAATATGTAATGGATTTTGAAAATATGGGAGTTGTAGTCCACCTTAATATTGATAAACTTGAAGAATTTGAGGATTTTAATAAGTCCCTTTCAATGTTAGGCGATATACCGGTGGTTACATTTGCCAACAATTTCTATGATGTTAATAAGCTTATGATTAAGAGGCTTATGGATATAATAGGTTCAATCGTGGGCCTTGCGATTACCGCGGTTGTGACCGTGTTCCTTGCACCCGCGATTCTCATTGAGTCAAGGGGGCCGCTTATTTTCAAACAGAAAAGAGTAGGAAAGAACGGAAGATTTTTTTATGTATATAAGTTCCGGTCAATGTACAAAGACGCAGAGGAACGTAAGAAAGCTCTGATGGAGAAAAATGAGATGAAGGGTCTTATGTTTAAAATGACAGATGATCCAAGAATTACTAAAGTCGGTAAATTTATCAGAAAAACGAGTCTTGACGAACTGCCTCAGTTCTTTAACATATTAAAGGGCGACATGAGCCTTGTAGGAACAAGACCGCCAACCGTAGATGAATTTAAGATGTACGAGAGTTACCACAAGAGAAGACTCAGCATGAAGCCGGGTCTTACGGGAATGTGGCAGGTCAGCGGGCGCAGCGATATAGAAGATTTTGAAGAAGTTGTGAGACTTGATTTAGAATATATTGATAACTGGAGCATAGGTCTTGATATCAAAATTATTCTTAAAACAATCGGTGTAATTTTCAAACATAAAGGAGCCAGATAAAGGGAGGCTGTTATGAAGGTCGTTATTTTAGCAGGCGGTTTCGGAACAAGAATTTCCGAGGAATCGCAGTATAAACCAAAGCCAATGGTTGAGATAGGCGGGATGCCGATTCTCTGGCATATTATGAAAACATACTCGCACTACGGATTTAATGAGTTTATTATATGTGCCGGATATAAACAGCATATAATTAAAGAATGGTTTGCTAATTATTTTATCCATACATCGGATATAACTTTTGATTTCAATGATGGCGGAAAAATGATTGTACATGACAGAAGGCAGGAGCCATGGAAGGTTACTATAATAGATACAGGACTGAATACCATGACAGGCGGACGTGTAAAACGCATCAAGCCTTATATAGACAATGAGAGATTTTTTGTTACATACGGGGACGGCGTTTCAGATGTAAATTTTGTAAAAGAGCTTGAATTTCATAAAAGTCATGGTAAAATGGTAACCGTTTCAGCATATAATGCAGGACAGCGTTTCGGGGTCCTTGACATTGATAATGATGGAAATGTAAGACAGTTCAGGGAAAAAATCCAAGGCGACGCCAGTCCCATCAATATCGGTTATATGATATGTGAACCTGAATTTATCGACCTTATAGACGGTGACGATACGGTGCTTGAAAAAACACCTATGCAGAAAGCAGCAGCAATGAATGAAATTATGGCATACAGACACGAAGGTTTCTGGAAGTGTATGGATACCGTCAGGGAAAAACAACAGCTTGAAAAATTATGGAGTGAAGGCAACGCTCCGTGGAAGACATGGGAGAACTAGAGTTGAAAAGTGTAATTATTACCGGTGCAGACGGTTTTGTAGGCAGTTACACAACCGAATATTTTCTTAATCAGGGAATAGAAGTCCTGGCATTGGGTAGAAAAGCAGCTCCTGTCAGACTGAAACATCACGACAAAATGGTATACAGACAGTGCGATATTACGGACAGAAGTAATATAATCAAGGCAGCAGCCGGAAAAAAATACGATGCTTTTATTCATTTTGCATGGGATGGGGCAGCAGATAAGCGTAAAGATTATAACGTACAGATGAAAAATGCCATTGACACGGTAGAGTGTCTTAAAGCAGCTAAAGAAACAGGCTGCGATAGATTCGTCGGTGCGGGAAGCATAATGGAATACGAAGTGGAAGCAGCAATCCACACTGACGGAACAAGACCGGGAATGGCATATATTTATGGAATAGGCAAGCACACGGCACATTGTCTATGCAAGCCCATTGCGGCAGAACTCGGCATAGATTTTATATGGCCGATGATAACAAATGCATACGGTCCCGGAGAATTTACGGACAGATTTGTTAATTCAACTCTGAAAAAAATAATACGAAAAGAAGATTTACAGTTTACCGCGGCAACGCAGAACTATGATTTTGTATATGTAAAAGATGTAGCCAGAGCATTTTATCTTATTACTACGAAGGGCAGACCGTTTTCCGAATATATGATAGGAAGCGGTAATGCAAGACCTTTGAAAGAATTTATTATTGAGATGAAAGAAAATCTGGCAAAGGATGCAACACTTTGCTTTGGAGATATCCCATTTACGGGAACTGATATGCCATTGGAAGTTTTTAGCATAAAAAGACTTAAAGAGGATTGTGGATTCATTCCGGAAACGGATTTTGCAACAGGGACAGCAATTACAATGGAGTGGCTTAAGGAGCAGCAATGATACAGAAATTTGAATTTGAAGAATTACCTTTAAAAGGTTCATATAAAATAACACCCTTTTTGGCAACAGATGAAAGAGGCGGACTTTTAAAAGATTATAATGTTGACATATTCAACAGTAATGGTATAAAACATAATTTAAAAGAAACATTTTATACAATTACCAGAAAAGGCGTGATAAGGGCATTACATTTCCAGCTTATCAAGCCTCAGGCAAAGCTTATAAGGTGTATATCGGGTCATGTATACGCAGTTATATGTGATTTGAGAAAGGAATCTCCTACATATAAGAAATGGCTTCCGTTTCATCTTACCGGAGATAATATGACCATGCTTTATGTTCCGGGAGAATTCGGACTGGGATATTTCGTAATAGAAGATGCAGTAGTCAGCTATAAGTGTGATGAAGTGTTTTATGGCGAAGGTGACAGCGGAATAATGTGGAACGATAAGGACCTTGCCATAGAATGGCCTATAGAGCTTATAGAAGGGGTAACATCAGAAGATGACCTGATTATAAGTGACAAAGACAGTAATCTTATGAGTTTTAAAGAATATGATGAAAGGTATTAATTTCCCGGAGGAAAGTTTATGAGTACAGAGACGAAAAAAGAAAAAAAATTACGAAATTATAAAATAAAAAAAGCTTTATTGATTTCGGGTATTGCATTGTTAGCAGTACAGCTTGTAGCGACAGTTGTTTTTATGGTGATATTGTCAAAAGTCAGGATTGTTCCCAAAGACTATGTGATAATGATAGATGTACTTCTGGTGCTTATACTCGTGGTCGTAACGATAACCCAGAGGTGGGTACTGCCGGGAATTATAACAAAGATTATATCACTTCTTTTATCCGTCGTGCTTATTGTGGGTTCTGTGTATCTTAATGCAACTTACGGAGCATTTAAAAAAGCTACCGATATTAATTATACCACCACAAGTCTTAATGTATATGTCAGGGCAGACAGCAAATACGAGAAACTTGAAGATGTTAAATCAGAAGAATTCGGTATAATGAAGTCATTAGACAGGGAAAATACCGATGAAGTAGTTAATAAGATACAGACTGAAATTGATACCACCGTTAAGACAAAGGAATATGACGATGTACAGTCACTTGTGAAAGCTTTATATAATAAAGAAGTTAATGTAATTATCCTTGGCACAAGCCACCTTGGAATACTTGATTCACTTGATGAATTCAAGAATTTTAAGACATTTACAAAGGTGATTGCATCGTATGAAATGAAAAAAGATATTAAAAATAATGACAAAAAAGATGATGATTATCTGAATTCGGATGACGTGGTTACACTATACCTGAGCGGAATTGACGTTGACGGACCTCCAACTGAGAACCGTAACAGTGATGTAAATATCATTATGACTCTTAACACCCGTACAGGACAGATACTTCTCCTTAACACACCTAGAGATTATTATGTGCCTACAAGTGTATCAAACGGAGAACCGGATAAACTTACCCATGCAGGATGTTATGGTATTGACTGTTCTGTTGAGACACTTGAGATGCTTTACGGAATAAATATTGATTACTATATCAAGCTTAATTTTACAGGCTTTAAGAGCATAATCGATTCACTTCATGGAGTAGACGTATATTCTGAATTTGAATTTACATCCCAGAATGTCAAGGGCTACCATTTTGTACAGGGCTATAACCATATGGACGGAGAAGCAGCACTTGTATTTTCAAGAGAAAGATATTCTTTCCCAACAGGTGATAACCAGAGAGGTAAGAACCAAATGGCGGTAGTTAATGCTGTTGTTAAGAAACTTGCTTCTTCTGAATTGCTGAAGAACTACACAGAGGTACTTGATTCAATTTCATCAAGTATGGTAACCGATATGTCAATGGATGAGATTGCCAGACTTGTGGATATCCAGCTCAAGAAGAATATCTCATGGGATATTGTACAGTTTGCGGTAACCGGTTCCAACGGAAACCTTCCATGTTATTCGCTTAAGAGCCCTAACTATGTAATGATTCCTAATGACGATGTTGTTGGGCAGGCAAAAACATACCTTAAAAAGATTCATGATAACGAAAGAGTAGTAATAGAATAGGACAAAATATGTACCAGAAGAAGCAATATATCCAGAACGTTATTTTGTTGTTTACAGATATGCTCGCAGTAATATGCAGTTATTTTATGGCAGCATTTTTCTGGACAGGTTTTATAAGAAAATTAGATGTAATGGAATTTGCCGAGACAAAGGAACGTTTCGGCATGGTTCTTATTGCTTTCGCAGTAGTTTATATGGTTTTTAATACCAACAGAAAATTCATCGAAAGAAAGATATTCGAGGAATTTGTACAGTGTATTAAGCTTAATATATTATTTGCTGCGGCATACGCAATAATGCTGTTTGTCGGTGACAGTTTTGATACCGCGTCAAGAGGTGTTTACATCTGTACAGTTGTATTTAACATATTTCTGATGTTTTTCTTCAGAATACTTGTAAGAATATACCTTGTAAAAATATATAAGAACCACAAGAAAACAAGCCAGCTTTTTATCATTACAACCTCGGGCAATATAGAGAATGTGATTGATAATATGAAAAGGAATGTTGAGTGGACAAACAGGATAAGCGGTATGGCTGTGATGGATAAGAATTTTACCGGCAGGGTGTATCATAATATTCCTGTAGTTGCAGGGTGTGATGATGTTCTGACATATATAAAAGGGCAGATTATAGATGAAGTTTTTATAGAGACAGATGAGATATCCAATAAAGAATTAAGTAAACTTGTTATGGAACTTGAAAATATGGGAACAACGGTGCATTTAAGTTTCCATGCCTTGGACAGCTTCAATGACTTTAATAAGAGTCTTTCAATGCTGGGAGATATTCCGGTTCTTACATTCGCCAATAATTTTTATAATCCCTGGAGTCTGGCGGTCAAACGACTGATAGACATTATAGGTTCTCTTGTGGGTATAGCAATAACACTGATTGTAAGTATTTTTGTGGCACCTGCCATCTTAATCGAGTCAAGAGGACCACTTATTTTCAAACAGAGAAGAGTAGGAAAAAACGGACGTTTTTTCTATGTATATAAATTCCGTTCGATGTATAAGGATGCAGAAGAACGGAAAAAAGCACTTATGGAGAAGAATGAGATGAAGGGTCTTATGTTTAAGATGACTGACGACCCAAGAATTACCAAAGTAGGTAAATTTATCCGTAAGACAAGCATAGATGAGCTTCCCCAGTTTTTTAACGTATTAAAAGGCGATATGAGCCTTGTGGGAACAAGACCTCCTACCGTGGATGAATTCAGGCAGTACGAGGGTTATCATAAAAGGAGACTCAGTATGAAACCGGGAATGACCGGAATGTGGCAGGTCAGTGGAAGAAGCGACATAGAAGATTTTGAAGAAGTAGTTAAGCTGGATCTTGAGTACATAGATAACTGGAGCATAGGACTGGATTTTAAAATCCTGTTTAAGACAATCGCTGTGGTATTTCACCATGGAGGAGCAAAATAAAATTATTGTGAGGTCTTTATGAATTATAATGAAGCATTTGATACTTTAAAAAAATACGGTCAGGAACATGTACTTGATTATTATGATGAACTTGATGACAGCGACAGGAAGGAACTGTTAAGGCAGATAAGCATGACGGATTTTGAATTTGCAAAAGCCGGACACGATAATAGAAAAGCCGAAAAAAGGGGCATTATTACACCAATAAGTGTTACAACCGTGGATGAGATAAATTCTTCAAAAGAACATTATATGGCTGTAGGTAAGGACACTATTGCAAAAGGAAAAGTGGGTGCTGTCCTTTTAGCGGGAGGAATGGGTACACGACTCGGTTCCGATAAGCCAAAAGGTGTTTTTGACATAGGAATTACCAGACACGTATATATTTTTGAACGACTGATAGAGAATCTCATGGATGTGGTTAATGAAACAGGTTCGTATATACATCTGTTTGTGATGACAAGTGAAAAAAACAACACAGATACAATTGAATTTTTTAAAGAAAAAAATTACTTTGGATATCCTTGCGATTATATCCATTTCTTTGTACAGGACATGGCACCTGCCAGCGATTACGAGGGCAGATTCCTTATGGAATCAAAGTCGAGAATAGCAACATCTCCTAATGGAAACGGCGGCTGGTATTTGTCCCTTAAGAAAGCAGGATATGATAAAATTATTGCCGGAGCCGGAATAGAATGGCTTAATGTTTTTGCGGTTGATAATGTTTTACAACGTATTGCAGACCCATGTTTTGTGGGTGCAACAATATCCAATAATTGTGTATGTGGTTCAAAAGTAATAAGAAAAGTCAATAAAGACGAAAAAGTAGGCGTGCTCTGTCTTGAGGATAATCATCCGTCAATAGTTGAATATTATGAATTAACAGACGAAATGAAAAATGCGGTAAACGAAAAGGGCGAGCCGGCATATAATTTCGGAGTGATTCTTAATTACCTTTTTAAGACGGAGGAACTTGACAGAATTGCAGCCATGAAGCTTCCGCCACATGTGGTTGAAAAGAAGATTGCGTGTATAGATGCGGACGGTAACGAGGTTAATCCCGAGGAACCAAACGGTTACAAGTATGAAACACTTATTCTCGATATGATTAAGCTGCTTGATTCGTGTCTGGCGTATGAAGTAGTGAGGGAAAAAGAATTTGCACCTATTAAGAATAAAACCGGAGTGGATTCGGTTGAAAGTGCAAGAGAACTTCTTAAGAAAAACGGAATTGAATTATAATTTAACGGGCTGTCTTTCATGTTGATTCAAGACAGCCCTTGTTATTTATGATTTGTTTCTACAAAGATATTTTTCCTTAGTGGCCATGCCGCCCCTGATATGACGTTCGGATTTATTAATATCCAGCACCTTTCTGGCTTCAGAGGCAAGGGAGGGATTGATATAATTTATGCGGCATGAAACATCCTTATGTATTGTACTTTTGCTGATACCAAACATTTTAGCAGTCTGCCTTACGGTTGCGTTGTTGTCAACAATATACTGGGCTACTTTAACAGCTCTTTCTTCAATATATCCTTTCATCAATTCTCCGTTATTTTATTTTGTACATTCTATTTGATATTATTATAAAAAAGAACCATTGTTTGTACTTTTCATAAAAATAAATATGAGTTATAATGAAGGATATTATCACGCCAGAGGGAATGAAATGGGAAGAAAATCAATAAAAGAGAATAAGACAAGGTTTCAATTAAGCAGGGAAAATGCCGGATTTACGAGGGAGGGAGCTGCTGCGACATTGGAATTTATATCAGCAGACAGAATTGAGAAAATAGAAAATGAAAAGACTTTTCCACGCCCTGAGGAAGTTATTGCAATGTCAGAGAGTTATAATGATATAACGCTTTGCAATTATTATTGTACCCATTGCTGCGATATCGGACAGAAATATATGCCTGAAATCAAGACAAAGGAACTTTCACAGATTACTCTTGAGATGCTTGCAACACTTAATATTCTTACGAAGCAGAAAGACAGGCTCATTGAGATAACTGTGGACGGACATATATCCGAAGATGAAAAGATTGATTTTTTGAATATACGGAATAATCTCGACGATATGTCGCTTGCTATTGAGTCATTAAAATTATGGATAAGAAATACAATAGACTAATATATTTATTTTTGAGGTGTTATATATGGCTGGTACAGGCAATTCAACCAAAAAATCCCTGAATGTTATTATTGTCGGGTGCGGTAAAGTAGGTTCTACACTTGTTGAACAGTTACGTCACGAGGGCAATGATGTTACGATAATTGATAAAAACAGTGAAAAAGTACAGACACTTGCTAATACATATGATGTGATGGGCGTTATCGGAAACGGAGCCAGCTTCAGCACACAGCTTGAAGCCGGAATCAATAAGGCCGATCTTTTTATTGCGGTTACCGATTCGGATGAACTTAATCTTTTATGCTGCACGGTAGCTAAGAGAGTAGGCAATCCTGCTGCGATAGCAAGGGTACATGACCCTGATTACAGCAAGGACACCGCATATCTCAGGGATAAGCTTGGACTTACCCTTATTATTAATCCTGAATATGAAGCAGCCAAGGAAATATCAAGAATACTTTTTCTGCCATCCGCACTTGAAATTAACTCTTTTGCACACGGACAGGCAGAGATGATAAAGCTCAAAATTGAATCCGGCAATCCTCTTGACGGAATGGCAATCATGAATATTAACACACTCGCCAAGGAAGTGCTTATATGTGCAGTTGAAAGAGATGGAGAGATAATTATCCCATCAGGTAATTTTGTTTTAAAGGCTGGAGATAAGATTTCTTTTGTGGCACAACGTTCAAGGGCAGTACCATTTCTTAAGAACATAGGAATACTTACAGGAAAAGTTAAGAATACAATGATAGTCGGTGGTGGTAAAGTAAGTTATTATCTTGCCGACCAGCTTATAAAGAGAGGAATCTCAGTTAAGATAATTGAGAAGAACAAAGCCAGATGTGAACAGCTTAGTGTACTTCTTCCTAAGGCCGTTATAATTAACGGGGACGGAACGGACGAGGACACTCTTAATGAAGAGGGACTTGGTATGGCAGCTTCTTTTGTACCTCTTACGGGAATAGATGAAGAAAATATCCTCCTTACGCTTCATGCAAGAAAGCACAGTAATGCCAAGGTTGTAACGGAAATCAACCGTTCTTCTTTTAAGGATGTAATTAATTCCCTTGATCTGGGAAGTGTGGTATATCCAAGATATATTACCTCTGAAGCTATTATTGCTTATGCAAGAGCAAAAAAGGATTCGGTGGGAAGCAACATCGAGACTTTATATCATTTGTTTGGTTCAAGGGCAGAGGCAATAGAATTTAGCATTAAGGAATCATCTGAAGTTACGGGCATTCCGATTAAGGATTTATGCCTGCATAAGAATCTTTTGTTATGTTTCATTAACAGAAACGGCAGGATAATTATTCCTACAGGTAATGACACAATTGAAGTCGGTGATACCGTAATGGTAATGACCACACATTCGGGATTTAATGATATTCAGGATATATTGAGGAAGTAATGAAATGAATAGTTCGATAATACGATATATTTTAGGATCCGTTTTAAAATTAGAAGGGGCACTTATGGCTCTGCCATGCCTTGTTTCCGTTATTTACAAAGAGAAAGAAGGCCTTTCTTATCTGGCAGTGGCACTGGGATGCCTTGCATTTGGTTTTTTGCTTACATTCAAAAAACCGAAGGATACGGTGTTTTATTTAAAAGAAGGATGCGTTTCCACAGCACTTAGCTGGATTATGCTCAGTATTTTCGGATGTATACCATTTGTGCTTACAAAGGAAATACCGTCATTTACCAATGCTCTTTTTGAGACAATATCCGGATTCACCACAACCGGAGCAACCATACTTGACGATGTGGAATCGTTATCCCATACGTCGATGTTCTGGAGAAGCTTTACCCACTGGATAGGTGGTATGGGTGTTCTTGTATTCCTGCTGGCAGTTGTACCGCTTAGCGGCGGCTCTAATGTAAATCTGATGAGGGCAGAAAGCCCGGGACCGAGTTTTGGAAAGCTTGTTCCTAAGCTGAAAACAACAGCCAGACTTTTATACCTTATATATTTCGGACTTACTATTATACAGATTATATTGCTTATCTGCGGAAGAATGCCTGTATTTGATGCCATAACTACGAGTTTCGGTACTGCAGGTACCGGTGGATTCGGTATCAAAAATGACAGTATAGCGGGATATTCACTTTATATAAAATGGGTTGTTACAATCTTTATGATACTCTTCGGGGTTAATTTTAACGCATATTATCTTATACTTTATAAGAAATTCAAAAGTGCGTTTGCTATGGAGGAGGTAAAGGCCTATCTTATAATAATTATTGTTTCCGTTGTATGTATCTTTTTTAACATACTTAAGATGTCAACAAGTGCCGTAAATGCCATTACGGATTCAGCATTCCAGGTTGCTTCAATTATTACAACTACAGGTTTTTCTACCACTGATTTTAATCTGTGGCCCGAGGCATCCAAAACCATACTTGTCATATTAATGTTTATCGGTGCCTGTGCGGGAAGCACGGGTGGAGGTATTAAAGTATCAAGATTAGTTATTCTTATTAAGTCATTGGGAAAGGAAACTGATTCATATATCCATCCTAAAATAATCAAGAAGATTAAAATGGATGGGAAGCCCGTAGAACACGAGGTTGTGCGTTCTGTTAATGTATATTTTCTGACATTTATAATTATTTTTACGGTTTCAGTTTTACTTGTTTCACTGGAAAATAAGGATTTTACAACCAATTTTACAGCGGTTGCGGCTACAATCAATAATGTAGGACCGGGACTTTCAAAAGTCGGACCCATCTGCAATTTCGGAGGCTTTTCCGCACTAAGCAAATACGTTATGATGTTCGATATGCTGGCGGGAAGACTGGAACTTTTTCCACTGCTGATATTATTCCATCCTGCAATCATAAGAGAAATATTCAGTGGAAAAAGAAAAAGCAGGGTATAGCATAAATTATTTTTAAAAACCTGCCGATATATTATAAGAAATAATTATAAATAAATTTTAAAAATCCTCTTTTATTATTTTGATTAA
>OHMF01000167.1_pt1 | contig 37989 bp, 27 predicted proteins | sample 1569181 | NCBI WGS metagenome assembly OHMF01 (sample SAMEA3879559, study PRJEB24766) | human gut metagenome | biome: human-associated habitat; feature: feces | place: USA | collected 1985/1987
CCTTATCAAAATCCTTTATAACACGCTTTTTGACCCTAGCAGGTGCCTCAGGGACGTTTGGCGTGATAGACTTCACAGTACCGTCCTCATTGTAATCCACGTCATAGAAAGACGGAACATAAACACCCTCCAGCTTTGCGGCTTCTCTTAGAAACTCCTGCTTAGTAGGCTTCAAAGGCTTCATTCTCTCGTAAAGTTCAAGAAGCTCCACGTTGACCTCTTCGCCCTCGCCCAGTATGAACAGGTCGAAAAAATCAGCCATAGGCTCAGGGTTGCAGGCACACGGACCGCCTGCGATAACAAGTGGTGTAAGCTCAGTTCTGTCCTTTGCAAGCACCGGCACGCCTGCAAGGTCGAGCATTTCCAATACATTATTATAAGAAAGCTCATACATGAGCGTAAAGCCGATGAAGTCGAAATCCTTTATAGGGTCAAGGCTCTCCAGTGCGTAAAGAGGGATATCGTTCTCACGCATAAGCTTGTTGTAGTCCTCTTCAGGCATAAAGACACGCTCGCACCACCAATTTTCACGGGCGTTTTTCAGACCGTAAAGTATCTTCATGCCCAGGTGTGACATACCCACCTCGTAGGTATCAGGAAAGCAGAAGGCAAACCGCACGTCCACCTTATCCTTATCCTTTACAACGCTGCCCACCTCGCCGCCTATATACCTAGACGGATGCTGCACTTTAAGCAGCAGCTTTTCTATTTTCTTTTTTAATTCTTCCAAAGTTTTATCCTCCGATATTGAATGTCTGTACTATCTCACCGCACCCAGTAAAGCGAGAGCAATACACAAAGTGAGGTGAAACGGGCGAACACTGTTCGCCCCTACAGATACATAAGCATTTCATATCATTATACCAAAAATTTATTACAAAAGCAATAAGCAAAGTGTTAATATATGACTTCCGAGAGGACGATAAAACAAAAAGTTGCGGCGAAGGATATGCTGACGGTTCCGTGGAGTATCATATGTATCATAGCCACCGCTGAGAGTAGTATAAACACCGCTCTGAAAAACTCGCAGACCTTGCCGTTCGCCAGCAGGGCGAGTATCCTGCCACCGTCAAAATAGCGAAATGGCAAGAAATTGAGCGTACCCAGCAGCAGGTTCACCTGACAGAAAAAGCCACCGCCATTTGCCATATATGACAGCAGGCAGAGGGCAAAATTTACTGCTGCACCACCGAAAAGCACAACAAGATCGTGGTATTTAGAAAGCTGTTTATTATCAGGAGTAATGCGGATACCGCCTCCATAGACAACAATTTCTTGCGGTGAGCTTCCGAAAGCGGTCATGAGTACGAGGTGACCCAGTTCGTGGAGTGCGCAGCACATAAGCGTAACAAAGAGCATATCCGCCTGCGTACCTGAGCAGACAGACACAAGTGCGACGACGAAAAAGAAACTGAACGACACGCCGTAGGTGGTATTTTTTATCTTTATTTTAAACAAGTTCATCACCGAGATATTTATATTCGGTATTTGCTAAAATAATGTGTAGGGGCGAACACTGTTCGCCCGTCGAAGAAATAAACCCTGATTATTACGCTGTTTGGCAAACGTAAAAAACTCCCCTACAGTTCTGAATTTGTACAAGTTCTGAGCACGGGCGAACGCTGTTCGCCCCTACAGATTATTCGGGAAAGGTTCTACTGCCGCAAGATCGCTACGCTCTTTGCTGGTGCTTTGTTTGAGTTATAGAAAAAAAGCGGTGTGAGTTTTATTTCTCGACACCGCTTTGATTATTATTTTGTTTGGTATTTTTCATTTCCGCACCCCTCTGCACTACATAGCAGAATAAACTCGGTGCATACATTTACTTTGTGCTGAAGAGCCGCAAGGGTCAGCTATGCCAATTCCTCACTCCTCACTCCTCACTTAAACTTGCCTACAGCATCTTCCTCAAATACTGTCCCGTATAAGACCTGTCGCAAGCCGCAATTTCCTCAGGCGTTCCTGTGCAGACGATAGTTCCGCCGCCGTCACCGCCCTCAGGTCCTAAGTCTATGATATGGTCTGCGGTCTTTATTACATCAAGATTATGCTCGATAACAAGCACTGTATTTCCCCCGTCTGCAAGCTTCTGCAATACCTCTATAAGCTTATGGACGTCAGCAGTGTGAAGTCCTGTAGTCGGCTCGTCTAAGATATATATAGTTCTGCCTGTGGCTCTTTTTGAAAGCTCTGTTGCAAGCTTGACTCTCTGCGCTTCACCGCCTGAAAGGGTTGTGGCCGCCTGCCCTATCTTCACATAGCCAAGACCAACTTCATACAGTGTTTCAAGCTTACGGCTTATTTTAGGGATAGCACTGAAAAACTCAACGCCCTCTTCTACTGTCATTTCAAGCACGTCATAGATGTTCTTGCCCTTATATCTAACTTCCAGCGTTTCACGGTTATATCTCATACCACCGCAGACTTCGCATGGCACATACACGTCAGGCAAAAAGTGCATTTCTATCTTGATTATTCCGTCGCCCTCACAGGCTTCACATCTTCCGCCTTTGACGTTGAATGAGAAACGTCCTGCACCGTAGCCTTTCATCTTTGCGTCAGCGGTCTGAGCGAAAAGTTCTCTGATATCGGTGAAAACGCCTGTGTAGGTGGCAGGATTAGACCTTGGCGTTCTGCCTATTGGCGACTGGTCGATATCTATTACCTTATCAAGATGCTCTATCCCCTGCATTTCCTTGAATGCTCCAGAGCGTATCTTCGCACGATTTAATCTGCCCGCAAGCTCCTTATAGATTATCTCGTTCACAAGCGATGATTTGCCCGAACCTGACACACCTGTTACGCAGGTGAAAGTGCCAAGAGGTATCTCAACATCTATGTTTTTCAGATTGTTCTGTGTTGCACCGATGACTTTCAGGAACTTGCCGTTGCCCTGTCTGCGTGTTTCAGGGACAGGTATCTTTTTTGCTCCGCTGAGATACTGTCCTGTGATAGAACGCTTGCACTTCATTATATCATCAACAGTTCCTGCGCAGACTATCTCGCCGCCGTGAATGCCTGCTCCTGGCCCAACGTCAACCACGAAATCTGCCGCACGCATGGTGTCCTCGTCATGCTCTACCACTATGAGGGTATTGCCAAGGTCACGAAGTCTTTTCAGCGTGGCGATAAGCTTATCATTGTCACGCTGGTGCAGACCGATAGACGGCTCGTCAAGGATATACAGCACGCCCACAAGTGATGAGCCTATCTGCGTTGCAAGCCTTATACGCTGGCTCTCACCGCCTGAGAGAGTACCTGCAGAACGTGACAGGGTGAGATATTCAAGTCCAACGCTTTTGAGAAAGCCAAGACGTGACTTTATCTCTTTTATTATCTGCTCACCGATAAGCTTGTCACGGTCGCTTATCTCAAGGTTTTCAAAAAACTCCAATGCCTTCGCCACCGACTTGTGACAAAGCTCTGCGATATTTATTCCGCCAACTGTAACGCTCAGGCTCTCTTTTTTCAGTCTTTCACCATGGCAGGCAGGACACTTTTCATCGCTCATATAAGCTTCTATATCAGCCTTTGCCCAATCGCTGTTGGATTCCTTGTAACGTCTTTCAAGGTTTGGTATAACGCCCTCAAATTCAGCCTGATAGTCAGCCTTATAGAACTTATTGCCACGCTTTAGGTGAAGTTTCTGACCCTGCGTGCCGTAAAGGAAAATGTCTATAGCATCCTTGTCGAGATTTTTCACAGGCTCGTCAAGGGATATGCCATAGGTCTCGGAAATGGCGTTGAAATACATCATGGCGATAGAGCCTTCTTCAAGGCTGTTCCAGCCGCTTGCCTTTATCGCACCCTGCCTTATGGAAAGGTCTTTATTAGGGATAATAAGCTCAGGGTCTATCTTCTTGAACACACCAAGACCTGTACACTTTTCGCAAGCACCGAAAGGATTGTTGAAAGAGAACATTCTCGGTGTCAGCTCGTCGATAGAAACGCCATGCTCAGGGCAAGCGTAATTCTGAGAAAAAAGCATTTCCTCTCCGCCGATAACGTCAACCCCTACAAGCCCCCCTGTAAGCGAAGAAACAGTTTCGATACTGTCGGTAAGACGTGACTTTATGCCCTCTTTGATAACAAGTCGGTCAACGACTATCTCGATAGTGTGCTTTTTATTTTTTTCTATCTTTATCTCTTCCGAAAGGTCATAGGTTATGCCGTCTATACGCACTCTCACATAGCCCGACTTTCTGGCACGTTCAAGCTCTTTTGTATGCTCGCCCTTACGTCCTCTGACGATAGGCGCTAAAAGCTGAATCTTAGTACCTTCGTCAAGCTCCATTATCTTATCCACTATCTGGTCAACAGTCTGCTGACGTATCTCTCTTCCGCAGACAGGACAATGAGGAACGCCTATACGGGCATAGAGAAGTCTGAGATAATCGTATATCTCGGTAACTGTTCCAACAGTTGAACGTGGGTTTTTGGAAGTAGAAAGCCCCTCTATGCTGTCAACATCAGGCTTATCCATTTGACCCAAAAACATTCTCGCATAAGATGACAGCGACTCAACATAACGTCTTTGTCCGTCAGCGTATATTGTATCGAATGCAAGAGAAGATTTACCCGAACCCGAAAGACCTGTCATAACAACAAGCTTATCTCTCGGTATGGTAACATCAACATTTTTGAGATTATGCTCTCTTGCACCTTTTATAACTATCTCGTTAATTGGCATTGGTATTCTTTACTCTCCTTTTGGTATTGAAAAATCACATATTGGTGTGCAGGCGGGCGAACGGTGTTCGCCCCTACACACGTTTTGTGGATATATATCCGTTTTATGTTTCACAAGGCTTTTACTTCTTTTCACCCTTTAACTCCGCAATTTTATCACGCAAGAATGCGGCGTGCTCAAATTCAAGCAGCTTTGCCGCCTCTTTCATTTCCTTGGTGAGCTTTTCTATGAGCTTTGCAGTTTCCTGCTTTGAAAGCTTTGTTTTCTGCCTTGCTTCGTATTCCACCTCTTCCTTGGTGGATATCTCTATTACATCTCTTATATCCTTGACGATAGTTTTCGGAACTATGCCGTGTTCTTTGTTGAACTTCATCTGTATTGCACGTCGGCGCTCCGTTTCGGTGATAGCCTTTTCCATTGAACGTGTCACGGTGTCGGCATACATTATTACCTTGCCCTCGGCGTTTCGAGCGGCTCTGCCTATGGTCTGTATAAGTGCGCTTTCAGAACGCAGGAAGCCCTCTTTATCGGCATCAAGTATAGCCACAAGAGTTACCTCAGGCAGGTCAAGACCCTCACGCAAAAGATTGATACCAACAAGCACATCGAACTCGCCCAGACGCAGGTCACGGATTATTTCCATACGCTCGATAGTGTCGATATCGTGGTGCATATATCTCACCTTGACGTCAAAGCTCTTGAGATAATTTGTGAGGTCCTCAGCCATTTTCTTTGTGAGCGTTGTGACCAGCACACGCTGATTTTTAGCGGTACGCATATTTATCTCGCTGAGCAAGTCCTCTATCTGACCCTCAGTCGGCTTTACGATTATCTCAGGGTCAAGCAGACCTGTCGGTCTTATTACCTGCTCCACTATCTGCTGTGACCTTTCCTGCTCAATAGGTCCTGGGGTAGCGGACACGAAAACCGCCTGATTGATATGAGAATAGAACTCATCAAAGGTCAGCGGTCTGTTGTCCATTGCTGACGGTAGGCGAAAGCCATAGTCAACAAGGGTCTGTTTTCTTGCCCTGTCGCCTGCATACATACCTCTTACCTGCGGCAGAGAAACGTGTGACTCGTCCACGAAAAGCACAAAATCCTTAGGCAGAAAGTCAAGGAGAGTGAACGGCGTAGAGCCGGCAGGACGTCTTGCAAGCACACGGGAATAGTTCTCGATACCGCTGCAAAAGCCTATCTCCTCCAACATCTCAATATCGTAGTTGGTGCGCTGGGCGATACGCTGAGCTTCGATAAGCATATCGTTGTCTTTGAAATACTTGATACGCTCGTCAAGCTCCTGCTTTATCTCCTCGATAGCGTCGTGCATTTTATCACGGCTGACAATATAATGGGAAGCAGGGAAAATTGCAGCATGGGCAAGGGAGCAAAGCACCTCACCGGTCACCACATTTATTTCAGTGATACGGTCTATCTCATCTCCGAAGAACTCCACTCTTATGGCAGTGTCTGTAGAATTTGCAGGGAATATCTCCACCACATCTCCCCTGACACGAAACTTGTTTCTCACGAAATTTATATCGTTTCGCTCATACTGGATACCCACAAGGTCAGCGATAAGCCTGTCACGGGATTTCTCCATACCACGACGTATAGACACCACCATGGACTTATACTCCTCAGGGTCACCAAGGGAGTAGATACAAGAAACGCTGGCAACAATTATAACATCGCGGCGTTCAGCGATAGCGGAGGTAGCGGAATGTCTAAGCTTATCTATCTCATCATTAACGGAGCTGTCCTTTTCGATATAAACGTCCTTGCTAGGCACATAGGCTTCAGGCTGATAATAGTCATAGTAGGACACGAAATATTCCACGGCATTGTTCGGAAAAAACTCCTTGAACTCAGAGCAAAGCTGAGCGGCAAGTATCTTATTATGGGCAAGCACGAGCGTTGGACGGTTTATCCTAGCAATAACGTTTGCCATAGTAAAGGTCTTGCCGGAACCTGTAACGCCCATAAGGGTCTGCTCTCTCATGCCGCTTTCGATACCCTTTACTAAAGCGTCCACTGCCTCAGGCTGGTCGCCCGATAGCTTATAATCTGAAACAAGCTGAAACTTATCCATAAATGCCTCCTCAATCGAACAGTTGTTTTAATCATTATATTACAATTATTTTTAATTGTAAAGGCTTTTTTATCAATATTTTTTGAATTTGCGTATATGTACGATTTTTCGGACTGGTATTGTTACTCAACCTGCGGTATCAGCTCGATGTATGTGTAGGGGCGAACACCATTCGCCCGTCGAAGAAACAAACCCACGGTAACAACAAGGTTCGGCAGCAAAAAATTCTCCCCGACAATTCTGAATTTACAGCAAATCCTGAGCACGGGCGAACACTGTTCGCCCCTACAGATTGTTCTGGAGAGGTTCTTCTGCCGCAAAATCGCTACGCTCTTTGCGGGGTTACATTTGATTAGGGAAAGGGTAAGCGGTGCAGATTTTTGCTCCGATATTACTTTATAATAGAGCACAACCTTCTTCTGCTTTTTATAATTCAATCTGCACCTAGTAGGCTTACGCCTATTGAGGCTCTGCCTCAAACTCCGCTCAGGGCTTTGCCCTAAGAACCCACAAGCCCTCTAACGCCGGGCTTGAGCCTGCGTTTAAGTGCTCGCTACGCTCGGTGCTTGTATACATCTCTGTTCAGCTTTACCCATTCCTCACTCCTCATTCCTCACTCCTCACTTAATACCGCTCCCCTCTTGCATTCTCCCACACTTTAGGTTATAATATCACTATAGTAATAATTTCAGGAGGACGTAACATGAATAGATCATATGACGAATACAACTACACCCTCTCAAAGCGTGAACTGGAAGAGCTTAAATTCTTATTCATCTCTGACGATGTGGACTACAACGACACTGACAGCAACGGACTTACTTTCCTGCTCACTGCAATCGAAAGTGCTGACTTTGTTGAGCAGGACGGCGTTCTCAAGCCTGACAAGCGAAGTGTTGATTTCATCAAATGGCTCATCGCTCAAGGCTCAGATGTGAACTTCCCTGCTGACAAAAAGCCTTTACAATATGCTATCAAATGTGAAGAGGAGATATCTCGCCGCAAAGGCAAAGCCTGCGATATGTCAGAAATTCTTCTGCTTCTCCGTGAAAGCGGTGCTGACAGCACCGGTCTTGACGAGCTTATTGACGGAGGATTCTCCGCTCGTGTGAAGCTCTGAGGTATAGCATGAGAGAATTTATAATAAATCAGAATGACGCAGGTCAGCGTGTTGACAAGTTTCTCACAAAGGCTGTGCCGAAGCTGCCTAAAAATCTGCTGTACAAATATCTGCGCCTAAAGCGTATCAAGGTCAACGGCAAACGCTGTGAGATATCCACACGGCTTGCTTGCGGTGACGTTATGCAGCTTTACATCAATGACGAATTTTTCGAGGGAGAAGTTGCTGACAGACCTGCTTTTCTCAGTGCGCCAACGTCTTTGAATATTATTTACGAGGACGAGAATATTATCCTCTGCGACAAAAAGTGCGGACTTGTGGTGCACGAGGACGAAAGCGGTTCGGCGGACACACTCATAAACAGGATACAGCACTATCTTTATGAAAAGGGTGAATATCGTCCTGAGGAGGAGCTGTCTTTTGCTCCTGCCCTTTGTAACAGGATCGACCGCAACACAGGCGGCATTGTAATATGTGCGAAAAATGCTGAAAGTTTGCGTGTGCTTAATCAGAAAGTTAAAGACAGAGAGCTTGAAAAGCTTTATCTTTGCGTGACAGTGGGCATACCAATGGAAAAGTCTGCTCGGCTCACGGCTTATCATCAAAAGGACGAGGCGACAAAGACCGTCAGGGTGTCTGACAAGAAATTTGAGGGCAGCCGCACCATGATAACCTCTTATCGTGTGCTTGCGGAAAACAAGGCTGATGACCTTGCACTTCTTGAAGTTGACCTTGTCACAGGCAGAACGCATCAAATAAGGGCGCACCTCGCTCACATTGGCTATCCACTTCTCGGTGACGGCAAATACGGAATAAATAAAGTCAACCGTGCATACAATGTGAAAACGCAGGCACTTTATTCGTACAAGCTTACATTTAAATTCACCACTGACGCAGGTATACTTGAATATCTAAACGGCAAGAGCTTTCAGGTTAAAGACGTATGGTTTTGCGAAAAATTCTTCGGATATAAGCTCTGATATTTCGTTAAATCGCACTATTTCGACACTGTGGATTTGTCATATACGACAAAATAATATAATTTTCATGCAAATTTTGTGTAAATTGTTCAAAAGCGCTTGCAAATGTATATAAAATATGTTATAATTATTTAGTCAAATTTAACGGCTGTACTATATATACAGAAAATGACAGATATATTTTATAGATTTGGAGGAACAAAGGTATGACAGGAGATCTGCATTGTCACACAACGCTGTCTGACGGCTCGCTTGGTATAGAAGAGGTCATTGTTCAGGCAAAAAGAATGGGACTTGACTTTCTTGCGATAACAGACCATGACACTCTTTCATCATCAAACAGAGCGCAAATACTTGGCGAACGTTATGGGGTCAAGGTCATTCCTGCGGTAGAGCTTTCCGCATGGGACAAGAAGCGCAATTCAAAAGTACACATTCTTTGCTATGCACCGCAGAAACCTGACAGGCTGGAAGGTCTTTGCCTGAAGTCATGCCAGATAAGAAAAGACTGTGCAAAGGAAATGATAGAAAATGTAATGGCAAGATATCCTATCCCTGCCGACGCTGTACTGCACTACACAAAAAGCTCAAAGAGCATTTTTAAACAGCATATCATGAGAGCATTGGTAAATTACGGCTATGCCACTGAGCTTTACGGCTCTGTGAACGACAAGCTTTTTGCATATCCAAACGGCGAATGTCTTGTGACCCGTGAATATCCTGACGTAAACTTTGTGCTTGACCTTATACACTCCGCAAAGGGCATTGCTGTTATGGCACACCCTGTTATGTTCAACAACACCGAGCTGCTTCTTGAACTTATTGAGGCAGGCAAGCTTGACGGAATTGAAGCTTATCATTACTCTGCTACTCCAACTCAACAGCAGAAGCTTGTGGATATCGCAAAGGAACATGACCTTATAGTGACTGGTGGCTCTGACTTCCATGGTCTGTATAATGAGACTATGACACATATCGGAAGCATGACCACTGACAAGGAAAATCTTGATAAGCTGTTCAAGCTCATTCATATAAATTCACAAAAAGCTAACAAAGCGGCTGTGAAAGTAGAGAAATAATATGGTATAATAAAGGGACATTATCATGCGGTAATGTTCCTTTAATGCGTAACAAAGCCTAGTTTGGCTGTAATAGAGAGGACTGTATAAAATGAACGTAATGGAAGAATCCCTACAGAAACACAGAGAATGGAAAGGCAAGATAGAGGTCTGCTCAAGAGCAAAGGTAAACAATGCAAAAGACCTGACGCTGGCTTACACACCAGGCGTTGCTCAGCCTTGCCTTGAGATACAGAAAGATCCTGACCTTTCATATGAGCTTACAAGACGTGCAAATCTTGTGGCTGTTATCACAGACGGCTCTGCTGTGCTTGGTCTTGGCAATATTGGCGGTCTGGCAGGTATGCCTGTTATGGAGGGCAAGTGTGCACTTTTCAAGGAGTTCGCAGACGTTGACGCTTTTCCACTTTGCATAAAGTCCAATGACGTTGACGAAATAGTAAACACCATCGCTATGATATCAGACAGTTTCGGTGGTATAAATCTTGAAGATATCGCCGCTCCAAGGTGCTTTGAGATAGAGGCTAAGCTTAAAGAAAAAGTTGATATCCCTGTTTTCCATGACGATCAGCACGGAACTGCTATCGTTGTAGGTGCAGCACTTATGAATGCCTGCAAGGTAGCAAACAAGAAGATAGAGGATATCACGCTTGTTATAAACGGCGCAGGTGCGGCCGGCTGTGCTATCGGAAAGCTTTTGCTTTCTCTTGGTATCGGCAACCTTATCATGGTAGACCGTGAGGGAATAATCTGCGAGGGCGATGATTATCTTAACGAGGCTCACGCTGAAATGGCTAAGGTCACAAACAAGAACAAGCTCCACGGCTCTCTTGCCGACGCACTCAAAGGCGCAGACGCTTTCGTAGGTGTTTCCAAGCCAAAGCTTGTGACCGCTGAAATGGTCAGATCCATGAATGATAAGCCTATACTTTTCGCAATGGCTAACCCGACACCTGAGATAATGCCTGACGAAGCAAAGGCGGCAGGTGCGTTTATCGTGGGCAGTCGTAGGAACTGGACGTTCAGACTTCCCTAACCAGATAAACAACGTTATCGCTTTCCCAGGAATTTTCAAGGGTGCACTTGCAGTAAGGGCTTCTGACATCAACGAGGAAATGAAAATGGCTGCCGCAAAGGCTATCGCAGGCTGTGTGCCTGAGGACAAGCTCAATGCGGAATTTATACTGCCTAACTCTTTTGACAGGTCAGTACCGGTCGCTGTGGCTGAAGCTGTGGCAAAGGCTGCAAGAGAAACAGGCGTAGCAAGAATTTAGGAGGTTTTTTCAAATGGCAACTATAAGCTACACTCCAAAGGGAGTATGTTCAAGAAAAATAGATATCGAAGTAGAGGACGGTATCGTAAAGAAAGTGCATTTCACAGGCGGCTGTAACGGCAACACACAGGGTGTTTCAAAGCTTGTTGAAGGCATGAAGGTTCAAGACGTTATTGACAGACTTGAGGGTATTAACTGCAACGGACGTGGCACATCATGTCCTGCTCAGCTTGCTGAGGCTTTGAAGTCTGCACTCTAAGCTTTCGTACTGAACATTACACGGATATAATAACGGGCGAACACTGTTCGTCCCTACAGAAAAACGGACTGCATTTTGTTTGCAGTCCGTTTTTTTGTACATATTCTAATTTTCTTTCGCTGCGCCTTGAGTGAAACTCATTGATACAAATCCCGTTCCATTCACCGTAATATTGGTATGATTACCGTCAGACCACTGCTCTGCACTGTTAATGCCGTTCGTTCGATAGAACTGAATATCATATTGATTTTTCTCGGCAGAATTCACTTTCATAGTTGCAGTGGCTATGCCAGAACTGTCCTTTGAAATAATCAGATCATAAGTGTTTTTAAACCATGTGCTGATATCAACATATTTCGTGTTCCATGTCAGTGTGACAGTACCCTCGCCGCTGCCTGACAGGCGATAGTTGAAGCCGTCAAGATCTTTAGGCGAAGTAGCATTGTCGATGAATGTGCCTGTCCATGTTGCTGATGTGTTATCATTTATATAGATAACGCCAAGCTTTGCGGAGAGCGTTTTCAACTCTGCCTGATCTGTAGGTGCGGCTGTCACTTTCATGTATATATCAGACTTTGTGAGCTGCGACTTATCAAAGGTCAGCACAAATTCATGCTTGTTGAAATCATCTGATTTAAGCACAAGTGAAGAAAATACAATTTTTGAATTACCTTCAAAAGTCTTATTTTCACCGCCATATTCAACCGAGTATTTAGCAGCTTCTTCTCCGGTAACGGCATTTCCGTTGCTGTCCACAAGCTCGGCTGTCAAAGTGTATGTGATATCCTTGTCATTATGCTTTATCAATGTTTGCGGATAGTTGCACACATTGACTGTCACACAAGGCGAGTTTTCCATACTGCTAAAAGTTATCGTCCTTGGAAGATCATTTTCATCTGTTGTAAGATAATTAGATGAAAACAGCATGCCAGCTCCCTTTTGTGTGGATACAACTCGCTTTACACTTGAAACGCTGGTATAAGCCGCCAAGACACCAATAGTACTGAGTGCGGCTGCCGCAAAAGCTATCCATATTGCAAGCCACGATCTTTTAAGCTTTTTTATAAATTGGTCTTTCATAACAGCCACCCTCCTCTCTATTTTGTGATTTATTACTTTCTCTGAACTGTCAGGTAGACCATATCAGTTTCTTTATTGTTTTGGACTTTATCATTCCATTTTACTCTGATTATAAAATAATCGCAAAACGGATCTTTATTGTCAATTACCGTCAGTGTATCCGATTGCCAATAAAGTGCTTCGGCATTTTTCTGAACATTGCTATAAGTGTCATAGGACTTTTCGTGAAGTGTGCTGTTAGCAAGTATCTCCGAGCCTTGCTGATTGAGATAATGTCCTGAGATCTTATTGCCGTCTATTTTGTAATAAAACGTTTTATTCTCTTCATCAGAAACATAAACGACAGCTTCTGATTTTTCAGTTTCACTGACGCTTTTCGCACGATATATCTCATACTCAAAAGGGATATTCGTTGTATGTGCAAGCTGTATTTGATATTGTTGCACGTCTGCCCCGCCTATGCCGAAAACAAAGTCTTTATAACTGCCGTTCTCAACGTCTATATCTGCCATTTCAAGATTTGCCACAGATTCTTTGTTTCCTGCGGTGATATAAAGCTGAGTAGGGGCATTTATTTTTGTTGTAAGAGCAATAGAACGTTTGTGAGTAAACCACGCATAAACAGGCAGTGCCACAAGCAGTACCACCGAGATGGATACTGCTATGACCAGCTGGAGCTTCTTCTTTTTTTCTAATTTTCTGAATTTTCCAAAAATGCTTTTTGTCATAATTTTCTCCTGAAAATGCCTGCTTATTATGAATTTATAAAGCCTGTTTCTATTTTTGCGTTTGTGTAAACAACATAGTCGCTTGAGGTAGTTCCATTAACAACTGAGTTGTTGTCATTAAGCAATACTGCGGTAAGCTCAACTCTATAGTTCGCATAGGTAAGCCCCTGCTCCTCAAAAGCCTTGCCTGTTTTTACTGTAAATTTCGTAACGGCTGTGTTTTGTTCTTCGCCATTATAATCAGTGGTAAAAACGCACTCTTTGCCATTCAGGCCGCTGCTTGATGTGGCGTTTTCCAAAGTAAAGCTACTGAGATATTTGCTAATATCGTTTGTCTGCTTATAATCGCCACTATTGTCCTTAACATACAACCTCATTGTATACTGTATTTTTTTGCCACCGTCCTTTGTTGATCGACTCAAAGCAGACAGATCATAGATAGCATTTGCTGTTATTGCCATTTCTTCTGTAGTCATATCTTTGGCATTGATACCAAGCTGAGAAAATGGTGAATCCTTCGACTCAAGAACCGTTGACTCTGCAACGTTATAGTTTAGCTGTGCCACCGTCATTGCCTTTCTATAGTAGCGTCTGGCAGGCATAACTCCACTTGCAGAGATAGAGCTGTTCTCAATATTGTTCTGGCTATATGCAACATATGACGACGCATTTACGCCTATACCGGTTTTGGTATCCCCGTCCTTACGCTCAGGAAACTGATCTATGATCCCTGCAGTACCATAAGTTAAGCTGATATCAGCCTTGACAGTTATAGAACCATTTGTGTCACTATTGATATAATCGTAGACCGAATCGGGATACATCAGCATATAGCTGTCTTTAGCTTCTGAAAGTGTCTCAGTCTTGCTTATTTTTGCGTTTGATAACTCTGTGTCTGAACTGTTTAAAATGCTGTAATCAACATTCACCGAAGTTCCTGCAATGATCTTTGCATTAGCTCCCGCATCTTTTTCATCAAAGTTCTTCATAGAGAATTTAAATGCCTGATACATATTGAAATCGTCACTCTTATAGCCATTAAATGTATCTCTAAGGCTCGGATCAATGCTTATCTTTGACGTCATTGTCGCACGAACAAAATTATTTGACGCTGTTATCTCCTCTGGGTCATGAGCCGTCACACTTACTAGCTGTGTAAAAAAGTTTGCAATAACATATGCGCCAGTGTCATTATTTGTCACTTGGACAAGGTTTGTAGGAATATTGCCATTGAGCTTTCTTTGCTTATTACCGCTATAATAATTCACAAAGTTCTTGATGACCTTTTTTGAACCTTCATTTTCGGGAATACTGATAGTGAGATAATAGTTCTCGCTTATTATCATTTCGTCATTATCATTTTTTGGTGTATCAATGTTCGCTGAAACAATTATCTTATAAGTGCCTGTTTCATTCTCACCAGCAGGTCTATAATACTTGCCGTCGCTTGTTTTTACAGTAGCTGTAGCTTCATCATCTGCCTCAACAAGTGTTCCGTCAGATGATTCTTTAGCTGTTACCGACGCATATCTTAACAGTACATCATTCATTGTAACCGGTTTAAAGCCTCACCAGTTGTTTTATTAAACTTAGCATCACTTGCGGTAGAATGATAAGTCTTGTCATTGTTATTTGCATCAACAAGAGTTAGCTTTGTATCATCGGTAAGCACACCACTGTCAGTGGCACTATCACCAATAATATAAAGCTTTTTATCAAAGCTCCAAAGCAGACTGTCACCGTTATTGAGCATTTTTTCCCATTCGTTAGCGGATTTGTAATAAGAATACTTAAAATAAGTAGTAACAGGTGCATCAAAGCTCTCAAAAGCAAGCTTTGTTTTATCCGTATAGTGAGAATGGTTATAGTCTGTGCCTGAGATAACGTAAGATTGGAAGCTGAAATCAAGCACCTTTCTTACAAAAACAGGAATATGAAGTCTAAGAGCAGTTTTGTCACTTCCCGTTGGGTCGATATAATCAAGAGTAATGACAGTAAATCTGTTTGTGCCGTCATTGTCATACTGACCGTCTGTGACCTTGAAATATCCTGTCTTGCTGTTAAACGTAAGAGTGCTTTTGTCTGATTTTTTCAAAACGTCGTTATCATACACATAAGTTGCTGTGCTTACATTCATAAGATCTGTTGTTTTCAGCTTATTTGAACTGCTGTCGCAAACATCACAATTTGTCAGAACTGAGATATACTTTGCGAGCATTTGTGTGATATTCAACGATGAGTTATCATCTATAAGCAAAACTGGAAGATCATTCAGCTCCTGAACATCAAGCTCAGAGGCCTGATGAAATGTTGTAAGCTTTGAATTAGCCAGATCCTCTGCATATGTCTTTATGGTACTGTTTATGCCATAGGATTTTTTGGCTGTGCCATTCGTATAAGAAGCAGCGTCACTGATGATAGTCTGCATATTTCCGCCAACAAGATCGCCTGTGAAAATTTTATCTCCAATGGTTTTGCTTGGATTTATATTGACATAAGGTGAATAGATATGAACGTGCGTGCCGCTTCCCTCGCCGATATTTTTGGTATTGTCCTGAGTACCGTTGTAGTCGGAGTGAACTGCGGTGAAGCTGGCAGGTATCTGTGAAGCATTATACTGTATATCAGGTAAACAATCCGTGTTATTTACCGATACTCCAATAAATTTAGATGATAGATTTTTATCATTGTTCCAACCTATCAAGTTAGAAACAGATACGCTGTTGTTGCCTCTTACATAGCCTAATTTATTTATGAGAATATCATAAGCATATGTATTGCCGCCGTCGTTATGACCGATCACACCGCCTGCACCTGCACCCTTGGACTGATCTTCTGCTGACAAAGTAACATTGTTGACTTCACAATCAGATATCTTCAGATCACCATTAGCTTTTATACCAACATAACCTCCGATACCTGCATCACCATTTTTAGCAGCTGGTATACCTATGGTTGCATTTTTTACAGCAGACTTTGATATGGTCACAGCCGCATTCTGTGTGCCGACCATTCCGCCTGAACTTGTATAGCCATAAACACCGCAAGCTGATGTTTCAGATGTTCCTCCATAGTAACAGTCATTGATAGACAACTGGTTTTTGTTTATTCCAACGAATCCACCGGCATTACTACCATAAACATCGACGCTGACGCTTGTGTTTGTTATTGTGCAGGCTCCGTTAGACAGTCCTATAAGACCGCCCTCGTTCATTGTCTGGGTTGCAAGGGGTTTATTGTCTTTATTTGAACCGATAAAGCTATCTTCATTATAGGCTGTTAGCTGAACATTGCTTATTGTCGTTTTGATATTTGCAGAACCTGCGATTCCACCTACGCCAAACCAAGTTTTTGTGCCTTTATCAAGATTAGCAAATTCAACTTTATTAATTTTTATCTTAGAATCCTTAACAGAGAATTCGTTGCCTTTCTGAGAATTTCCCACAAGACCGCCTGTTTCAAATCCGCCATACACATAAACGCCACTGTTTTCAGACTTAACGTTACTTATATTGATATTATTTGTTGACTTTCCTATAAGTCCTCCCACAGTATATGCACCATATATTTCAAGATCAGTCAATGTTATTTCGCTAAACTTGCAAGAACTCTGTACTCCGCCAACAATACCACCTGTAGAAAGGTCTTCATTAACATACGATTGTCCATCGTTGTTATACGTCTTAACGCTGATCTTGCCGGAAAGCTTAAGGTTATTTACAGTTAAAGCATACGTTGAACAGTTTATCAACCCAACTCCTTTTACGGAGGCAAATGCGGTACGATATTTATAGTTATCCACATCTTGGCATTCAATAGTGCTACCGCTCTTGTTATCCGTTATTTTCACAGCATAGGCTTTTATATCTGTATCGAGCTTTATAGTCTTATCATTTCCCTGGATAGTTGTCAAAGACAAAGTATAATCACATTTAATGTCGCCCAAGTTACTATTTGTTGCATCAAACAACTGATTTATACCACGAAAACCGGTTCCGGTGAGGTCATAGGTTTTATTTCCTGTGAGTTCAACAGTAAAGTTCTTATTTAATTCGTGTGCCCACTTTGCTTCATAAAGACCTTTTTCACTTGGCTTTGTGTATTTTTTTAGCATTACAGAATTTTTCTTTTCATATTCCCTGCTTGTAGCCTTTTCAAGTCTTTGATAATCTGAGATCGCAGTTTTGTAATCTTTATCATCAGAAGTCAATGTAGCTGTGCCAACTTTTGAATAGTCTGCATTTCGAGTAAAAGTATAATGACCATAGCCGCAAGTATTTTTATTACGGTCTGTATATCCCATACCGGACTGTGATATGATAGACAGCATAAACAACGCTTGTGCATTAGGTACTTCAATAGTATTGGTCGTGCCAACAATAACATTTAATTTCTCACCATCACTTAGCTCACTCTTAAACTGCGTGATGAGATAATTTTTCCTGCCATTGTTAAGGTTAGTTGACTTACCAAACGTTGTTCCCTCTTCGATAGCAAAGCCGTTTACAACTCTGCCTATATATGGATTGATAAAAAGATTGGTATATACGTCTTCACCCACTGCCTCAGTATTGTTGGTTGTAAGCGCACTATATTTGGCAACGTTGCCCATATTTCTGAAAATAACGCCGCCGTAAACTATGGCACCAACATATCCGCCTGCAGTAATGAGATGTTGTTTGCTGTTATCGTTATTTGCAAATTTTATAGTAGGATTTGTTACCTTGACATTATCAATGATATTATCTCCACCGAACACAACGCCCATAACACCGCCATAATACTCCGTCTTTCCGGTACTATAGTTTAATTTATTATTATTGTTTTTTGAAAGCGTTACTTCTTTGGTATATTCTATATTGATATCTTTTACAACACTTCCGCTGCTGAACCTGATGAGCGGGCTTGCAGAATTATTGGTGATAGTTGGATATGTTCCGTCGGATTTCTTCTGTCCAACAATAACGCCCCTGAAAACGTAACTGTTTGATGTTCCGCCAAGACCTGCAAAAGAACTGCCGAGAACTATATCATCATTTATCTTGTAATAAGCCTCGCAAAGATATTTGATCATGTTATCTTTTGAAACTGTTTCATTTCCGCTTACGAAATTGCCTGTTCCATCATAAGTATAAGTTTTATGATTAGTGCCTTTGCAAAAAGCACTATTAGCATTAACAGTCGATTTATCGGCAGAAACATTTGCATTATAGTTTACTTGCCAGCCATTTGTAGGTGCGGTTGTACTGATAACTCGTGCGACCTCTGCAAGTGTAGAAGCGTCAAGGATATATGGATCAGAGTATGTTCCGCAACCCTCGTCCAGATATGGTCGCTCAAGGTTTACGTCTATCTCATCATAGTTTTGGGCGGTATCATACGATTTAGCAACATATGGCTTGTAACTAGCAAAGCTATATTCCTCTGTTGCGTTATTTTTGTCAGGAGAAGTATACCTGTCATCCCTACTCCAATCACCATGATATTTATTCTGCCTGCTCACATCATCTACACGATTCTTTTTGGTGTCAGACACTTCTTTTCCGTATGTTACATTATGCTTAATATTGCCAGCTGAGTCTGTACCCCAATCGTCGTCCCATTTATAGTTGTATATTGCAGAAGAGCCTGCTCCGTCAGAATGCTGAAAGCTTTCAAGCAAAGTAGCATTTTTGAAAATTGAATTTACATCACTTGCGTCAAGCTTGATATTTGAGAAAGTCAGAGATATATTTTGACCCTTTTTGCTTCCTACATCGCCTATAAGGCTTGTTGCAGTATAATCCTGACCGCCTTTATCATATTTAGCAGTAGTCATACTGTGTTTTTTCTGTGACACATTCTGTATAGTGATCTCTGTCATGTTGCCTATCTTATTTATAAGCAAAGGGGCATAAGAATTTTCACCATTTAAACTTAAAGAAGTATCATTCACATACAGATCATCAAGAACGATACTGCCGGTAATTTTGACAGATTTTTTTGAAGTATTGGTGTCGTCAGCAACCGAGCCGCAAACCAATGCACCTGAACCACCATTCACCTTACCGATATTTCCCTTAAAGGTCATTTTACCACTTATGGTAACAGTTCCATTTTCATTTCTGAAAAGTCCAGATTGCATCATGTAATGTTGATTATGGTCATTAGTTAAATTTGTTCCATCTATTCCGTCAGTTGTACGGGCATAATTGTCACTATTACTGCTTGATACCATTTCAGACTGATTAAAGCCATTATTTTCAAAAGTAATAGTTGAATTTGATTTTATATTACAACCATTTGTATCAACTGGATAAAATGAATATCCTGTCAAATCTATTTCTGCATCTGTTGGAAAATCTATATTTGTACTATTAATATATGCTTTTATATTATTTGCCGCAAAAAGCTTTGCACTCCACTCAACAGCCTTAGCTCCGCCTGTGGTGGCTTTACCGTTTTTATATACATCAAGGTTATAATAATATCTTGCCCAAGAATTATTTTTCCACACAGCACCATTATTTGTTGTTTGATTTTGATAGGTATTGCAGTTCTTTCCGTCCATATAAAGCAAACGCTCTCCGTCCGCTGTAACAGCAGGAATTGAAATTATGGCTTGACGATTAGACATAAAACTAGCTGAAGAAGAATAATAAATACTACAACGAGCTATCTCATCAAAATACGAATAGCTTGGGCTTATATTTATCTTAGTATCTTGTGAGATCTTATATCCATTAGGTTTAGTAAGTTCAAAATAAGTTGCATCTCGTGAGCTTCTGTAATTATTGACATTTTCACCTTTAAAATAGTCAAAGCCATAAGAGTCATAATCTCTACCAAAAAGAGTTGAGGCAAGCATGCCGAAATTTATACATTTTGTTGCTTTCACTGTCACACCGTCAAAGCTAACCTCTCTTATGCTCCAATAACCTGTTGTGGAAAGTACAAGACCGCCCAGTTCTGTGCCATTGTTCACTGTTAATCTTGAATTGTTTACATTCAAACTATTCAGATCAATTTCTACTCTATACCAGTTATGCCCTAAAAATCCACCGCTATTTGATTTACCACTAGAATTTATTGTTAAAGCATTAATATTAACATTGGTGATAGATATCTTATTAGGTACAACAGAAGCTGAATTATCCTTAGCACCGACCTCTGCAATAAGTCCGCCAACTCTGGAGTTACTTCCTGTGTGTTTGTCAGTTATATTTCCGTCAACAGTGACATTATCAAACTTAATACCAGTTGTAGGCTTTGATGTAACAGCTCCTACCATTCCGATAACTCCGCCAAGACAAGTGCAATCTACCTTTGTTGTGCTATTATCGTATGTAAGATTTGCTGTTACAGCAGAATTAGTGAACGAAACTTCACTTGTGGCGTCAGCAACATATCCAACCAGACCTCCGGCAAAATTAGTATACGCACCACTTGGAGATGCGGTCACATCAGCGGTCACGCTGTCAATAGTCAAAGCTCCGCTGTTGTATGCAGATACAGAACCAATATAACAAGCATCACCGCCAGAAACATTATCACCGACAATATTAAAGTTTGAAACAAGCTTTAAATTGCTTATTTTTGCACCGCTTGTCTTTGCAAAAAGTCCATTATGAGTATGGAAAACTATCTTATTTTCTTTGCCTACGCTCATAGTAATTGTATGACTATTGCCATTCAGAATGCCTGTGAATGTATCCTCACCATTATCACGCATAAAGCCGGTAAGACCTGTGCCGCTTATATCAACATCTGCACTAAAGCTGATATTTGCCGCAAGCATATCTGTCCTGCTAGCACCGCTATACTTAACAAAATCATTGCTATCATGCTGCATTATCAAAGCTGCACGGGCAAAATCTGCCCTATTGCTTATGGTTATATTATTATTAGGAAATCCATTTATTGTAACAGTATGCCCTGATCCATCAAAAGACAGAACACCATTAGCACTCTCAAGCAGATCGGAATTGTTAAGTCGAAGCACTCCGCCCCAATCCATATCGTCTATGACTTTTGAAGATGTCCTTGTAAATGACCAGCCGCTTAAGCTATAGATCAAAGCATTGCCTCTATTTCCTACTATCTGACATCCGTTTTTGTTAGGGTCTTTAGGATAAAAGCCTGAAAGGTTTGTTTCACCGCCAAGCCTTACAACGCCATTTTTATTAAATTTGCCAACAATACCACCTACGCTCTGGTTTGCAGAAACATTATTTGCAGTAACTGTGACTTTGCCGCCAACATCTATAAAAGCCTGATCTGCATAGCCCACAAGTCCGCCATAATTATTTTGTGATGATGTGGGATTATTAATACGTATAGTGGTATTCTTGACGCTTACATAAGCCTTGCTGTTATCACCTATCTTACCAATAATGCCGCCAAAATCAAGGGCATTGCATGAGCCAGTCACATTTACAATGATATCACTAAGTGCTAGTTCAGAGCTAAGAGCATTGGCAGAATATCTTCCGACAACACCACCATAAAAGCCTGCCCTGACAGTGCCATCGAAGTTTGAAGTAATAGTATCATTAGCGGTGCCCGTGATACTAATTTTTGCACTATCTGTACTATTTGTCAGCAGTCCGAAAACAGAGCCAACAGCCGCACTGTCAGCAGTGCTTCCGCTTGGACAATCAAGGGCCATTTTAACACCGCTGAATTTTGAAATATCAAATTCTTTACTGTCGGCTTTACTATATGTATAAGAGCCGAAAAGACCGCCCGCAGTTACAGAGCCTGTAACGCTTCCGGTCATGGTAAGGGTGACACCTTTGCCGACATTTATTTCTGCATTCTCTGCACTACCCACAAGTCCGCCTGCGTTGTTTGCGGATATATTTACGTCTGTCAAGGTGTTGCACTTGTCAATGTTCAGCGTTGCATCAGCACTCATTTTTCCAACAAATACACCTGCGTTCGATTTACCTGAAACGTCAAGTGAACTGCTTGACAAGCTTACGGCAAGACTTGTGTTTTCGTCCATAGTGCCGCAAGCAAGACCTGCATTATCCCCGCCTGATACTTCCACCTTGACATCATTTCTTAGAGTGATATCCAGATCGACCGTTGCTCCATTTTTCATATTTCCTATAACAGACGTGAAGGATTTATAAATTGTAGCACCTGAATCATCTACAGGATCAGCTTTTATTTTCCACTTATTAGCTGAAGCCACATCACCGTGTATAACATTCTCAGCAAGCAAAGCTGAATTTTTATCTTCGGGTCTGACAAAAATAATAGTATCTAAATTTGCACTGTCACTAAGATATTCAAACAGAGCAAAATTAATAGGAAGATTAATAGCTGAACCCTCATTTGCTTTGACTGTTCCCATGAAAGGATAATTTTCATTGCCAAGTCCTTTTTCTATTCCTGTAAAATCAGAAGCCTTAAACTGAGATTGGTTGTTTGAAAACAATACTGTGATTTTCTGATAAACAGCAGGGTCTGCATTAAGAAGCTTTTTAAAATCGTCTGCATTCTGTATCGTAAAAACGCCACTTTTGATATCGTTAGTTATGTCAGTATATGTATCTTCCGCCATAGCCGTAATAGCGTTGGTGACAGTTGATACCATTTTAGACACAACACCTGAAATGTCTGCAAGCGGCATACTCGTGACAAGCAATACGGCAGCGGTAACTAAAGGAATAACATTCTTGCGATACTTGCTATAAAGCTTGCGGCATATTCTATTAATTTTCTGATTTCTATTAGCTTTCACTTTCAACTGCCTCCGTGCAAAGTTAATATTCTTATCTATACGTTTAGTTCAACAAGGATATATTGCACCTTTGTACCTATCTTTTCGTCAGCGTCATTATACATGGAGCTTAGTGATGATAACTGTGCTGTGCTGTATTTATCACCATTAAGTATTTTCTCAATAACTGTTTTATTTTGTTCTTTATCAGCATCACCTGACAAGAACAAGCTTAAATTACCATTTATATATTTCGCAAAATCCAAACGTTCTTTACTGTTATCATCAAACAGCACATTTTTCTCTGTCAGATTTTCATCTGTGCTTTTCATTAGTATCTGACCAAGCGTGTTCGGCCACACCCAATATACGTTCACTTCCTGCGGAACGTCAGCCTTACAATCTTTAAACGTCCTTGTGAATGTTTCATCACTAAGAAAATCGGAATATGTATGAGTGCTTTCATCATATTTCTCAAAAAACATGATGTGTCCATTCAAAAAGTTTGTAACATTTTCATCAGTTACCTTTTCGTATGAAACGCTGTCGCCGTTTTTTTTCTCTGCATATCCCGTGATACTCAACTTAAACTGTATCTCCATTTCCCCCGACTGCTTCGGAATAACATAAAAAGTAAGCTTTCCGTGACTGCCTGGGTTGATACCATTCGTCATACCGCTTTCTTCATCAAGAAGCCAGTAGATCTTGTTGTTCTCGTCAGAAGTGATGTTGCTCCCATCAGACACCTTAGAGTAGTCATTGCTGTCAAGTATCTCAGCTTTAAGCACATTGGCACTGCCTACTGTTTTCAGTTCAAATGGCGAATCTACGCTTTTCATTCCAAATGAATCAAGATCAAGGGCTTTATCAATGGTAAACCAAGCCAGACTGACCGCAATAAGTATAAATGCCAGCACTGCAACTGGTATTATTTTTATAATAAGCAGTTTGCGTTTCTTCTTTTCTTCCTCGCTGTCTGCTTTCTCTATCACTTTATGCTCAGCCACTTTGGCGACCTCCATTATTTCATCGAGTCAAGCTCTTTCTGCAATTCTATCATGTGGTTTCTGCAAGCGGTTATCTCGCCTGTGTATTTGTTGAACCACTCAACGTCCATTTCGTTAGGCTCTTCCTGCAAAAGAATTGCCTGAACAAGTGCTGATTGTGAACGTGATCTCTTACGCTCTATTTCCTCAATAGTAAGTCTGCATTTCTTTATTTCTCTTTTAAGCTGCCCTTTACTGCTCACGTTATTGTCCTCCTTGCATTAATTTCCCATTTTATCAACCGAATCAACTATCTCGTTGACTTCCCTATAGCCTTTGTCAAGATCTTCGGTGATATGGTCAAGTGCTTTTTTTACGTCCTCAAGCTTGCCCTGCATTTGTTCGGGATACTTCACAAAGCAATAATGAAGCTCATTTATAGCCTTCTGCTCATCAGTGTAATCGTCGATAAGAAACACCAGCGACCTTGCCGCACCCATGTCCGAAAGTATCATGTTATATCTTGTTGGAAGATCCTTGCCGTTTTCAAGATAAGTGTCTATCTCCTCAGAGGCGGCAGACAGATTTTCCATATACTTGCTTATGTAAGTCTTTCTGACTTCCTCGGACTTGTCCATATAAAGCCCGATAAAAACGAACAGCCCTGCAAGTGCCGCAATACAAATAACGATAGCCGTTATCATTTTAGCCTTCATTATCTTTTCCTGATTCAAAGCTGTTCGCCTCCTTTTTCTCGTTTTCCTGCATTTTCAGCCGCTGAACTTCTTTTTCAACAGCCTCACGCATAAGCTTTTCTTTTTCTTCCTCAGCCGCTTTCAAGGCTTCATCACGGTTTGAATATATTTTTATCTCAGCGATAGTTTTTACCTCATACACCGCCATGCAAACTGTTGGGATTATCACAAACAGTATGAGGAGCTTCTTTGTTGATGCAAATGACCCAAGCCACTTGAAAAATCTGAGCTTTCCATAGTATTTTCCAATAATGCTGACTTTTTGCACCGTCACGCTGTCCTCTATTTTGTTAGCATCGCCTTTAGTAACAAAAGTGCCGTCGCTCAAAACCTCAGATATCCTGTGAGTATTTATCTCGCCTTTAATACTATCATCTTGAGAGTAGAACGAAATGATATCCCCTGCCTTTAAGCTGTCAGTATCTGTCCTTTTGATGTAAATATAGTCGCCCTCATGTATAGACGGCTCCATACTTCCGCTCACGACCTTCAGTACGCTGTAACCAAAAATGCTTGCTGTTTTGCCGATACAGCCACAGACCATTATGTACACCGTCACACTCAGCAGTGCCGCAAACACGGCAGAGCCAAGTATTGTCAAAGCTATTTTTACTATCCTCAACGCCTTGCCGATGATAACGACTCTCCCTCCGTGTTATTGTTTCCTATATTTCTCTTTCAAATGCCTTGCCATTCTGCCAACTGCTGAAACATGATACTCCTTATAGAGTCGTTTCATTTCAGTGTCGATAGCTTTCTGCTCCTCAGCGGTGCGCTGTGGCGGAATATATGGTCTTGGCGGTCTGTTCTTTCGCTCAAGACGTTTTCTCTTTTTAAACTGCCTGTTTTTGATACGCCTCTTTACATCATATTTCAGATACGGAGCATATTTTTCATAGATAATCTCAATTTCACGCTCTGCACGTTTTCTCTCTGCCTCAGCCAGTTCTTTTTCCTTCTTGACTTTGAACATCCTGATATAGTCCGGATTATCCGTCACAACAGGTATGATCCCAAATGCGTGAGCAAGAACATATGTTATGCCACGTTTTGCCATGTAATATGGATTTTTGGAATATTCTTTAAATATCTCATTGATATTTTTATTTTCAAAGCTTTCACGTTCAGCTTTAAGACGCTCAGCACGTTCACGCTCACGACGTTCCTGCTCACGCTGCTGTTGTGCTTCTTTCGCCTTTTTTGCAGCGATCTCAGGGGACTCATACTCTGACACAAAGCTTGAAGACACGGCTTCTTCATTCGTGCTGATCTGCTGATCCATAGCAGATCCAAGGCTGCTGCGGACGAGCTTTTTCTCCTCTCGGATCCTAGCTCTTTCCTCACGGACACGCTGCTCCTCTTCACGGCGCTGACGCTCTTCCATTTGCCTTTTGCGTCTTGCGATATGCTTGATCTCTTCCTCTTTTTCACGGCGTTCACGTTCCTCACGCTCCGCCTTTTCTCTTGCAGCCTGCTCCGCCTGCTGTTTTTGGATAAGCTCCAATCTTCTGCGTTCAGCTTCCTCATGCTCCAGCCTTATGCGCTCTTCTTCCTCACGCCGCTGACGCTCCAGTTCCTCCTGCTCGGCACGCTTTCTTTCAGCTTCTGCAGCCGCAAGCTCCTCAGCCCTCTTACGGTCTTCCTCGTCTTTGAGAAACTGCTTTTCTATCTCAACTATACGGTCAAGCTCTGCCGTAAGGTTTCCTGCCTCTTCGGCAGTCATACCCATATCTGTCTTGCTTGCACTACTTTGTTCACCCTCGCCAACTATGACATCATATTTATCAGACGTCTGCTTATCAAAACGCCTGACAACCTTTGGTGAGAGGGTCTTGCTCTTTATGGTTTTAAGCTCCTCCGACTTGTCTGCCCCATGGGTATAGGAGCGGAAAAGCATATAGTTCATTGCGGTCAGACCATATATATCCTCGATATAAGAATCATCAGGTCTTTGTGCAGTATCAGAAACGTTGACCTCGTAGCCTGCCTTATCGTAGCTTTCGATAAACTGCCAAAGGGTAAGACACGCCATAAGGTCCACATTTTTAGTGATAGCGTTTGTTCTCATAACAGGCGGTCTGATAAAAGCGTTGCCAAGAGTGGTACAAAGCACTGAGCCTTTATAGCCTTCGATAGCCTTTTTGACCCTTTCAAGCCTTGCCCAAACGTCAGTATCATTGCTGCCGCCGACAAGACTGTCAACAGTTTCTATCTTAAAACTAATGTTGACCTTTCTGCCGTCGCCGCTGTCAGCCACGGTATCGTAATTAAAAGAATAAGCCTCCTGCGCCTCTGCGGTCTGGACAAGCTTATTGTATCTTATATTTATAAAAATGTATAGCCTGTCGATAAGGGTATTTACAAATCTATTTTCATATGTATCGAGAGTTTCCTCTTTATGAATGTTGAGTATCTTTGACGGAGTTATCTTTCCGGTCTTTTTGTCAATATCCTGAATAAGATCGGTGTGCTGTCCCAGATGTTTTATGGACTCTACCGTTATCTTCCTTGACATAGCGATAGGCACGATCTCTTCCACTTCTTTAATGGTGTTTCTTGGATTTCTTATTACCGTATCAAGATGTGGCAGAGTTTTTTCTATCTCTGTGAGCCAGGACGAATCTATATTCTTCTCGATTATCTTACGATTAAAAGATACAGTTTTTTCGCCCGAAAGAAGCAAAGCACGGGCTGCCGCAAAGCTGCTATTGCCGTCAAACGTCTTTACAGCTTTGTCAAAAGCTGCACGCTGTTCGTTGTATTCGCTCATGCCCGTCCCTCCTCTTAAAGCTTATGAGTACAAATTTTAGTACAGTTTTTGCAATCTTTCAAGATATGCTATAGATTCTTTCATAGTGTTTCTGCCAAAAAGCTTCTGCATATAGGTGCAAAGTTCTTTCAGCTCTTCTCTTAGCATTGCCAAGTTAAGCGACTCAAATTTTCTGAATATCTTTGTGGCAAGCACATAGTCAATGCCGTCAAGCTCCTCTCCGCCGCAGGCAACATATACAGGAACAAACAAGTTCATCTGTTTAAGTATACGGTTACCGAAAGCCACTCTCAGCTTTTCGATTACCCACAGGTCAAGCTGCTGTATCTTCTTTAAGCTGTCCTGCGAAACAGGATACATCTGGAATGCCTCCTTGAAAAGTGTATCAAGATGTTCAAAGCTTAAATTCATAGGCGGCGTGTCAGGTGCGTCAAAGGCAACTCCCTTTGCGTCAAGATTGATAGGCTGTGCACGGTCGTATACCTTATCTGAGATAGTGAACGTGGAATCGTCGTTGTTGGCAGTACCGATATACCAAATGTTCTGCGGAATACGCAGCTTGCCCTTATCAAGGCGAACAGGGTCGGTACTCCACACATTAGGAACAAGATCAAGCTCCCACTCGGCAGGATCAGGCATTTCAAGAATCGAGAGCATTTCTGCAAAGTAATATTCTACTCTCGCAATGTTCATCTCATCGAGGAGTATGAAGTTTACATCGTCATTGTATTCAGAAGAATAAATTCTTTTGAGGACTTCTGTTTCATTAAAGTTCTTCGTGAACTCGTTGAAGTAGCCGAAAAGCTCAGTTCTGTCACGCCATGACGGCTGAACAGAAGCAATAGTGGTATCTTTCTGCAAGAACTTACCGAATGAATATGGCAGTGATGTTTTACCTGTACCAGAGATACCTTGCAGGATAATGAGCTTTGTTGAAGCCATGCCTGCAATGAAAAGTCGGATAGTTTTTATGTCATAATAAAGGTGCATTCTTGAGCAGGCAAAGTTTCTGTATGCTTCGCAGATACCGCTAAGGGTGATGTCATTATTGTAAGCAGGCGGCTCGTATGTCTTGTAGAAATTGTCCACCTCGATAAGCTTTGAAAAACGGCAATCTGCTGTCTGAACAACGCCGTCCACAATGGTTTGAACTTCGCCCTGTGCAGGCATCTGCTCGCCCTCTGCAAGCTTTGTTTCACCCTCTGCAAGAGCGGTGTTATCATATACGCCAAGCTGAGCCACCTTCATTGCCATGATCTCATCTTTTTCCTTGGTCATTTTGACCACCTGACGCTGCAGGTCAGATATTTCTTCGATAAGATCCTCGTTGCTGACGATAGAGTGTCTGAATCTTATGTACTTTCTCACAGCAAGAACTATCATAAAAATAATAAGCACAAAGATAGCCACAACAACGATAATTGCAAGCACAGAAAGTACCCAGCCCAGCGCACCAAAGTCTGCCGAGTAGGTCTTGAATATCCTTATGTAGTTTTTTATATTAAAGATCTGTTTTATGCCGTTCCACAGACCCTTGAAGATCTGCCCAAAGCCTGCAAGCATTGACGACATGAAAACAAAAAACCATTTCAGAAATCCATTCATAATGTATCACCCAAGCAGCAGTTATTTGTCATTTTTCTCCTGCTGTGCATTTTCCTCTTCCTTTTTCTTCTGCTGTGCAAGGTATTCCTCAACTGCACGTCTTTTTATTTCTTCCTCATCGCTCTCTGTGATAGCAGGACGCTTTATCTCGATTATGGTTGCGATAAGCTTATAAAGCTCAAAGAGGAAAAACAGTGCTATGGGCAAAAGTATGCAAATGAAAAATCCCGTTTTTGTTCTGAGAAAATCCATTACCTTGCCAAAACCGCCTATTTTCGCACCGTTCCACTGACCGATTATATCACCTGCATAAACAGTGTATGTATCATCTACGTTATTAGCATCGCCTCGTGTGATAAAGCCTACAGAGCCGTTATCATTGAGTACCTCTGCGATACGGTGGGTATTCTTCTCTTTTTTGCCCTCTATAAGAGTCCAGAAAGTGATAACGTCGCCCTTTTTCAGAGAATTGATATCGTCTATTTCCTTTGAGATAATAAGGTCGCCTTTTTTGAAAGTCGGCTTCATTGAGTCAGATTCAACTGTGAGCGGGACATATCCCAGCAGACTTGCCGTACCATTATTCTTATCAGACGAGAACACGAGAATTGTTATAAGCAGTGCAAAAATAAGCACCACCCATGCGATAACATTAAAAACGATCTTCAAAGCTTTTTTCATAATTCAAAACCTCGGAAACCCGAGGCTTCCTCCCTTCTAATTTTTTAAGTTGTTTCAACGATCTTGAAATTCATACCAAGCTTCATTGTGCCACCGATTATTTTGTCAACACAATCAGGGTCATTTCCCTCAAGCCATATAACCACTGTATACTTGTCTTTCTCACCGGGACCAAGCTTTTCACGTCGGTCCTTCATGACCTCAGTAGAGGAGGCGAACTCCTTGTCACAATCGCTTTCCTTACCGCTGCCGTCAGACTTTGTTTTACCATAAACAGTTTTCTCGCCATTCACGAAAAGCTCCACTCTGATAGCTTCATCAACACCGTTCGTGACGTTCTCGATAGTCATTTCGCTGTCATAGCTAAGTGTGTCTTTACCGGAATTTATGAGATAGAAAGTATAAGCTATATACCCCTCGCCATTATGGCTGCCGTTTATCTTGTCGATATTATCAGGGAGATCTTCGCCACTGATATTTGTCATATCATAGAGGATATCCGCATTGAGTCTTGAATTGCTCGTGGTATAGTCAGGAGTTTCCGAAAGAGTAAGCCCCTGATTTATCATATCATACTTACTTATCTTAACTGTAAAGCTACCATACTTGTCGTAAAAATAAGACACCGCATAAGCCGCCGCCACGATAGCGATAAGTATAATGGCAAGAATTTTAAGCAATCTCATCAATACCACATAGCGTTTAGCTTCCTTGGCGGTCCTGCGAAGTGCAAGGGTATCGACTACTCTTGTATTTTTATCTATATTTTTACCGTCCAAAACCGTATCACCCGTTTATTACTCATTTCTATTGCGAACGTATTTTTCCGCAATATATTTTCCTGCATTTTCTCCCGAATAGTAAAGGCACTGCATACCGCTGAGCTGTTTCACCTGCTTATCATCAGTAATGCCGTCAGCTATGACCTCAGCATTAAGGTCAAAAACGAAATTCAGCAGAGAGTTCACGCAGGTATCATACCTGTCGCTCTTACCAAGAACCTGAGCCACTGAGCCGTAAAGCATGATATTATCTACCTTGAACTCAGCGGTCTTAAGCATTTTAAAGCCCTCAGTGCCGAAGCCTGTGAGCAGAAAATGAAAGCCCTGTCTTCTCATAAGAGCCACGTTATCTGCCGCTGTGCTGTCAGCTTCATCAAGCACATCAGGCGACAACTCGAAGCAGACACGCTCATACTTCACGCCAAACTTATCGCAATAATCTGCCGCAATTCTCGGAGCTTCCGTCTGCCTTAAAAATCTTGCAGGCATGAACACGCTTGCCCAATCAACGTCCACTTCCCTTTCGTGAAACTTGCCCAAAGCCTGCAAAAGCTGAACGAAAGCAAGCTTGAAAATGCTAACACATCGGTCGGAAAGCTGAGCCACAGGGAGATAATCCGCAGGCATGAGCGTTCCCATAACAGGAGAATTGAGCCTTGTTTGCGACTGCAAAAAAGTGACCCTGCCGCTGTCGGTATTTTTTATAGGTCTATAGAAAAGCTCCACGGCACGAACGCCGTCAACTGTAGAATTTTCGCCCAAAGCAAAGCCACTTCCTTTCTGCTCCAATGTATTATTATAGCATATTTTCGACAAAAAACAAAGAAAAATCGGGAGATTTCCCCAAATATGGTAAATTATCTTTTATGCCCATTTACCAAAAAACGCCGAATTTCTTCGGCGTCTTTTTTGTTTTATTGTTATGGATTAAACACCTGTGCCTGTGTTTGAAAGGTCATAGAATTTAAGGTTAACCTGGAAGTCCTGACCTGCATTAGCATTCCAACAAGCCTCATCTTCTCCCTCAAGCCATACACGAATGTAATACTTAACAGCGTCACCATAACCTGTACCCGTTGATTTTGTTACAGTAGCAACCTGTGTTGCATTAGCAGCATTAGTAACCTTTCCGTCAGTAGCTTTAACCTCTGTTGCAACAGAAACATCACCATATGAAGCAGTCAAAGTTGCTGCCGCAGTCGAAACAGCCTTACCGTCTGTGTAATAATTTGTAGTAGCATTTCCCTCTGCACCAAGGAACACACTCTGTGCTGCCTTAGTGTCAGGGAGTATTGCAACACGAGCAGCCTTGTAAAGTTCTGTAGTTGTATCACTATCACTACCCTGTTTAACTTCAACGTCAAGACCAAGGTTTACAGCACTAGTGCTTGTTGTTCTGAACCAAACCGGAATGTCAAGATAATATCCTGAGCCTTCCTTATCAACAGCTGTAACAGCATCACCTTTTTCAGAAGATTTACCGTCATCCTGAAATTCCCAGCCAGCAGCAGTAGTTGCCTTGTTGAAAGGATTGTCAACATCAGAAACTTTCTTACCATTTTCTGTTGCTTTTACAGTATAGAACATATCAAAACCATTAACAGAAGATGCAGGAATAAGCTTACCAAAATCTTTATATACAGAACCCGTAGCAGCAGTGTGTGACCAAAGTGTTTCATCAGCACCAGGTGCAGTTGCCTCTTGTCCAGCAGTCAGCGTGTTGCCAGTTGTAGCTTTACCAAGTGAAATTTCAATTGTCTGTGGAGTTGTAGCAGTAAGCTTAATGCCTGTTACTTCAACTTCTCTACTCATAGTAAACCAAGCGTAAGTAGCAGTAGAAAGCATTACAGCGGAAGTTGTGAGCATTGCAACTGCAGGTATAAGTTTCTTCTTAGCAGAAGTATTCTTCTTTTCATTAGTTTTCATATCTCTTCGTCCTTTTCATAATAATTTGTCGTTTTATCCTGTCCGATACAGAGGGCGCTCGTTATAGCCGATTTGCGGTAACATGACCGCCAAGCACCTTTTGTTTATGTCAATCTTATACTAAATTCGACCCACTTTGTCAATAAGCTACCAGCTTAGTATACATTATATTTATCTTAATACTTATTAATATGACAGACACATTTTGCTATTTTTCGACATTATCATACTATGTAATAACAACAGAAAGCACGAAATAACGTCATTTGTTATTCCGTGCTTTTTAAACCGATTATTCAATAAATTTTTATGTTAAACTTCAAACGTTTTTGTACATATTAAGTTTATATATGTACGCAAAAGTTACAATGCGTGAAATTTACAAAATATTTATATTCATTCTGCGCTGTCGAGCATTTTAACAGCCTTCATCATGATAGCGCATTCAAGACGCTTCTTCTGTATCTGACATGACAGCTTGTGCGCATTGTGGATATCACCTGCGTAAATGTAGTTGTTTGCATTGCAACCGCCACTGCAATAGAACTTTGCCCAGCACTTTTTGCACTCTGGCTTGTTGTAAACGTGTGCGTGAGCAAACATATCTTTCATTTCCTCGTTAAATGTGCCGTCATAGAGATTGCCCATTTTGAACTCGGTGATACCAACGAACTGATGACATGGGTAAATATCGCCGTCAGGAGTAACAGAAACATACTCGTTTCCGCTTCCACAGCCCCTAAGTCTCTTTATCGCACAAGGACCCTGATCGAGGTCTATCATAAAGTGGAAGAAGTTTATGAACTTGCCCTCGTCCCTTATCTTCTGTATCTTCTCGGAAAGTATCTCATACTCCTTGAAAATCCTCGGCAGGTCAGCCTCAGTGATAGCATAAGGCTCGCTAGGGTCAGCCATAACAGGCTCAACGGATATCTGGTCGAATCCAAGGTCATAAAGGTGCATTACATCATTTGAGAAGTCAAGATTATACTTTGTGTAAGTACCTCTTACATACCAATCCTTGTTCTTAGGACGCTTGTCCACAAGCTTCTTAAAGTTAGGGATAATCCTGTCATAGCTTCCTGAACCGTCAACACGCACTCTCATTCTGTCATTGACTTCTTTTCTTCCGTCGATAGACAGAACAACGTTGTACATTTCCTTGTTGATGAAGTCTATCATCTCGTCAGTGAGGTGTACACCATTTGTGGTAACAGTAAATCTGAACTTTTTATTGTGAGGCTCCTCCTGTGAACGTGCATACTCAACAAGCTTTTCTACCGTACCGAAATTCAGTGACGGCTCACCGCCGAAGAAGTCCACCTCAAGAAATTTTCTGTCTCCTGAACGCTCTATAAGAAAATCTATAGCACGCTTGCCTGTTTCATAGTCCATGAGCATTCTGCCCTGACCGAAATCGCCTGTTGAAGCAAAGCAATATTTACATCTCAGGTTACAGTCGTGAGCAATATGCAGACACATTGCCTTGATAGGTGAAGCCACAGCAGACAGGGCATACTTCTCGTAATCGTCCTCGCTGAACAATATCTTGTCATTATAAAGAGAAACTATCTCCTCATAGCAATCCTCGATATCCTTGCTGTCATACATCTTTGACAGCTTTCTTACAACGTCCTCAGGACATTTCTCCTCAAAAGGCGGCTCAACATTGTCTAACAAATCATATGTCAGATCGTCTATAATATGTACTCCGCCACTGTTCACGTCAAGCAGTGCATTAAAGCCGCCAAGCTTAAACTTGTGTATCATTTAAAAATCACCTTTCACATTTATATTCATATACAAATTTATACAAAAATAAAGGGACATAAAAATGTCCCTTTAGCAAGGCGTGTGTACGCTCGCACGCCTCAGAAAGATCGGAATATTAAGCTTCTCTCTCGCACTTCTGGTTAGCAACTGTGCAGGAGGTCTTGCAAGCTGACTGACATGATGCCTGACACTTGCCGCAGCCACCCTTAGCAGCAGTCTTCTTGAGATTAGCCTTATTGATCGTCTTGATATGTTTCATAGGATTTTACCTCCAATAATTGATTTACACTAATTATACCACATATCCCGCTATGTTTTATGAACGAATAGTTAATGCAGTATAAATATTTATCCTTATCAAAAACGGCTGCTTTTAGAATTTACCCCTACAACTCCGCCTACGCCTGCACACACAAGGGTAAGCACAAGCTTTGCAGGCACGGAAAAGCTTTCGGCTGCTTTTGAAAACAGTGCACTGAGAATGACAATGATAAGAAAAATGAACACTCCGCACAGCACACCTGACAGCAGACCGTTTCTACGTTGCCTTTTTCCGCAAACATATCCCCCTGCATACGCCCCGATACCAAGTGCCGCTGTTGACATCACCGACAGCATAAGATCGGTGGCATCTATCTTAGTGATAACATACGCAAAAGCAAGCACAGCAACAAATATCGCACCGCACCCCACGCAGGCAGAAATTGCCGTAGATGACAGCACAGAAAGCTTTCTGCCCCCAAAAAGTCTGTTGTTTTTCATATCCGCACCCCCGCATACAAAATTCCCTAGGAAAATTATATTCACAGCCACGAATAATAAGAACACAAAAAAAAGGACGGATAAAAAAACTACCCGTCCCTTAAAAGCGATATTTACTTTGCGTCACCGTCATGAATTGTTTCGTTCTTAGCGATAGCCCACTTCTTAACACGAATCTTGCTTCTGTCTCCGCCTGTTTCGATAACAACAGTGTCGTCCTTGATAGAGAACACGATACCAACGATTCCGCCGTTTGTAACGACCTCGTCACCTATCTCAAGGTTATCTCTCATCTCAGCGTCTTTCTTATCCTGCTTTTTCTGCGGACGGATAATAAAGAAATAGAAGAACACGATTATGAGTACCAGTGGGATAAAAGTCATGGCAAGTGATGCAGGTGAACTCTGCTCAGCTGCCAAAACTGAAATAATTGCTGACAAATTCATCAAAAGACCTCCAAATCTAATAATACTATATTAGTATATCAGATATTTGCACAAACTTCAAGCCTTTTAACAAATAATTTTCATTTACAAGAAATTATTTCTTGTTCTTGATATACTCGTCGATAGCAGCGGCAGCCTTTTTGCCTGCACCCATAGCGAGGATAACAGTAGCAGCGCCTGTAACAGCGTCACCGCCTGCGTAAACGCCTTCCTTAGTTGTTGACTCGTTCTCGTCAACAATAAGGCAGCCGTGATCGTTTGTTTCAAGACCAGGAGTTGTACTTCTGATAAGTGGGTTAGGTGATGTACCGATAGACATGATAGCTGTATCAACGTCAAGAATGAAGTTTGAACCCTCGATAGGGATAGGACGTCTTCTGCCGCTTGCGTCAGGCTCGCCCAGCTCCATTTTGATGCACTCCATGCCGTTTACATGACCGTTCTCGTCGCCAACTATCTTAACAGGGTTGTTAAGAACGAGAAACTCAATGCCCTCTTCCTGAGCGTGATGAACCTCTTCCTTTCTTGCAGGAAGCTCGTCCATTGAACGTCTGTATACGATATAAACGTGCTCAGCGCCAAGTCTCATTGCAGAACGAGCAGCGTCCATAGCAACGTTACCACCACCTACTACAGCTACGTTCTTAGACTTCATGATAGGAGTCTCATAATCGTCCTTGTATGCCTTCATAAGGTTGATTCTTGTAAGGTACTCGTTAGCAGAGTAAACGCCTACAAGACCTTCGCCCTCGATACCCATGAATCTTGGAAGACCTGCGCCTGAGCCTACGAATACAGCCTCATAGCCCATGCCCATAAGCTCGTCAATAGAAAGAACTCTGCCGATAACCATGTTTGTCATGATATGTACGCCCATGTTTGTCAGATTGTCTATCTCGTGCTGAACGATAGCCTTTGGAAGTCTGAACTCAGGGATACCATACATAAGAACGCCGCCTGCTGTATGGAATGCCTCATAGATAGTTACGTCATAACCAAGCTTAGCAAGGTCGCCTGCAACTGTAAGGCTTGAAGGACCGCCGCCTACAACAGCTACCTTATGACCGTTTGGCTCAGCCTTTTCAACTGCAACTGCCTTGTCCATCATATAGTCTGCACAGAATCTCTCAAGTCTGCCTATACCGACAGGCTCACCCTTGATACCTCTTACACACTTACCCTCGCACTGATGCTCCTGTGGACATACACGTCCGCAAACAGCCGGCAGAGCGTTTGTTGTTTTAATGATAGCATAGGCTTCTTCAAACTTGCCCTCTGCTACCTTTGCAATAAACTCAGGGATCCTAACGCTTACAGGACATCCTGTCATACAAGGCTTGTGCTTGCAGTTAAGACATCTCTGAGCTTCTTCTATAGCCTGCTCAGGGGTGTAACCCAAAGTAACTTCCTTGAAGTTTCTAGCTCTTACCTTTGGCTCCTGCTCTGCGATAGGAGTCTTTGTCAAACTCATATTAGCCATTATCTTACACCTCCAGTAAGTCTGCACAAGTGAGCCTTTTCCTGCTCCTTATAAGTTGAGTTTCTTCTCATAAGCTCGTCGAAATCTACCTTCTGACCGTCAAAATCAGGACCGTCAACGCAAGCATACTTGATCTTGCCGTCAACAGTTACACGACATCCGCCGCACATTCCTGTGCCGTCGATCATGATAGGGTTGAGTGAAACGAGAGTCTTGATGTCATAAGGCTTTGTTACCTTGCAAACGAACTTCATCATTGGAACTGGTCCGATAGCGATGACCTCGTCAAACTTTGCACCACCGTCAATAAGCTCCTGAAGCTTGTTTGTAACAAATCCGTGATAGCCGTATGAACCGTCGTCTGTACAGATGTGAAGATGTGAAGATGCCTTGCCCATTTCGTCCTCGAGGATAACGATATCCTTGCTTCTGAAGCCTGCGATAAGATCAACTTCAACGCCCATGCTATGGAGCTTCTTAGCCTGTGGGTAAGCGATAGCACAACCAACGCCTCCGCCTACTACTGCAACTCTCTTGATACCCTCGTCATACTCTGTGGCAACGCCGAGAGGACCAACAACGTCATGGATATAGTCGCCCTCATTAAGTCTTGCAAGCTCAGTTGTAGATGCACCTACTACCTGGAAAATAATTGTGATCGTGCCCTTTTCTCTGTCATAGTCAGCGATAGTGAGCGGAACACGCTCGCCCTTCTCATCAACTCTGTAGATGATGAACTGACCAGCCTCAGCCTTAGCGGCAATGTAAGGTGCGTCGATCTCCATAAGAACAACAGCGTCGTTGAGCTGTCTTCTTGTTACGATTTTGTACACTAAAATCCCTCCCTGAATAATTAGCAAAATAATATTGTTTTAGGCAAATAATACAAAAACATTTTCTATTATCGCCTTACAGCATATAACATTATACTATATTTAAAAAGAAATTTCAATAGTTTTTTGTTTACTTCCATAAATTTTATAATAATATATCACAATTTGTTTACATTTAA